>Ga0210039_1000562_pt1 | contig 38596 bp, 44 predicted proteins | sample CryGeyCG2114_250_3_FD_185460 | JGI IMG/M metagenome (GOLD analysis project Ga0210039, IMG submission 185460) | Groundwater microbial communities from aquifer - Crystal Geyser CG17_big_fil_post_rev_8/21/14_2.50 (SPAdes) (version 2) | ecosystem: Environmental > Aquatic > Deep subsurface >...
GAGGATTTCTGGCTCGATCCAGCTCTATGATGGTGCCTACTTTTTCCTGTACAGACCCTGCTCTATGCCTCTGTTCTTGCTTTTCTCAACTGAACTCAAAAATTCAGTCTTTCATTCTGAAGCACTGTGCGAAACTTGATTTCTACCCTGGATTGATGCGAAGATGTCAGAAAGTTGAGTCCCCTTCAGAACCCAAATCTTAAGCATTCATTTTGAGGAATGGATTTGAAAAAAGCACTTTCAACCGATCAGATTCAGAGACTCTTTCCCTGGATTCCCCACGGCCCTGTTCTGGATCTGGGGGCTGGTGAAGGAACCTGGTCACAGATTCTCAGCCACTATGGCTTTGAGGTGACGGGCCTGGAATCTGATCCCCACAGGGCAGAAGCCTTTCAGCAAAACCTGCCCAAGCTAACCCTGCTTCAGAAAGATTTGCGCGAGGTTGATTTGGGGAATGAAGCTTGGGCCTCAATATTTTGCCTGAATCTGTTTCCGTTCTTGCCCCAGTCAGAACATGCCCAGGAACTGAAACGCATAGCTAAAGCCCTGGTTCCTGGGGGCGTGCTTGTCTTTTCAAGTTTTAGTTCAGAGGATCCGGGGGCGAACCACTCTTTTGCGAGATCGGTGAGCGGTGAGGTCTTGCCGACAGGGATTCTCAGTTTAGAGAGCTTAAAACAATATTTCTCAGATTGGGAAATCTGGTTTGAATTTTCGGGACGCGTAAGCGATCACCACCCCCCTTTGGGCGCGCATGAACATGGGCTGGTTCAACTCATTGCCCGGAAGCCCGAGCCTGAGCCTGCAGCTACGGTCTGGGAGACTCTGCCGTATTTGGGAGCGGGTTTGGGCTGGCGCCCCCCACTGGAGGGGTTGTTTGCCCATGAAGGGGTTGCAGATTTTATCGAAATCATGACAGATGATTTTCTCGATCCTGTTTGGGATGCCTCGCTATTGCGTTTATCACGACACTATCCTGTGATTCCCCATGGGGTTGAGCTGTCTGTGGGCAGCTGTGAAGGCCTGGATCCTGAGTATCTCTTGCAGGTCAAACGAATTCTTGCACGTTGCAAGAGCCCCTGGTGGAGTGACCATTTGTGTTTTACCCATGGCAGTGGGATCAAAACCTGGTCTCTCAATCCTTTGCCCTGCACTGAGGAGGCTTTGACGGTGGTGCTTGCCAATGCCAAGCATGCGATCAAAACCGTAGGGGCCCCACTTTTGCTCGAAAATCCAGCCTATTACTGGCGTCCCGAGCTTTCTGAGCAATTAACAGATGCCGCGTTTTTTCGCAAAATCGTGCTTGAAGCAGACGCCGGCATTCTATTGGATGTGGCCAATCTGTATGGGAATGCCAAAAATTTGGGTCTGGATCCCTATGCCTTTATTGAGACCTTGCCTGCCGATCGCATCATTCAAATCCATTTGGCGGGGGGACGCATCTATAAAAACATGATCTTTGATACCCATGATCAGGCGATCTTCAAAGAAACCTGGGAATTGCTGAAGTTTGTTTTGCGAAGGTCTGGGGTGAAAGCTGTTTCGATTGAGCGAGACGATCGCTTTGACGATTTACAGGCCTTGATTGCTGAAGTGGATACTGCCAGACAGTTGCTGGGGTTACGCGTATGAGCTTGAAAGGCTGGGAAGAAACCTGGCTGAAACTGATGTTGAACCCAGAATCTCATCAAGAACTTATTTCTCAGGAGAACCCTGCGTTGAGCGAAGCAGAACGTCAGGCGCTAGCCAGCCTGCCGCAGGACTTGCTTTCAGAAATTGCAGGTGCTGTTCAAAGAGGAAGAATTTCTGTGCTTTATTCCAGTTTGCCCGCCCGTCTAAAAGCAAAACTCGCTCCCAAGCTTTTACGCAAATGGGCTCAAACCTATGCCCTGGCTTTTCCTGGTGCCCAGGTCTATCCGCCTGAAAAAGGCTTGGACCCTTGGCTGGCCTGGATTGCTGCCCAAGCAGAGAATCAAGATCAGCCCTGGCTACAGGATTTAATCGCCTATGAGCGCTGCCTTTTAAAACTTAAATTTTATCAAGCGCCCTGGCTGGCTACGGAGAGCCCTTCACTGAGATTGGCTTCATCGGCTGGTTTGCTTGTTGCAGGCCCTGATTTTGATCTGCTTCTCGATTCAAGAGTATATCCTGTCGAGATCTATGTCTCTCAACCCTTTACAGGCTGGCTGATTTGGAAAAGTGCGCATCAAAACCATCACCTGAAACTGCATTGGGGCTTGTATCTCGTGCTGCAAATGCTGGATGGTTTGCGCGCATGCGAGGCCTGTTTGGCGGAATTGTTTCACGCTTACCCTGAATTAAGAGCTGAAAGCGAAACGCTTTCTGCTTGGTTGAGCTGGCTTCAGGCGCAAGAATTGCTGATTTGAGAATTTTAATTAAAATTTAGCAATTTTTAGCTGCTAAATGGGTATGATAGAGCTAGACCTGAATCATGATCACCAAGGAGTCCCTGCATGAATCTGAAGTTTCCCTCCGGTGCCACCCCGCCTGAATTTGGGGGGCCCCTCAATCCGAGCAAATCCAAAAACCCTGAAAAAACCGTCGAAAAAATGCCGCTTCCTCCGCTTGAATCTGAATTAAAACCCCGCGATCTTCAAGACGCCCAAGTGTTTCCCCACAAAGAACTTCCCCAGACCAAAGTCCATCTCTGTGCCTGGCATCCTGAACCTGATGAAGGCAAACACCCCCCCAAAATGCACCAATGTGCCTTTTATCCTGATCAAGATCCCAAAGGGGAAAAACACCCGCCCAAAATGTATCAGTGTGCCTATTTCCCCGATCAGGAAGAAGAGCGTCATCTGCAACCCAAGCATGAACACAAACATATGGATCAGGAAAATCATTTTCCAGATCAGCCCCCCGGTATCTACCAATGCTCTGCCAAAATTGAACCGGGCAAACTTCCTGGCAGTGGAATTTATCAATGCTCAGCTAAAATTGAGCCCGATAAAGGTTTCCCAAACTCGATTTACCAATGTACTGCAAAATTGGATGATTAAAGGCCCATAAAAAAAAAACTCCCCTTTTGGGGAGCTTTTTTATGAACGCTTTGGGGTGCCTTACAGGTTCAGACTGAAAAATCCTCAACCCGAATAATACTGTAAATTTCTCGTGTGGTTTCAAGTTGGCGGATTTGGGCAATGGCCTGTCTCAGTTTTTGATCCGAGACGGGGTGGGTAATAAAGACCAGTTCGGCATCGCCTTCTTCTTCTTTGCGTTGCAGCAGGGTATGCACAGAGATATCTTCTTTCCCCAAGAGGGTGCCAATTTGCCCTAAAACCCCAGATTTATCGGCGGTCAGAATTCTGACATAGTAGCGGTTGACCACGGTTTCCAACTGGCTCAATTCAACATGCTCGCCGCCGTGTTGACAGGCCATGAGCATATTGGGCGGATTGTCCAAGTCTGTGACAATATTGAGAATATCACTGACAACGGCACTGGCCGTGGGCAGGGAACCCGCACCCTGGCCATAAAACATAATATCTCCAGCGGCATCCCCTTTGAGCAGAATAGCGTTAAAGACCCCATTCACTGAAGCCAGGGGATGATCTGCGGGAATCATGGTGGGATTGACGCGGGCCTGAAAATGACCGTCTTCCTGTTTGGCAATCGCCAAGAGTTTGATCACATAGCCAAATTGTTTGGCATATTCAATATCCCGGCTGGCAATCCGGGTAATGCCCACCCGGTGGATCTGTTTCAGGGGCATGCGTTGTTCAAAGACCAGCGAGGAGAGAATCGCCAGCTTATAAACTGCGTCGAAGCCCTCTACATCATCGGTAGGATCGGCTTCTGCATACCCTTTGGCTTGCGCTTCGCTCAAAACCTCTTGAAATTCCCGGCCTTCTTCTGTCATGGCACTGAGAATATAATTGGTGGTTCCGTTGATAATGCCATACATGGAGAGCAATTTATTGGCGACCAAACTGCGTTTAATCGTCTGAATAATCGGCAACCCGCCTGCGACAGCGGCTTCAATATAGAGGGATACTTCATTTTCGCTGGCGGCATCAAAGAGCGCATCGCCATGCTGTGCGATTAGGGCTTTATTGGCCGTTACGATATGTTTACCTGAACCAATTGCCTGGAGCAGATATTCTCGGGTGGGGTCGACTCCCCCCATGACTTCGACAATAATTTGAATTTCTTCATCTTCAAGAATCTCAGCAGGATCCTCTGTCAAGAGGGCGGGATCCACCCCTTCACGTACCCGGTTCAGATCACGCACCAGGATTTTGCTCAATTCAAGCTTTGCACCGCAGCGGCGGGCATACTCTTGTGATTTTTCCTGAAGCAGTTTCACCACACCACTTCCCACGGTTCCGCAACCAAGCATTCCGATTTTGACTGTTTGCATCTTATTTTCCTTTGTATTCAACCTTGAGGGTGTTTACCAATTTGTTGACGCCATCTTCAACAAAAACATATTTGCCATGTAGGTTTTCGCCTTTTGCACCCACTTCTGCTGTGACCTTGCCTCCGCTCCAATCATAGGCGTTGGGGGAAAAACTTAATCTTACCTGATAGGAGCCTGCAGAGATAGGTTTGAGGGGTTTTAATTTCAAGCTGAAGGCCTGATCTTTGATCATGCCAAATTCCTGAACCACCACATTCTTGCTGTAATTGCCTTCAAATTTGGGATCCAAGAGTGTTACCAGAATTTGGGACTGATCGGGTAAATTGCTGCTGCCTTTTACCTGCCAGGCTTCTGGCCCTGGAGAAATCTCTGCTTCAAGGGTATATTGTTTGCCCTCGGGGGCACAACTCAGCAAAACTGTTGTCAGTAAAAAAAATAAACTCTTTCTCACTGTCCGGGAACCTCGACTTTTTGATCCTTGCCTACATTCATTTCAATATACACTTTTCCTTCCATGACAATTTCTTTGTCACGGGTTTTTACATCGAGTTTATCTGCTTCAAAATAGGTTTTTTTATGGGTCAAGACCTTGGAGCGGGTTGTGCTTTTTAAAGTTTCATCCTGTTTTGACCAAAACATTTCATCGGTTTCAACAATATCACCGGCATCGGTGATCAGACGGACTTTATCGTACATGGTCAGGTTTTCGAGTTGTAAATCATATTCTGCCCGTTTGGCTTCCCATTGGATATTTCTGGGCGTCGGATTGGGGGCCTGAACCTCAGCGGAGAGCTCCTGATCCCAATCCTTCAGGTTATAAAACTCGCCGTGTGGCTTCGTTTTGCCTTGAAAAAAAACATAGCGGTTGTCTTTGCTAATTTCGATCTGGTCTGCAAAAATACTGAAAAACCGTGTCCCCGATTTTTTTCCCAAGAGTTCAACATTAAAAAACCGAATACCCACCTGGTCATCAGGTTTGGCCTTGTTGGTGGGGGCCGCTGGGTTATGCGCACCCATTTTCCAAAAACCATAGGAAAGCCCCAGAATAATTCCCAGGGTGAGCACGGGGGTGATCACAGGGGTGAGCAAGGCCACTATTTTTTTTCTCAGGGAAGTTTTGGGGGGCGATGTTTTTTCTTTGCTCATGTCTCACTCAAACGGGGAATAAAAAAACTGATGCGGGTATCGCCATAGTTTCGGGTTTGCTGAAATTGCCAGTTTTGCAGGGTTTCAAGTTCAAGCTGGCGATCTTTGCGATGTTCGATACAGAGTTTGGTATTCGGTTTTCCCCATTCCGAGACGGTTTGGTCCAAGACCTGCATCAGCGGTCGGTAGACCGGGCTGGCATAGGGAGGATCGATATAAATCAGATCGACGGGCTCACGACTGCGGCGCAAAAAGACCAAGAGATCCGCTGGAATGACCTGGGCCTGTGCTTGAATTTCAAATTTTTCAATATTTTGCCGAATCAAACCCGCAGCACGTTTGTTCTTTTCTACAAATATTACTTTTTCAGCCCCCCGGCTTAAGGCTTCAAAGCCCATGATGCCACTGCCGGCACAGAGATCCCAGCAGACGGCATCCACAAGCTCATCTTTCAGGATTTGAAACAAAGCCTCGCGCACTTTTGCAGAGGTGGGGCGTATCTCAGGTATATCCAGCCATTTGAGCGAGCGATTGCGCCATTCTCCGCCACTGATTCGCAACACTTAAGGCAACCTCATGCCAAAGAGCTGAAAGAGAAAGGCATAGATATCGGCATGTTCTTCCAAACGTTTTTGAATCGGCTTGCCTGCCCCGTGGCCCGCTTTGGTTTCAACGCGTAAGAGCACAGGATTTTTTCCCTCGCTGGCAGCTTGCAGGGCCGCTGTAAATTTATAGGCATGGGCGGGCAAGACCCGGTCGTCGTGGTCAGCGGTGGTGATCAAGACAGGGGGGTGGGCCTGGGGCTTGTGAATTCGATGCAGGGGCGAATAGGCATACATAAATTTGAAGTCTTCAGGATTTTCAATCGCATTGCCATATTCGGGGATCCAATAGCGCCCGACCGTAAAGAGATGGTAACGCAACATATCCAGTACGGGCACTTGGCAAATCGCAGCCCCAAAGAGATCGGGTCTTTGTAATAGTGTGGCGCCCACCAGCAGTCCCCCATTGCTTCCGCCTTGAATCGCAAGTCGCGAGGGTTGGGTATAGCCTTGTTTGATCAACCACTCGGCAGAGGCGATCAGATCATCAAAGACGTTTTGTTTGTTTTGGAGCATGCCAGCACGGTGCCAGGCCTCTCCGTATTCTCCTCCCCCTCTCAAATTGACAACCGCATAGACCCCACCCTGTTCTAGCCAGAGCAATTCAGTCGGTGAAAACCAAGGCGTCAAGGAAATATTAAAGCCCCCATAGCCATAGAGCAAAACAGGATTTTTTCCATTCAATTGCAGATCTTTGCGGTGGGTCAGATAGATGGGGATTGGGGTGCCGTCCTTGGAATTTACAAAGACCTGGGTGGTGGTATAGGGGCTGGCATCAAATTGAATTTCTGGGGCCTGGAGTATGTTTAATTTTCGCGTTTTAAAATCAAAGCGGTACCCGGTTTTGGGAAAAAGAAATGAGGTAAAGCCAAACAGCATTTCGCTGTCCTCGCGATCCCCGGTAATGCCCGAGATCGAGCCGGGAACAGGGAGCGCAATTTCATATTCAAATTTCCCAGTGGGCGCATAAACCCGTAAGCGTGAATGCGCATCATGCAGCCACCCTGTTACCAATTGATGGTTTACAAATTGGGCGAAACTGAGTACATCCTTTTGTTCTGGGATGATTTCAACCCAGTCTTTTACTGCGGGTTTGAGAGGATCGATGGCTACGATGCGTTTTCGCGGGGCCTTTAAATCGGTTTCGAGATAAAATCTGCCTGCCTGGTAATCAATCACCGTATAGCTGGCATCTGCCTGATCCAGCAATCTGACAATCGGGCCATTCTTCTGAAGATCTTTGTAATACAGTCGGTTTTCTGGTTCGGTTCCCTTTGACCCATAGAGCAAGAGAAATCTGCCGTCTTCGGTGAGGGTTGGGTAAAACGAAAGCTCTGGCAGGTCTGGCCGGGCATAAATTTCGAGATCCTCACTGACAAGAGAATTCAAACGATGCCAATATACCTTGTTGTTTAAATACTGTTCTTTTTCAGGCACGGTTCCAGGCTGGGGATAGCGATTGTAAAAAAAACCTGAATTGTCATGTTTCCAGGCTATGCCAGAGAATTTTAAGTCTTTTAAGACTTCAGGAAGATCCTTACCTGTTTGAAGATCGCGAATTCTGACCTCCTGCCAATCACTGCCACTCTGTGAAAGTGCATAGGCCATATAGCGGCCATCGTGGCTGAATTTAAGATCAGAAACGGCTACCGTGCCATCTTTGCTGAGCTGATTTGGATCCAAAATCAGGCTGGCTGAATCCGTTAAGCTCTTTTGATAATACAGAACCGATTGATTCTGAAGGCCATTGTTTTTCCAAAAGGCATAGGCTTTTCCTGCTTTAAAGGGCACACCCGTACGGGGATAATTTTGCAGCGTTTCCAAGCGCTTGAAGATCTGTGCGCGTTGCGGAAATTGATTGAGATAATTTTGGGTTAATTTATTTTCGGCTTCAACCCAGGCTTTGGTTTCGGGGCTGTCGATATTCTCGAGCCAACGGTAAGGGTCGGCAACTGAAGTGCCGTGATAATTTTCGATCAGAGGGTGCTTGGGAGCTTCAGGGTAGGCGTAAGCGAGAGCTGGGGCTGTGAATCCATTCAATACGAAGCAGAGCGTCAGAAGGCGCCATTTGAGTTTCTGCATTTATTCCATCTCCGATTCAGAATTGGCGTGCGGTAAAGGCTTTATGAAATAATACCCCTCTAAGCCCTGTTTAAAACCTAAACTCAGAAAAAGATTTTCGTGGCCGGGCTGGGCTCCGATGAACAAGCTGGTCGGAGAGATCTCACAGGCCCGAAGCAGCAATTCTGAAAGAATTTCTTGTCCTGGATAATCCGGGTGAATGAGAATGTCTGGGAGGGTGCTGAAAAAATAACCATCGGAGAGAATTCTGACGCAGCCCACCAATTTGTGATGATCCCAGGCGCAAATATTGACGGTATTTTGTAGGGCCCGCGCGGTTTGCAGCCTGTCGAAATGCTGTCTCAGTACCCGTTCGGCGAGTTTGAGAAAAGCGTCAGCGGTGAGGTGGGTATCGTCACTGCGGTACAGGATAGAGTGGGCTTCGTTGGGGTTCATCAAAAACTATCCTCTGCTTATTTTGGCGAATTCGGAGCTGCGCCACTTTGATCGGCTTCTGTGGCCAGGGCGACATTTTTAATATTGGCTTTGCGCAGCAGCGAGAGCACTTGAACCACGTATTCATAGGCCAGATTTTTGTCGGCAGCCAATACCACGCGACGGTTTAAATTGCCTTTGAGCTCACGCTGGATTTCAGAAACCAAACCAGAAACAGTGACGGAACGCTCATTGACGAAGACCGTGCCTGAATCGTTGATCGAGACCATCACATCTTCCATGCTGACAGAGTCTTGAGAGCCTGAGGCCGGTAAATTGGTTTGGATCGCGCTTTGAACAGAGGGCAGAAAAGCCATGACGGCCAAAAACAAGACCAAAATCATCATCACGTCGATCATCGGGATGATTTCAAAGCGAATTTCTTTACGACGCTTACTGCGTCCATTGCTGAACATGCTTGGATTTGCCTGGAACTTAAGGTATAATTCTCATCCATCATAGCACCAATTCAAGCAAAAAGGCAGAATTCCGAAAGCATGACAGCATCAATGAAAACCCTGCTGCTGGCTACCTTTCTGGCGGCCTGTAGCGCCTGTCAGATTAAACCACCTGTGGATCAAGACAAGTATATTGTTTTTGGGAAATCGAAAGACGCTGTCACCCTCGATCCTGCAGATACCACAGATGGAGAATCCTCTGCTGTTGTTCTGAATATTTTTGAGCCGCTCTTGCGTTTTCAACGTGAAAAAACCCTGGTGGAACCCTGCTTGGCTACTTCCTGGCGTGTTTCTGAGGACAAGCTCACCTGGACCTTTCAATTGCGTAAAGGGGTCAAATTTCATGATGGAACCCCTTTGACCGCTGAAGCCGTAAAATTTAATTATGATCGACAAATGGATGAGAAAAGCCCCTGGCGCTTCAAAGGCAAAATGGAATATTGGCATCTTTTCTTTGGGGCGGTTGAGAAGATTGAAGCCCCAGCTGAAGACACCCTGGTCTTTCATCTGAAGCAGGCCGATGCGACCTTTATGACCAATTTGGCGCTGTTTAATATGGGCATTGCCAGCCCCGCTGCGATTCAGAAATACGGCGAAAATATTTTTAAGAATCCAGTCGGCACAGGTCCCTACCGCTTTAAAAAATGGGTTCGCAACGAAAAGATTATGTTGACGCGGAATCCGGATTATTGGGGCGAAGCTCCCAAAATAGATTTGTTAATCTATAAACCGGTTCCCGACAATGCGGTCAGATTGCTAGAGCTTGAAAATCACTCCATCGATGTGCTGGATGGGATCAACCCCGATGATGTGCCGCGAATTCGCAAGAATCCCAGCTTGAAATTGATTACCCAACCCGGCTTGAACGTGGGCTATCTTGCCTTGAACAATGCCAAGAAACCCTTTGACAATGTCAAGGTTCGCCAGGCGATCAATTACGCGATCAATAAACCCGCTTTGGTGAAAGCGTTCTTTGCCGAAGGAACCCTGGGCACAGTTGCTGTGAACCCAATGCCCCCGACTGTTTGGGGCTATAATAGCCAGATCAGGGACTATGATTATAATCCTGAAAAGGCAAAAAAACTTTTGAGAGAGGCAGGGTATCCGGAGGGCTTTAAAGCCAAACTCTGGACCATGCCGATTGCAAGACCCTATATGCCCCAACCGCAACGCATTGCTGAAGCCATTCAAGCAGATTTGAAAACAGTGGGCATCGAAACACAAATTGTTTCATTTGAATGGGGAACCTATCTCGATAAATTGTCAAACAGCGAGCACGATATGGCGCTCGCCGGTTGGATTGGCGATAACGGAGATCCTGATAATTTTCTGTATACCTTGCTCGACAAGGACAATACCGTCAAAGGATCTGCCGCGAATTATGCCTTTTATCAAAGTCAGGCGGTACATGAACTCTTGGTCAAAGCCCGTACGGTCTATGACCAATCAGAACGTACCCAGCTCTATGAACAGGCCCAAGTGCTGATTAAACAGGATGCACCTTGGGTTCCGCTCTTTCATTCCACGCAGATGATGGCCACTTTGGCTGGGGTAGAAGGTTTTTACCTGCATCCCGTGGGAGAGAAAAAATTTAATTCGATTTACTGGACCAAAGGAAGGAATAAATAAATGGAACGTACCTTTTTAGCAGTTAAACCCGATGCCGTGCAACGCGGTCTCGTGGGTGAAATCATTGGCCGTTTTGAAGCCCGTGGATACAAACTTGTGGGCATGAAGATGATGCAGGTTTCTCGTGAAACCGCAGAAACCCATTATGGTGAGCACAAGGGCAAGCCCTTTTTTGATGGCCTTGTTGACTTTATTACCTCTTCTCCAATCGTTGCCATGGTTTGGGAAGGCAAGAATGTGATTCTGGCTGCGCGTAAAATGATGGGCGCTACCAATCCCCAGAACGCTGAGCCCGGCACCATCCGTGGTGATTTTGCCGTCGATTTCGGTATGAACGCAATTCACGGTTCAGATTCGCCTGAATCTGCAGCCCGTGAAATTGGCATTTTCTTCAAACCTGAAGAAGTGATCAGTTGGGATCGTGCCAACGATCGTTGGATTATTGAATAAATTTCATTGAATGAAGGGGAGAGGGTTCTGCCTTCTCCCTTTTTTATGCCTGTTTTTATCGACCCAAGCAAGTTTTTGAATATCAGACGATATAACCTGGATATAATACAAACTTAACCAGGTAGCTATGCCCAGTATTGCAGCACTTCATCCCAGCCAGAACCTCCCCCCCCAAACGGCTATTCGCTCCCAAGCGGTTCAAACAACGCAAAAGTCTCAGGCCATTCAATCGCCTCAAGACCAACTCAAATTGAGCGGCAAAGCTGCCCCTGGCCCTTTACCCCGTGACGGCATCCTGTTTTTGGGCATGAATCCTCAGTCCAGTAACGAACTCAAGGCCTTGCGTGCCAGTCATGCCCCAGTGCGTGAACTGAAGAGTGAAAATGGGAAAATCGAGGGCTTTGATCTGAATCAAGCCCCAGGAAGAGCGGCTTTTATCGCTGCCCTTGAACTCAGCCCTGAGCGAGCCCAGGCATTCAGCCAGCTCTTAGAACAGGCCCAAGCAGAGGGGCGCGATGAATTGGCACAGCTTGCGAAAATTTGGAAAGGCTCAGAATTGGGACAGAAGATTCCCGGACGGGTCGTGATTTCAGGCCATAGCAATGGTCTCAAAATCTGGAGTGAAGCGGGGCGTGGCAGCCTGCAACTGAGTGAAATCGCCCATCTTGCCAAAATCTTTCCGGCTGCTGCCGCTGAAATTGAAGATCTGCATATCAGTGCCTGCAATACAGGTTATCGCAGCAATATCGCCTATTGGCAGGATGTTTTTCCCAATCTTAAAACCTTTTGGGCCTATACCCACACCGCCCCCTCCAGTGCCTATGCTTCACCTGCCCATCTCAGAGCCTGGGAAAAAGCCACACGGGGCCCTGCTGAAAACCTGAACCGCAAAAGCTTACAAAAAATCCTTTCAGGCGCAGTCCGCTCTGAAAATCTTGCGCTCTGGTCCAAACAAAGCGATTATCAATCAAGTCTTTCCACCCAGGCCCATAACAGAGACGATCTCATGCTGGTGGTCAACCGCTACCTTCAGGGAGAGGAAGCGGTTGCAAATCCCCAAACGGGCCCACTGAAACTTGCCTATGACCAGCTCCAATCCTTGCGGGGAGAAACAGGGGACAGCAGTTTGGACGCTCCGATTGGGCAGGCTTTGCTTTTGCGTTTTTACCCAAGTTTAAGCCAGAATTTTAACGCTGCCTATCAAACCCAGCTCAGCGAAGCCGCTGCTCTGCTTCAGCTTCCCCCTGCAGATTTCAGTCAAATCAGCCGCAAAGAAAGCCTCTTGTGGATTGAACGCTTTCAGACGGCCTTTCGTGAGCAGAAACCCAGTTTGGAGGCTGAATCCTTGGCGAAACTCGAAAAAGTGAATACCCTGCTCTCGTATTGGAAAAACCTCAACCCCGATTATTTTGCCCCAGAGTGGATCGAAACCCTGTCTTCTGCTCAGTTAGCGCAGGCCCAAGCGGATTTTGAAGCCCTGCACCCCCTGCCGCAATGGATTTTTATGCCCGGTTTGGGTTTTCCTGGGGGCAACTTGGCGCCATTGACTTTTCCTGGCCTGGAATATCCAGCGGCGACTGTCCCTGCTCTGGGCACAGAACTCGAGCGGCCAACTTTGAATTTTACGCTTGGCCAGGGGAATTTACTCAATCCTCAGCAGTCGCTGCAATGGCCTGCCGCTGCAGGGTTTTAAGAGGCGAGCATGGACGTAGGCAGCGAAATTATCCTCAATCAAGAGACCTGGAGTTTTGCCGATACGATTGAGCAATTTGATGCGCATATTTTGCAATCCATTCCCAATTGTCAGGAGCAACGGGCGTATATTGCTTCTCTGGCGCGTTTTTTTCTTTTCAGCGGGGCCCGGGTGTATGAAATCGGCGTTTCAACCGGGGCCTTGGCAGAATCTGTTCTGGCCCGTATGCCTGAGCGCCCAATCGAATATATTGGGCTGGATATTGAAGCCAGCATGGTTGAAAAAGCCAGGCAACGCCTTGAGCATGAACCCCGTTTTCAAGCGCTTCAAGCCCAGGTCGAAAATTTTGCCTATCAGCCCGCCCAGTGCGTGATTTCATACTATACCCTTCAGTTTATCCCCCTTGCAGAGCGCAAAAAGCTTCTCAAGCAACTCTTTCAAACCCTTCATCCCGGCGGGGCTTTGATTCTCTATGAGAAGACTTTGGGTGAAAATGCTTTGATTCAGGATATGCTCACGCAGCTCTATTACGATTTTAAAGCCGATCAGGGCCTGAGTTCTGACGCCATTCTCAACAAGGCCATCGCTTTGCGCGGGGTCTCGATGCCGCTTTCTCTTGAACAAAACCGCAATCTCTTGCTGGATGCGGGTTTTTCTCAGGTTGAAATTATCTATCGGGCCTATTGTTTTGCGGGCTATTTGGCAGTCAAAGACTCAAACGTAAAATCCAGTTTTGAGAGTGAATTCAAGCCCATTGGCCCAGTGCCAACCCTTTAATTATACATTTCTTTGGTCCATTCACAATCTCTAATTCTTGTAAGATCAGCGAGTAGCGTGGTCTACGTGCCAGCACAACTTGTATTGAATCAAACTGGCCTGCAGGCCGATCAGAAGGCCTTCGGCTCGAAGGCCTTTTCAAAGTAAGCGCTTTCGGTCGGACTCAGGTTAAAGCTGGCTTTAAAATAGGCGTAAGTCAGGGCTTTGTTACGATCTGAGAGCCAGGCCTTCCATAAAGCGTTGAATGTATCTCTGCGGTTCTGGCGCAAGACCCAGAGCGCCAGTGGCGTACCATAATAATTGACCCGATAACCGAGCTGGCTATCCAAACTGGCTTGATTGATGGCTGGCAAGGGACGGGTAGGAACCTGCCTCCAGATCTGATGATATTCGGCCAGTTTGCGCTCGACATCGGATTTATGTCCCGTTGCCAGCAGCGCTTCCAGGCTGGTGAACTCAGGTAAGCCTTCGGCGAACCAGGGCTTATCGTAGTCATAAAAATGATTAATAAACAGGTGGGCGCATTCGTGAGCCAGTACAGTACGCCGGTAGAAGGCGAATTCTTTGGTGATGCGGTCTGGGTCACCAAACTGCTGTTTAAAAAAGCTGTACTGAGCCGGGGCCACTTTTTCGGCTTGCCCAAAGTACTTGTCCGACAAAAACACGGTGTTAACTTTGCCCATACCGCCGAGGTCCTCGCGGTTGGTTTCAACAAGGTTGAAGTGAGTGGCCGTGTGTGGGCCAAACTGATCGCCCAGCGCCTTGAACATGTCTTTGAACTCGGCAGACATAGTCACTAGTTCGGCCTTGCTGACCTGTTTGCCCAGTCTATGGTAAATCCGTAAAGGCCCCGTTTCGTTGACGGCATAGCGGGCTGATGCCAGATCAAACCCCTGTTCATTTCGAAAGCCGCAAGCTGTCTCGATACTGGCATGATAAGTATCGCCACTAAGCACTGGAAACTGCTTCGCCCCCGAGGGAACTGGCAGATAACCCTGAGGCACTTTAATTTGTAAGTTCAAGGGACAATATCTGTTTTGGGCGCGATCAAAACGAGGATAAAAGAAGCTCTGAGAACTCAAAAACACATCATCGGGCAGAATGCGACCGAATTTTGGCTGGGCAATGATCGGCCCGGAGAACTGTAAACTCAACTGTTGGCTCGAATCCGAAGCGAAGGGCTGTTGCGGGATCAAGCGATAAGCCAAAGGACTGGCACCCTGAGTTGGTTCCTTAAGCAAGCTTTTCAGCCCCTTGATCTCGATACGATCAATCTTCAAACCAGGATTGAGAACGAAACAAGCCTGTGCAAGCGGTTTGGCAAAAGGATTCTTGAGCACAGCCGTATAGCGGCCCTTCAAACGCCCTTTATCAGGATCGACATCAAGTATCAACTGGGCATCTAACAGCTCAATTCCCTGACTACACTCACCTTCAGCCATCACAGCTTCCGTGATCGGCACTGTAGCATTGGCCTGAGAAATCATTGGATTCAGAGCAAGAGTAACAATCAGAGTGAGCACAAGACGGTGATTCATAAGTCCCTCAACAAAGTGTTTACTTTAATATACAAAAAAAATACTGACCTTAAACGATAGCTCGATTGCTCTAAATTTTGATATTTTTTCTTTTTTACTTGTCGATTCAAGTGTTTTGCTTTTTTTGATATGATTTCTCTTACTTTTAGAGTAAGCCTTTTTTCTGGGAAGGTCAAAAATTTGAAACTGAAGTAAATGTTTTGATTCAGTTTCGGCTTAGGGGCCAAAGATGGCTTTCAGACCCTCTTTTGAAGAAAAGATTTGGGCATGGTTATGGCCCACCCCAGGCACGATCCTGAATTGATGAACGCTTTTTCCATAGAATAGGGTTAAGTAGCGATAATAGTTCAAACCTCTCTGGAGTCGGTTTTCTCCTTGTAAACGGGCCATGGGGGTGGTATCGAGATTTTTATCCTGAAGAATATCTTTTTCGCCCACCAGGTAAATTACATTTTTGGCTGGATACTGGGCAATCAGGGCCTCTTTGCTTTGCTCTTTCATATAGGCGTTCAAATGCTCCAGTCCATACTTCCAGTGGTTATAACCCGGAACCTTCTCAGTGGGCAGGCCTATTTGATCGGGCTTGTTTTTGAGCGGACGGCGCGCGTCGAGATAGGCATAGGAAGAAGGGTTTGCCACAACAAAAACCAAGGGCAAGTTTGTGTGGGGATGAGCGCCTAAGGCATAGCGTTGAACAAACTGTCCACCCGCAGAATGCCCCACGATGACAATCTTCTTTAAATTAGGAAACCGCTTCTGATCCGATAAACTTTCAATCAGGGCATCGATCACGCGAAAAGAACTGATGCGGGGAGAATGGTCTTTCGAGGATAGATTGCCGATTTTCCAAGCCGAATTCAAGTCCCAATAAAGGGCATTGCGTTGTAGCGAATCTCCTTGTATCGAAAACTGTGGTGCCAGGATAAGGGTTGAATTTAAGGTTTGGGCCCTTTGCCCGGCTTGCTGCATATGCTGCCAGTAATCCAATGCATTTCGGCGGGTTCCGTGAATCACAAGTACGCAGCGCTCGATCTGCTCCTGCGTTGCATTTAAATCTGCAGAGCTGTAATAGGTAAAGCTGTGATTCGCCAGCGGCAGTTTGTAGGCCTGAACCGCTGCTGAATTCTGGACCTGTTGGGGTTCGGTGATAACAGGCTGTGAAGACGGCTTTGCCCCAGCGGGCTGAAGCGGCTGAGAAGCCATGAAGGCCAGCGTCGAAAAGCAGAGAAACAAGCGGCGGGGGAGCGCCCCTTGTTTTTTCTGCTGTTGCCTTTTCCGAACGTTGGCTCTCCAGAGACTAGAAGATGAAATCACTGGATAAAAAGTGAGATTTGCGCTCACGTACGATTTGGGTAATCAGGTTTTGATTCAGTGCTGTCTGTTTGGCTGCAACCAGGGTTCGGATCGAGAAACAGCGCAGGGCATCGCTGACCGAGAGCGTACCTTCGGCTGAACCTTTGCGTCCGGCAAAGGGAAAAGAATCAGGGCCGCGCTGGCATTGGCTGTTGAGGTTGATACGGCAGACCTGATTCACCAGCGGATCGATCAATTGGGCCAGGGTATCAGGATCCGAACCAAACAGACTCAATTGCTGGCCAAAGGCCGAATGCACGATATAGTCGATGGGTTCCTGAATATCGTCAAAGGGCACGACCGGAATTACGGGGCCGAATTGCTCAACCTGGTAGACCTGCATTTCGGGGGTGACTGGGTAAAGCAGGGCAGGATAGAAAAAGCTTTCCTCGATCTGCCCGCCGCCGGGGTTGATGACTTGTGCGCCTTTACTCAAAGCGTCGTCTACCATGGCTTGAAAATAGCTGGGTTTCCCAGGTTCGGGCAAGGGCGTGAGCATTACTCCCGGATCCCAGGGCAGACCAGCTTTCAGACCCGAGATAGCGTTGCTCATACGTTCTAAAAAATCTGGAACCAGTGAGCGCTCTACAAAAAATATTTTCAGGGCGGTACAGCGTTGACCATTGAAGGACAGGGCCCCGCTCAGACATTCGGGAATCGCCAGCTCGAGATCGGTATCGGCCAGCACAATGGCAGGGTTTTTGGCACCCAGGCCGAGCACGCAGCGTAAGCGATGGGGGGCTGGATGCTGTTTCTTGAGCAGATTGGCGACCTTGGCTGAGCCAATAAAAGCCAGTACCTCGATTTTTCCACTGCCCATCAAGGGGCCGATGATGGTGGCACCGTCTCCGTAGACCGTATTGATCACCCCAGGAGGAAAACAGCGCTGAAAGAGTTCCAGGATGGGCTGGTAGAGCAGCACGCCCAATTTGGGGGGCTTGAATACCACCGGGTTGCCCATAATCAGAGCCGGAAACAGGGTGGTAAAGGTTTCGTTGAGCGGGTAGTTGAAGGGCCCCATACAGAGGGTGACACCTAAAGGTGAGCGTCGGCTTTGGGCAATAATCCCCTGTTCAATCTCAAAGCGGGAAGAAGCCCGATCCAGATCTTTGAGCGACTCAATGGTATCGACCAGATAATCCACGGAACGGTCGAATTCTTTGGCCGCATCGGCCCGTGATTTGCCGATCTCCCACATCAGGAGCTGAACCACAGGTTCCCGGCGGGTTTTGAGCTGACGGATGAAGTCTTCTACATGTTGAATCCGCTGTTCGACGGTCAGGGTGGGCCATTCTCCGCGGCCATGATCCCAGGCTTGGACTGCGGCGTCCAGAGCTTCTAGGGCGGCTGCTTCATCCAAGCGGGGCAGACTGCCCAGAAGCTGGGGTTGAAAGCCTTTTTCGCTGCGGCTCCCAATCGGAGACCAGACCTCTTCACTGGGCCCCTCCCAAAGGTGCAATTCGCCATTGACCAGGTATTCCCGCTGATGAATCGGGAGTTGGGCCAAAAGTTCAGCCGGTAAACTCTCGGGAAAAATAGATGCCGGGCTTTGATTCGGAGCTGCCTGATTCTGATGCATTTTTTCTTTTCCTTTTTAAATCAAAAATTTTGCCTTGATGAGGTCTTCCCAACCCAGATGCGCCGCAACAGATAGAAAATCGTCGTTGGGCAGGCAATGGAGCTCCTGGTCTTTCTGCGTAAATGGGTGGGTAAAACTCAGGCCAATGGATGCCAATAGAAGCCGATGACACTCAAAGTGATTTTTAAAGATCTGATTGTGCTCTATCTTGCCATATTTGGGGTCCCCAATAATGGGGTGTGATATATGTTTCATGTGATAGCGGAGTTGGTGTCTTCTGCCTGTTTGAGGCCTGAGTTCAACCAGACTGTATCGGCTTTTCTCATATCGCTCATTGGCGATCTTGAGCTCGCATTTTGCAAGTGTAGACAGATCGGTGATGCCATTTTGTCTTTTATTGGGGGAGTATTTGTCCAACTGCGCTTTTACTGGGTAATCGATATGGATTTGATCCGGTGAATAGCCCTGCACGATGGCGGAACGGTGTACAAGTAAACCGGCCGGTTTGTTTATTGCAATAAATCGTTCGTCTCGGTAAATGATCTCTAGCTCCATAGGGCTCTATGATACCATGTAGAAAAAACTACCGTGCATGTGAAGTCCTAAGCCTCGCTTACACTTTTTCTAAGCTGGCCAGGACAAAATGTCCTGGCCTTGTTTTCAGGTATCGGGTGCAGATTGTGCATCTGATCAACCATGAAGTGAAACTATTTTTGAAGGCGAAGATACCTTTTTGCAAAGCCCTAAACCCCCTCATTTTACGACCCAGGAGAAAGAGACTGGCCTTTCTGTTTTAATCAAACCCCCTTATTTTGAAGCCTGTCTAAATACTCAGGCAAAGCCCCTGAAACAGGCCTTGTATCTGATGAATATCTTCTATCTCTTGCTTGTGGGAGGGCTTTTATACCTCAACAAAATCTACGCTCTTGAAATAACCTTTATCCAGGTCATTTCTTATATTGCCATCATTGCTTTTATTAGCCATGTGAGTTATTTCTTTACCCAAATGGAGGTACTCACCTGTTTGTGGACGGCAGATAAAAAACTGCTTGAAATTACGCCGCAGAGGCTCCAGATTCATCGTTGGTATTTACCTACGTATCTGATTGAAGAACTCTCCTTTACGAAGGATCTCGTAGGGCCTAAAATTCTTGTTAAATATCGTATTCCTGGAGTTTCAGAAGGCTATGAGGCATCCTTGTATTGCCGAAATATATTGGGACTTGCTGAGTCACAAGATGCTGCCTGGTTGGTTGAAGAACTCAATCGCTACCGATTAAACTATCGCCGCGAGATTCAAAATGCCGCGCTTGCTCCCCTCCCATATTCTGAGCTAGAAAGCAAGGGGCCAAATCAAAAGGCCTTTACCGTAGTGCGAAAGGATCAAGGCCTGCGCTTTGTCTATTCACTCTTTACCTCAGATTGGGTACGCTGGTGGGGGCTTGTCGGTTTTGGGGGGGGTGCGTTCATACTGGCAAATAGTTATGTGTTGAATGAATACGTCTTGGGTGGGGGCCTGGGCTTGATTTTACTCTTGTTTCTGGCTCAAATTTTGCCAAATGCCACATTATTTATCCAAAAAACCAAGCGCTGGAGTCAGTTTCTGGAAAAACGCGTCAACGCTTTTGCCGAACAGACAATGGGTCTAAAAAGCCTGCTATTGAATGAACAGGGAATTCAATTGGGTCGTCAGAAAAAAAACGTGTTTGAGCCTGAGCAGGTGCTTCAATGGCCGGAGATTCAGCAGTTTACGTTTCGCAAGATGATTGGGCAAAGTCGCGGTCTGGGAGGGGGCTCCACCATCATGTATCAAATAGAGATCCAAACGAAGCAAAGAGAGCCTATTGTTTGGGGGGCATTTCTGGATGAAAAACATGTGGTTTATCTGCTCTGCCAACTGCTTCGGGCACACTCCTCCAAGGCAAAGCGTTGATTAATACTCGTATGATCGATCACCAGATTTTCAAAGGCAATCTGTTGGGTGTTTGTCGACCCGCTTGAGGAGTTTGACCGCTGGTGCGGGCGGTCTTGTTTCAGCCCGTTCATAGCGTGGGAAAGCGACCTTGCCAACGCCAAATTTAGCAGCGAGTTCAGTCTGCGTCCTGCTCAATGGACTGTTGAAATTACCCATGGCTATTCACGAGACCATCGCCCTGACCTGGTTCAAATTGTTCAAGAAATGTTGGTAAGTGACACCTACGGTATTCCACTTGGTATCAAGCAGCGGTGGATTTCTATCTACTCAAAGACACCAACCGAGTATTATTTGAGATTCCTGGACAGCCAAAACAATGTTTAATTGAGGGCTGCTCAATGTAGGATTAAAATGTGCGGCGAAGCCCGTACGATTTTGTCTGTTGGCCATTTCGTTTCTAGTTTCAGTCATCTGCAAGATTGATAATTTCTTGAATTCTTTTGATGATAAGTGGATGACGAGCCTGACTGGCTACATCTCCTGGCAGGCTCCATTGGATAGCATCAGAAAAATCCACTTCATTTACAAACTTTGTGAATTGTTCTGCGAGATACATTTTCAGCTCGCCAGAGGATGCCCTGACTTCTTCTACCAATTCAGCCCGACCATTCAGAACCATAATGACGTCTTCGATATCATGGCTGACAAGAAAATCCCCTTGACCTCTACTCAGAAAGGCTTCGGTCTTGGTTGCAAGGAAGTAGGGTGGTGAAACGACCCGAATCGTGAGATTGTCTGTAAGCGCAACCTGAAACCAGTTCTCTACCGCAGCCGGATACCATCGATTGGAGAATCCCAATACTTCAGGCTTCACAGGCATCAGATCGACGACAGTCTCTCCTATGAGCCAGCGGCATATCGGATCTCCCTCTTCTGCCCGAGGCGAGAAGCCATGCGCTCTAATTTCACGCTCTATCTCGCCGTAAGCGATTTTCGATGCAACTTCAACAATGATATCTACATCCTTAGTCGGACGAATATCTTGTTTCACCTTGTCTGTCACCATCAGTTCCGTCGTCGCGCCGCCAACAAACACGATTTGGTCGAGCAACCATTCGAGGTGGGTTGCGACATCGATGAGCATAGAGATATTCGATCGCATGGGCTCTCTCATTCTCTGAGCCGATGCCGAAGTTGTTCAGCCGCATAATCACGCTCTCTTGCCCGTCCATCCCTGATGGCATCGACCAACACTAACAGTTCATACAGCTTTTCATCACCCTGCACAGCCGCTGGGACAGACTTGAACAGAGGGGAGAATGCGTATCCGCTTGTCTCACCGTCAGGAGATGGCCAAACGGGAGGTAAATCATCACCCTGGAAAATCCAGCCCTTCAGAGGATTTGCCGCATAGGCTGTAGGGATCCCTCTGGTAGGCCCTCCTTTTTCAGGTGGGTAGGCATATTTGACGCCATGAATCAGAAATTCTTCGAGAGCCCTTCGAACGGGGCGTTTAGTTTCGGGATTGAAGAGGCGGGCCGCCGTGGCGCGCTTCAGACCGTCATGAACCTCTGCTACGCTCATTTTCAATGCCTTTGCAAGCCCTGCATAGGACCAGGCTTGGTCCTTGAGGACACTGAGCTTTAGAAGGACGAGAACATCTTGAGGTTTCAGAATCATGTTTATATGCTATTCGCGAATAGCGAATAAGTCAATAGGTTCGTGATTCAAGTTCAAAAGCCTTTGGGAGGAGAGTATCTTCACTGCTCGGCAGCGAAGTCTGCTGAGCGGGGATTCCTTGCCAACTCCGGGTCGAGGAACGTTCCGCCCTTAACCTGCGCGGTGAAGCGGCGTCTGGTTGATAGTGGTGGTTGGCCATGGGTGGCATCCATTTAACCCATTTGCAGGCGCGCATTGAGTTGGTCGATCTTCTTTACCATGCTTTGAATGACTCCGATTTTGCCATCAAAAAGGGAAGCCAGATCGCCGTGATCGTTGAAGGGCGAGTCATTCAGCTTCTGCTTTTCGAGTGAGCCATTGACCATGACATGATCGACCACCAGATTCACGAAGGCGATTTGTTGCGTATTCAGCGAGTTGTCAGATAGGAATTCGCTGAAGAGTTCCAGGGCGGCAGAACGATCCAGTCCGACAAGGCGAGCGACCAGTTTGAGCAAGGGCTCGTCTTTGAATTCTTTTTCATACTCTTCTTTGGTGCCCAGTTCCTGCCAGAGTACTTTTTCGAGATAGCTGAGATCTTGTGGGGTCAATTCTTTGTTGTGGCGCAGTTTATGGATCGGCAGGTCATCGGTATGCGCCTTGAGATAGGCATTGACCTTGGCCCGGTAGGATCGGAAATCATAGCCTCCATAGAAGGCTTCATTCTCGCGCACTTCCAGCTTGGTATCTAGGAAGTGGGTATAGTAGATTTCCTGACTCGAGCGTTCGATCAGATCGAGCAAATCCCGCAGAGCCACGCGCACGGATTCATGTTCAAAGAGATCAGCTTCGACCCAATAAACCGGCTCTTGAATCCGGGTGATGATAGGGGCCTGACGTTTGACCTTTTCAAGATGGCCTTTGGCGGCCAGGGCTTCGCCTGTTTCGACCAGTCTTTGCCGCTGTTGCGGTTTGGGCGCGCCTTGCAGGGTTTCCAGCATGATGCTGTACATCAGGTAGTCAAAGCGTTTGGCCAGTTCCTGTTCTTCGGAAGGCTGGACCAGTGGGGCAATATGTTTTTCCAGCTCTGCGATCATCGTATCGGTGATGTTGTCCCAGGCTGATTGCTGGTTATAGCGGTGCAGGTATTCGATCCGCAGGCGGCTGGCGAAGTGATTCTCATTGATGGCGCAGACTTCGGTATACAGGGACGTGATCAAGGCTGTGCGGAAGGCTTGATATTCCGTGCTCTGGTATTTGAGATGCTGCAAAGCCTGCGCAATACAGGCGCGCACGCCAAAGAGCTGTTCGGTCAGGGATTTGATGGCCCGGCCTTCGGAGAGATTTTTTTCGGTGCGGAAATATTCAAAGTTGCCGCAATAGTCAAAGATGCGGAATGCTTGTTTATCGTCGCCGATGCCAAAAAGATCGGGGCAAAGACGGGTGCCTCGTCCGATCATCTGCCAGAATTTGGCTTTGGAGCGTACTTTTTTAAAAAAGACCAGATTGACCAATTCAGGAATGTCGATGCCGGTATCGAGCATGTCTACCGAAATCGCAATCTGGGGGAATTTGTCTTTGCTGGCGAAGTCATCGAGCACCGAATCGACGTATTTGATGCCGTTGTAGATGCACTCGGCGGTTTTGCCAGAACTGCTGGGGTAGAGTAGATTGAAGCGTTCCAGAATCGCATCAGCGTGTTTGGTGTTGGCAGCAAAAATTATGGTTTTGCCAATGCGATCCCCACCCTGCACTTTGATGCCGTCGTTCATCAGGTCTTGCAACACCGTGTCGATGGTATTGGAATTAAACAAATAGGCGTTCAGGGCGCTGCTGTCGATGGTGTCGCAGCCCTCATCAAAGGTGTCTTCCCATTCTTCTTTTTCTTGTTCAGACAGCTCGTCATAGACAATGCCCTGCTCCAGAAATTTCATTTTGGTTTCGTGGGAGGTGTAAGACACCAGAAAGCCTTCTTCAACGGCATCCACCAGCTCATAGGCATAGGTCGGCACATTGTTTTCGAGTTCAAACAGGGCATAGGTATTGTGGTCGATATCGGTTTTGGGCGTGGCCGTCAGGCCCACCAGAAAGCCATCGAAATAGGTGAAGATGTCCTGGTATTTTTTGTAGATTGAGCGGTGGGCTTCGTCGATGATAATCAGGTCAAAGTGGCCGGGCGTAAACAGGACAGAGCCATCTTTGGATTTGGTTTTGTCGATGGCATTCATCATGGTCGGGTAAGTCGAGAAGACCATGCGGCTGTCGGGGCTGTCTTTGGAATCGAGCAGATTGCAGATCGAGAGGCTGGGCAGCAGGGCGGCAAAGTTCTTCTTGGCCTGTTTGACCAGTTCGCGCCGATCCGCCAAAAAGAGCACGTTCTTGATCCAGTTCTGGCGAGTCAATACATCCACCAGCGAGATCGCGGTTCGGGTTTTTCCGGTGCCAGTGGCCATCACCAGCAGGGCGCGGCGGTGGCCCTGACTGAGGGTCTCACAGACGGCCTGAATGGCGGTTTTCTGGTAGTGGCGATTGGCGATGCTGTTATTGATGACCGCTGTGTTCAGGGGCTGCTTCTGGGCCTGCCGCTGACGGAACCAGGCACATTCAGCCGGGGTAAAAAAGCCAGAGACCTGACGGGCGGGGTAATTGGCATCGTCCCAGAAATAGGTGCTGAAGCCATTGGTATAAAAGATAAACGGACGCACCCCGTGCATTTGTTCCAGGCAATCGGCATAAATCCTGGCCTGAATTTTGCCTTTTTTGGGATCTACACTGGTTTTTTTTGCTTCGACCACGGCCACGGGCAGGCCGTTTTCGCCATAGAGCACATAGTCCACATAGCCGATCCCTGAAGGGCTTGGCATTCCTGTGACTTCGACCTCTTCGAGCCAATTGGAGCCGAGGGCCCAGCCGGTCATTTCGAGCATCAGGTCGATATAGATTTTGCGGGTCTTGAACTCGCTGATGTCGTCCGGTTTAAAGTCACGGGCCTGGGTATTTTCTTCACGTTTTTTGCTAAATTCTTCGCGGGTTTCCTGGGCTTTGAGCAGTTCTTTGAGGGCTTTGTCCTTGGCCTCTAACTCGGCCTGCATCCGTTCAAGTTCCTGCTGCATTTTGACGGTGCGGCTTTCGGACAGTTCTTTATCCGGCAGCAGGGCGGGATCAAAGGGCGCTTCGTGGATCTCATCTGAATAAGAGTAGTCGATCCAGGCGATAAAGACATACAGGCAGTGCAGGGCTTCGGTGGCCTGTTCGCGCGAAAGCGCGCGGGCCGTATGGGCAGCCTTGTTGCCGAGGGTGACAATGAACTTGAGCAAGGGAAAGAGCTGGCTGTCGAGAATCGATTTGAAGGTGTGGTCGTGGATCAGGGCCGAGAGATTGTCCTGATAGGGCACGTTCAGATCACTGTCGTAGGCATAGACCCATTTGACGGCCAGTTCCAGCGCCCGCCGGGTCTGCATAGCCGAGGTGGCATACGAAACCGACATTGAGTTTTCAGCGTCGATGCACGCTTCAGCAAAATCACAAAAGAGAGGTTTCTCCCGCAGAAATTCAAAATTGCTCATGCTCAGCCCAGCTCTGGTTCCTATTCATTTTCTCTATTTTAGCGGATTTTTCAGATGCGTGATTTCTGTTATGGGGTGTAACAGAATTTCAAATGGCAAACATTAGAACAAATCATCGGATTCCCATTTCATTGGGTTGTTTTTGATGTATTGTCTGATTCGATGCAATGCCCGTTCGTCGCGGATGATATGGTCGTAATAATTGCGTTGCCAAACGGTCTGAATATCGGTGTTTTGGTGGGCCCATTTTGTGACACCGATTTTAAATCCCCGTACGATGGAACCAATTGTATTTGATGTGCCGCGTGGTTGTGGGGGTAGGGGCGAATAATTATTCGCCCCTACGGTTGCATACGTCACACGATTTCCGCCATCCCCGGCATCAATGGCGATGATTCCATGAACATGGTTTGGCATCACCACATATTCATCCAATGTTGCATGTGGGAAATGGTTGGGAATTTCCCCCCAATATTGGTGAACCCTTTGACCCAATGGATTCAATAACATGACACCATTCATAATGTCACCAAATAATCGTTTGCGGTTCTGGGTGCAAATGGTAATAAAATACGACCCCGGACGGGTGTAATCATATTCCTTTAACCGGATCGATTGGCGATTGTGTTTTTCTGGATTGTATTGGGATTGGCGGGGCTGTTTTGGGCCGCCTTGGGGATAAAAATCACGTGACATATACAGACCTCGGGGCGTATTGGCTATTTTAACCAGTATGCCCCTGACCGGCTAAAATCTCCATGAACACTTGCCTAACACCCTATCCAAACGCCACCTGCATTAATGCATTGAAATTCTGTTCCAACTCGCGCAGACTGGCGGTCAGGGACTGCTTGAGAAGGTTTATCATTCATACTCAAAGTCTTGCAGGCACAAAACTTCAATACTTTGAACTCTTTTTAACTGAATATCATTGGTCAAAAAGGCATCGCAGTCTACATGCTGTGCTGTGGCAATTTGCAGAGCGTCGGTTAGTGTCAAATTGTATTGCACACGCAACTCTGCCGCCTGATGCCCGATGATTTCGTTGATCTCAACAAACTGTGTATTCTCGGCATGAATAATCAATGATCGAAAAGTCTCAATGAAAGGTAATTGATTCAATCGAATGGGAAAGATCAAACATTCAGCCAAAGTGATCGGAGAGGTAACTGCAGATAAGAGACCTTGATCGATGGCCTCAAAAATGGGATTTGCGCGTGAAAAATAGGTTGTATTTTGTTCCACATAATAGATAATCGGCGCTGTATCCAAAAACACTTTTTGAATTGAGGCCAATTTCGCTTTTATGTTCATGATGTATGTGGGATAGGTCTGTCTGCTTCCTGGCGTTGGCGGGAAACCCAATTTTGGGCATCTTCTCCCATGAGGGGAGAGACAACACTACCGGCAATTTCTTTCCACTTCCGATTGGGAGCATTTTGTCTTTGTTTCAGCCGCTGAATAAAATCAATCACTTCGGCCTGTTTATCTGGTGACAAAGAGTGAAAATCGTTGATTAAATTGTTGTCTTGAAACATTTTTTTCACCTCTTTTATGATTATACCCCAAGAGCTGGGCTCGTTTTCTTCATCCTCCAAACGCGTCCTGCATCAAAGCCTGAAAATGCTGCTCCAACTCGCGCAGGCTGGCCGTCATGAATTGCTTGAGGGATTTGATCTGCTAGACACGGTCAGTGAAGGTTTGCTGGAGATCGGCCCTCATCAGCATACGCTTTCAAAAATCCATCCAAACGATAAACAGATTGGTATCCCAAAAGACTTTACTCACCAATCAGCTCTTAAATCAGCGACGTATTGATCAGGATCTGTATCCTGCCAGATTTCTGCCCCCAGGCCATGGAAACCTTCTGCTGCCTTCAAACTGCGTTCCACTGCACCCGTTCTTTCTTGACGCACTTTTTTCTGGCGCAAATAGCCCATAAAATCAGCCACTTCCTGCTGCATCTCGGTGGAGAGTTCCGCGATTTCTTCTGCCAGGCTCATAGAGGAATCTCCTGATTTTACTTTGTTCAATATACTGATTATAGCTGAACCCCAGCCTATAAATAAACCTAGCCAAAGGCCTCTTGCATCAGCGCATTGAAGTTCTGCTCCAGCTCGCGCATGCTGGCGGTCATAGACTGCTGGTCGGTTCCATGAATTATGGTTCTTCGAGCCAATCTTCAATTTGCAAACCTGGAACTCTTGAGAACTCACGGGTATTGTGGGTGACCAAAATCATCTGATTGGCTCGCGCAATGGCTGCGATTTGCAAATCATAAGGCCCTATGGGTGTTGCCTGTTTGGCGAGATGGGCACGAATATCTCCAAAGTGACGGGCTGCCTCTCCATCAAAGGGAAACGAGTCAACCAACTTAAAAAGTTGCTCTAATTTTTCGAGATTTTGTTGAACACGCTCACTTTTATAAGCACCATAGAGGAGTTCTGCTTTGACAATATCACAAAGTCTTAGCTGCTTTGGATCAAGATGGGCAATCTTTTGGTGAAGTGGGTTTGCTTGCGGTGACAGATATTGAATCCAGATATTGGTGTCTAATAGCCACATTACTCCAGTTCCAATCGCTGTTCGTACTCTCCTTGTGGTTCACGCTCTAATGAGCCCGACCAGCTTCCTGCCAATGATGCCAGCGAAAGCTTTTCTTCAGATATAGACGGCTGATCGACAAGCAAAAAAATGACTTCTGTTCGCTTATGTTTCACTTCAGGCGGAACAGGGATAAAATCACCTGGGTCTTCAACAATTTGTCGCAGGGCAAACATAGTGGCCTCTTTGAACGGATTTTCTACAATTGTATCATACGGTTTTTACCCAAAGGCTTCCTGCATCAAGGCCTGAAAATTCTGCTCCAGCTCGCGCAGACTGGCCTGCATCTGCTGCTTGAGGGCTTCGATCTGCTGCACCCGGTCGGCGAAGGCTTGCTGGAGGGGGAGGGGGGGAATTGGGATTAGAAGATCTTTGATTTGAGAAAACTCGATGTTGTCAGCAGTAACAGCACGAACTTTACCTAACAGAACCGGTTGAAAGAAGTTAAAAATATAAAGTAAAAACTCCGCTTTTAAAAGGTCTTTTTTGGGCACAAAAGCTTTCATATCTTGATTAAGAGTAACAGGAACAGTATTGATCGCAACAGGAAGTTTATTTTTTAGAATACCACTTCGTATAACCATTAAAACAGAGCCTGTTTTTATCAATTTTGCTGAACTTGAAGAAATAGCATTTTCGGTTATTTTATCAATACTGTTATTTATCCATATAACTTTCATATCTTTGGGTGTTACCCAGGGAATCAAGCCGGTGTAATAGTCTGGATTGCTCTTTGATGGAGTACCACCCCCCATGATAGAGCTACAGACAGAACTAACAGACTTCACCTCCCACCCCTTCTCATTTTTCACCGGGTCACCAAACATCTCATAAAACAGCGACTGCACCAGCGCGTCCATCAGCGTGAGCTGTTCTTTGCGCTGGTCGATGAGCCGCTGGGCCTGGTCGAGGCGGGCCACGATGCGCTGCTGTTCGGGCAGCGGGGGGAGGGGGATTTCGAGGGACCTTAGAACATCAAGAGTTACCCCCTGCACTGTTGCACCTTTTCCCCTTGATTCAATGTAATTGGCTCGGGAAAATAGCGAATAGACAAGAAAATCTCTCGATAGAAGCGATTCATCTTTTATCAAAACTGCTTTTAAATCCTGATTTATTGCGACATCAACAGAACAGACGGCTACCTTACCTAATGCCATACGGGTTGGAATGATAATCGTCCCAGCCTTAATCAAATTTGAAGCAGAATTTTTTAGACCTAATTCAGTAATTGATTCTTGAGCAGAATCAATTTTAAATGTCTTAAAATCTTTGACCGAAACCCAGGGAATTGAGCCATCCCAAAAATCTGGATTTGAGCGATCAGGTGTTCCACCCCCAGTGAATGTACAAACATCCCCCAAATTCACTATCGGCCACCGAAGCTTTCCAGCCACTGCCGCTTCCTGAGCGGAGTCGAAGGAAGCCGTTTCCTCCAGGTCAGGAATCGTCAATTGTTCCATAGTGTGTGTCATGGTGCTTCTTCTCTCTGGGCAAACAACTCGCCCCATTCATGCAGTTTCTGTTTGAGCAAGGCTTTGGGTATCATCTTTGTTTAGTACTTCGTCAATTCTAGAGTTAAGGTAATTTTTGAAATCCCGCTTGGGAAAAATGTTTATCAAAGCTCAATGCGGTCTCTATGTTCAGATCTTCCATCACCAAAAAAGACAGACAGTCGGTCAAAGAATAGCCTTTGTCGTGATGTTTTTGAAAATAGAGCCAGGCTTTTTGAAACAAAGGTTCTTCGACTTGAATCAGGTTGATAGAGGGGCTGCTTAACAAATTATTTCCGATTTCTACTGCCTTTGAATGAAAACCACGACTATTAAAAAAAGTCACAATTTCATCAAACACATAAGAAGTGGTCACCAGTGTGGGTTGGCCAGAAACAAGATTTTTCCAATGATTCAGAGCCGTCTGATGGTTTTGATCGCTTGCAATTTCCAGAGCAATCATATACCCAGTGTCAAGAAAGAGGACACTCATGAATGATAAAGATAAACATCATGGTTTTCAGAAGCATCAGTCAGATCGTCTGAGACGGGATTTTTTCCAAACATAAAGATGGGATCAGAAGCGTCAGTCTGAATCACAGTGTTTGTTTGCTTGGCTTTGAGCCGCTGAATAAAATCAATCACTTCTGCCTGCTTGTCAGAAGGCAAAGCATGAAATTCATCAAGTAATTGTTTGTCTTGCATCATGGGCTTGATCCTCTCAATTGATTATACTACTCCTAAATCTCAGCCAATAATTCCGGGTGTTTCTCGACGAGTTTAAGCAACTTGACAACAGGCGCTGGTGGGTTCGTTTCACCCCGTTCATAGCGTGAGAAAGCGACTTTGCCAACGCCAAATTTAGCTGCAAGTTCAGTCTGAGTCAGTTTGAGTTTTTTACGAATACGACGGATCTCTTCACTGACATTGCCTTTCACAGAACGAATCAAAGCCGTCTGGGCTTCGGTGTAACGGCGATAACTCTCCGCAGACCAGACACCTTCCTCACATTGTTGGCACTGCATCAATTCCATCCCGTGCAAGGTCAGTGATTGCCCTGCATAGCTCAGGGTTTCATCTATTGTCTGAACTGATATGTTTTGAGAACCACATTTTGGGCATTTCATAAAAACATATTAATCAAATTGATTAATTAAGTCAATTTGATTAATTTATCAATCTCCCCTTCAGCGCCTCAATCCCCTACTGAATCTCGTTTTTCAGCTCTGATGCCTTGCCACGAACCTTTCCCACTATATTTAAATATGATGATGTACTTCATAGTGTTTTTCATGCCCTTGGATTCCATCTGTTTTATTGTTATGATGAATGTAATAAGACCCGCCAAGGCTAGGTGCGCAAGCACTCCTCAAAGTGGCGGGTTACTGTTTTAAGGCCGAAATGAAACAATTTACAAAGCCATCACTCACCCTTGATGAACAAATAGTACTGCTTGAAAAGCGTGGCTTGATAATATCTGACCGCAAAGAAGCCCTATTTTATCTTTCTCACCTAAATTATTACAGGTTAAGAGCCTATTGGATGCTCTTTGAGGAGGATTCAGTCAACCATCATTTTAAACAGAACACGCAGTTTGAAGACATTGTCAAACTGTATATCTTTGATCGTGAATTGCGGTTGTTGATGCTTGATGCACTTGAACGAATTGAGGTATCAGTACGTTCTCAATGGGCATATCAATTAAGTGTTTATGGGGGCGCACATGCCCATATCGACCCAATTTATGCAAAAAGACGTGACCTTTGGCAAAGTGATATTGAGCGGCTAAAAATAGAAGTCGATCGCGCAAAAGATCGAGAGGCTTTTATAAAACATTTTAGTGAAACTTATGAAGAAGAATTACCGCCCATTTGGGCTATTTGTGAGATCATGTCTTTGGGTTCACTCTCTCGGTGGTTTCAGAATCTAAAACCGAATCCAGTTAGAAAAAAAATCGCGAAAACATTTAAAGTCCATGAATCTGTGCTTGAATCATGGCTGCACCATCTTACAGTCATTAGAAATATTTCAGCTCATCATGGCCGCTTATGGAATCGTCGTTTTACAGTAATACCAGCAAAACCAGAATCCTATCCCAAAATACTCGTCAATGAATTCAATTCCTCGCGCAAAATCTATAATTCACTCTTACTTTTGATCCATTTGATGGACTGCGTTTCGCCGCAACACCATTGGAAGGCAAAACTCAAAGACTTAGTGAAACAATCCCCAAACTATCTTGACCGAATGGGTTTTCCACAGAACTGGGAATCGCGCGATATATGGGCATAAATATTACACCAACATCCCCCGAAGCGCCTCAATCCCCTGCTGAATCTCGCTTTCCAATTCCGCCACTTTGCCCAGAATCACCGCCGGGCTTTCATAACTCACGCTCTCATACACCAGCTCTTTGTAGCGGTTGATCGAGAGGTCATAGCCCTTTTCCACGATCTCAGCCTTGGGCACCAGAAAAGACTTCTCAGTGCGCGCCCGCCCTTTTTCTTGCTCAAGATTCGCAAAACGGGCCACAATATCAGGGATATCGTTGTCGCCGATTTCCTGCCGTTTGTCATCGAGTGAGTAGCCATCAGCGGTCATGTCGTAGAACCAGACCTGATCAGTGCCACCCGTTCCGGTTTTGTCGAAGATCATGATGCCTGTGCTGACTCCGGCATAGGGCTTAAACACCCCCGAAGGCATTGAAATAATCGCTTTGAGATGGTGGTTCTCGACAATCTCTTTGCGGATCGCCACATGGGCACCCGAAGAGCCGAAGAGCACGCCATCGGGGACAATTGCAGCACATCGGCCGCCCTTCTTCAGCATCCGCAGCATCAGCGCCAGAAACAGCAATTCGGTCTTTTTGGTTTTGGTGACCTTGAGCAAATCGGCACTGACGGATTCGTAATCCAGCGAGCCTTTGAAGGGCGGATTCGCCAGAATCAAGGTGTATTTTTCACGGTCGGTATTTTGATCCGAGAGCGAATCGCGGTATTCAATCGCGGGGTTCTCGACCCCGTGCAGCATCATGTTCATGGCCCCGATGCGCAACATGGTGCGGTCCATGTCAAAGCCGTGGAACATCCCACTGTTAAAATGGGCTTTGCTATCGGCTTTGTGCAGGTCTTTGGAATGGGTTTCGTGGTGTCGCAGATATTCACAGGCCGCCACCAGAAAGCCCGACGTGCCAGCAGCCGGATCGACAATCACATCCTGCAAGGTGGGCTGCATCAGCTCAACCATCATCGCGATAATGTGGCGCGGGGTGCGGAACTGGCCGTTGGTGCCAGCGGTAGCGACCTTGGAGAGCAGGTATTCGTAGAGATCGCCTTTGGCGTCTTTGCCTGAGAGATCGAGCGCATCAATGGCTGTGACGACCTTTTCGAGCATGGCCGGGGTGGGAATCAGAAACAGGGCATCGCTCATGTATTTGGAAAAGCCAGAGTTTTTGTCGTCGTGCAGGTTTTTGATAAAGGCAAACACACCGTTGAGCGGGTCGGTAAACAGGCCAAACATTTCATCCGCGCCCTTGTGCTTGAAGTTCGACCAGCGCAATTGCTGACTGGATTCAGGAAAAATACGTTCCGGGGTCAGGCCGGTGATGGCGGCATTGCGCTCAAGCTGCAACTGGCGATCATCGAGCCCTTTGATGAAGAGCAGGTAAGTGAACTGCTCAATGACAGTCAGTGGGTTGGTAATGCCGCCTGTCCAGAAGGTTTCCCAGATTTTGTCGATTTTGTTCTTGAGTTCGCCGGTGATCATGTTGTGCTCTCTGTCCTGTATTGCATTTGCTTGGATTGCCCTTGAGCCTTGTTGGGTAGGATGGCAGTCAGCTCAGTATAACCTGTAGTTTCGGAGATTTTGAAATTCCAAAGAAGAGGGCGTACTCTGTAAAGTGACTAAACTATTGGAGAACGCCCAATGGAAATTATACCCGAATTTTTGAATCAGTTTTCCGGAAATTTCACACGTCCCGCTTTCAAGTATTTTGTACGCTTGATGAAAGGATTTTTAGAAGTGCCTGGGCCAAAAGCCATAGCAGAGCTGAATCGTGAGAAACCACCCCAAGAGCATTTCAGCTCTATTTACGATTTTCTGAACCGTTATGCTTGGCTTTCTCAAGACCTGGCAGACACACTTTTGAATTGGCTTTTGACAAAAGTTCAACCTGGCCAGCGCACCATTCTGGTCATTGATGATCTCTATCCTTTATGGGTACACCAAAAAATTCAAGCCCCATGCCCAGCATATTAAAGGTCTCTGGGGTACTTCAAAACGGTCTCCTCAACAAAAATACTTCATTGGAAGATTTCATGCGATGTGCGGCTGCTTAATTCTCCGAAACAACAGGCATGAGCTTCAGTCGTTTGCGACTTTGTTTCATTTCGAATGAAGACAGAATCGATACGGTGGTGTGGGGGCTGAGGGAAAAATCTCCCCGGCTACCCGTTTGTAAGCGCTCGTGGTTTATCATACGTCTAAATTCTCAACCTTTACACATAGCATGTCTTCATATGAATCATGTAAACCCTGTATTAATCGTTCTTCGTCAGTTACTTCACCTTCATTGTTCATTTCAATTAATGCAAAAGAACCTGGGAGTTCATCTCCAAAGTCATCAAGCATAAACACAATATTTCGCAAGATATCTTCTACTATATTGTTTCTGACTTTTTTTAGTCTTTGGTTAAACTCATTTACTTCTTCAATAGTAAGCATATTTTTTATTTTTGTTTGTAATGATTCTGAGAACCATTCAATAGGTGGAGATGAATAATGTGAGCATGTTTCTTTTGCCTGTTTAAATAATCCGTAAAGAAATGAATAATAAGATATACTAGGATGTTTTTCTGTTTTGTCAGAAAATATTAAGTCAATAATTATTTTATCTATATCTTCTTGTTCATTTGAACGAATAAATTCTATAAACTCAATTTTGTTCTTAAAATAACTAAATAATTGCTCAGCTTCTTTATAATCAGACTCAGTCCATTTATCTAGCTTTGTCTGAGCGTGTTCTTTGCTATATTTATACTCTATTTCATTAACGTAATTTTGCCATTTAGACATAAATCATTTCCTTAAAATTTTATCAAACTATATCCCTTATAACTACGATGTCTGTGTCGAACTGCGTTGTTGTAAAGCTCGTGGTTATCCACACCTGACCTGCCCCAATAAATTGTACCAATCTTAAAGTTAGTTTTTGTTGGCTGATGATATTCATAGCTATACTCTGGTTTTAATAAAGCCAAGAATAAAGAATAACGGATAAATAAGTAAGAATAAATTTGGTATCCACCATGAAATATCGAAGTCAAAACGAAGGGTCCAAAATGCTAATGCCTGTAAGCCTGAGCAAAAAGTCAAAATAAGAGAGATCAATGCCAGAGATTTCCAGTTTTTATCCTCCTGTTTCCACAACCATAGACTTGTTAAACCTGTGCCTGATATAAATAAGTCCAAAGGTAAAAAAGACCAATTCCAGGCCACCAAAATAGGATTTTCATAATCTTTAAAGAGGTACTCGTTTGGTATCACGCCCAGTAAGGTAATGAGCCAATAAACGATAAATCCTATATCAACTAGTAAGAAAAAGTACTTCAGTTTATTCATTACAGTAACCTCATAAAGCGCATAACGAGTTTGTAGAGAAAGCGCTGACGAAGGAAGCTTCTTTTTCTACAAACATCCAAAACTCTAAAATTTGTTCTTTAACCCTTCTATTATGACCCAATATTTCATTACTGTCTCTTATCACTCCCACTTTTACCTCAACTCTCCGTATCGGTGAAGCTTGAGTGCATTGTGTAGAACCGCCATCCAATGCCATTGGGCATTGACTTTCGCTTTTCCCCGTAAGTTAGATCGTTCAAGCCAATGTTTGAGGTAAGATGTCCGAAGACGGGCTCAACTGTCCCCAGGCGAAGACTGTAGATCGCTCGCCCTAGAGCACTGTCTATCTTAGTAGTATAGCCTTGAATCACGCCATGACTGCATTTCATCTTGGCGGATTCATTGTCAGTAATATTGCTCTGAATCATGCGCCCTTCTTTGCCTGGCTTATCCTGACTGGTCTTTAAAAAGGCTTTGATCTTGGCACTGGCGGCCTGCAATTTCTCAACCTGTTTCTTTTCTCGTTCAATCCAGGCTTCATCTTTATCCAGCAGGTCTGTTTCGCGATGCTTTCTGAGAATATTGTGCACTGCCTTGTCCAGTTTTTTCTGTTTCTTGCGCAGGTCTGCATGGGTGCCACTCCATTCTTTGCTGGCATTACTCGGCAGTTTGCAGCCATCAATGGCAAACATTTCACGCCCAATCAGCTTCTGTTCATCACAAATCATCAGTACCTGTAAAAAGAGTTGGGAGATTTCTTCACTGGAGCGGGAAATAAAATCTGCAATCGTGGTGAAGTGAGGTTGTGAATTGGCTGAAAGGGCCATGAAGATAACATTCTCACGGCAAAGCTGCTCAATCTTTCTGCTGCTGGTGATGCCTCTGGCGTTGGTGAGGAACGAACCTTTACACCAGAGGACCGCAGAGCGCCCCGTGAATAAGCCAGAAGCACGATTTTCAGCAGCAAAGCGGGGTCGTAGGCAGGGCGACCTGTTTCATCGTTTTGGTAGCGATGATGAAAGATGCTGGTATCCAGTTCACGCTCTACCAGGTGGTTGCGTATATTCATCGTTGCTGTCCTGGGTTGTAAGGCTCAGCAAGCTTCGCCAACAACCCAGGCAAATGTTCCGGGCAGGATTTGTTCTTTAAATGAGATCGCAAGTAGTTTTGTTTGGTCATAATTGTAAGGTTTAAATCGTGCCATCGCGAACCACCTTTTTAATTCAATGGGATACTTATATTATATCGCTTTTTGAATCTATTACTAGTTTTTCTACAAACTCAACATCTCTGGTAACACGTAATTCTTGTTGCCCTAACCACAGATGAAACAACATCGCTCCTTTGAGCACAAAACGCTCTTTATAAATACTCAGTTGTATGCGATATAAAAGGCGTTCAAGTGCGTAACGCAATAATAATTGCTGAAAGTCAGATTTCTGAGCACGCGCAGCATTTAGCAATCTGGCTTTAACTGAGGCAGCAATATTTGTAGGGCCTGTCATGCGATTGCCTCCAAATACGGCAATATGATTTTGCTGACACGTAGAATCTTTGCAAACTCCCAGATATCATTTGCGTTTATCCCTTTTGCCAACCCTATTTTAAGGGCTTCCAGGGCAACATCCATTCCGATCCGGTTGCGAAACTTAAAACAATCAGCCAGGGTTCGTGCAGGATTGAAGACACGCACTGTTCCCGCTTCTAAATCATGTGTTTCAAGCCCCATCATCATGAGTTCTGGTTTGATTTGAACCAGTTCTAAGCTGGGATATCTCAATTGAGGGCGGTGTGCATGAGCTGGAATCGCAAGCCAAACAGAGCTTGGTAATTGTGTTGTCAACTGATGGTATTGTAGGGCTGAAATCAAGCAGATCACGCCTTTGGGCACTTGATGACAGACTTCAAGTAAACTTTGAAGTTCACTGAGTTCGAAGTCCAGTGACGCATAAAGACCTCTGCCTAAATGTTGAATATGACCATCCTGGGCCAATAACCAGAGGTAGGATTCTGGTATTTCAAATTGCTTCAAATCACGCGGACGCAAGAGCTTACGTTCGTTTACCACATTCAAGACGTGTTTTTTGGTTTCAATTTGGGTCTTCATAAATTTATGATACCTAGTTATTTATGCAAAATCAACTAGATTTTATTAATAAGTCATGTGATTGCAAATAAAACGTTAACTTAGCAGCGAGAGTCTGCTAAGCAAGCTAAACACCAAGCGTGCGGTGGGTTTAGCGCTCCGCTTAATCTGCGACCGTAGGGAGTCAGTTTGAAGCGGATTGTTGGCAGGCGAGACGGTAAAACGCCTAGGCTAGCACAGCCATTTTAGAGATTCGCGATCTCTTCTTCGGTAAGCCCTGTGTATTCTGAGATTTTGCTGACAGGTATGCCATCGGCTTTCATCTTGCTGGCACTTTCAATTTTGCCTTCGATTTTGCCCACCTCTTTCCCCTCAATAAAGCCCTCTACTTTGCCTTCATCACGGGCTGTATCCACAATATTGAGAATGTCCCTATAATGTTTCAAACTGTCTTCATAAGCCTTACGTTCATCTTCAGTAAGATGCGCCAATTCAGCAATTTCAAAGGCTTGCTCAAGAATGGTGTGCTGAAATTTGGCGGGCACATCAGGAAACTCTTCCAGATGCTTGATGAGGTAAAGCCAGTTTTCGAGCTGGCTGGCGAGTTCGCTTTCAGCCTTATGAAATTTGGGCATCTCAATGAAATACAGAGCATACTTGTCATAAAAGACTTTGTTATGTCGGTTCTTGAGTTTCACTTCGTGCAAATAATCGGGATTGGCTTTGTCTTCCTCAAACACAAAATCTAGAATCCCTACACAATAAACGGCTTTCAGCTCATAATTCCAAGGGCCTTTTTCAGCTTGTTCTCTGATTGGGAAAGTCGTATAAAACACGGTGCGGTCTTTGAAAAAGTTTTGCTTGGATTTCTGCATCTCAACGATGAAGTAGTTGCCCTGGGTATCTTGGCAATAAATATCATAAACAGCTTTGCGCTGTTCTTCACCCGTTCCCAATTGCTCTGCGTTGCGAAAATTGAGGTCAGCGATGGGGTAATCCAGCGGCAGTAGAGAATTGAGGAAATCTTTCAACAGCGGTTTACTGGCTTCTTCGCCGAAAAGCTTCTTGAAACCAAAGTCTGTGAATGGGTTGAGGTAGCGTGCTTTCATACAAGCCATTATACCACAGCATACACCCCCATGCTCACATTTTTGAGAAGCGTTTTTTTCTCTCGCGTTGCAATAGATAAATACCTGGCACGCTTTGCAGCATCTGCATTAGCATGGATAACTAACGGTTGAAGAGCAGTTATCTAAGCAGAGCATGCCGACTGATGAGGCATGCTCTGCTTAGTTGCTCACATCACTAATAAACTTCATAAATTTAAAAGCTCTGCAGCCATGTGTTAAAATCCAGATTTATAGCAAAAAGTATACTGCTCCCCAGAAACCGGACAGAATCAGCGTGATTTTAAGTTCCTGATCTGAGACAATAAAACCATCTCAGGAAGGAAAATTCATGAAGAGACGCAAACATTCAGCCGATACCAAGACAAAAG
>Ga0210039_1000563_pt1 | contig 38556 bp, 44 predicted proteins | sample CryGeyCG2114_250_3_FD_185460 | JGI IMG/M metagenome (GOLD analysis project Ga0210039, IMG submission 185460) | Groundwater microbial communities from aquifer - Crystal Geyser CG17_big_fil_post_rev_8/21/14_2.50 (SPAdes) (version 2) | ecosystem: Environmental > Aquatic > Deep subsurface >...
CCGGCGCCGCTGGATGGCTACGTCCACTCGCTGGGACACGGGTTGGGGCTGAACGTCCACGAGCGCCCCTGGTCGGGGCTGACCGCGGCAGACGATAACATCCTGAAGCCCGGCGTGGTGGTGACGGTCGAACCTGGCCTGTACTATCCCGAAAAAGGCATGGGCGTGCGGATTGAGGATTCCGTCTGGGTGAGGCCGGATGGGAAGGCGGAAATCCTGGCCGAGTATCCGTATGATTTCGTGTTGGAGATGAAGAAATGGGAGAAATAACCACCCGCATCCTCGCCATTGAAACTTCCTGCGACGAAACCGCCGCGATCGCCGGGCCGTGCGGTTGCAATAAATTCCCAATCGTGATACCCTATCGGCATGAACGACCTCCAGTTTGAGTGGAATGAAGAAAAAGCCAAAGCAAATCTCAAAAAGCACATTGTTGGCTTTGATGAAGGCGCGACCATCTTCAATGACCCACTCATCGTCACCATCCCTGATCCCGCTCATTCGAGTACCGAACAACGCTATGTTTCTCTCGGCATTTCTATCAAAGGGCGTTTGCTGGCTATCGTTCATACCGAACGCAATAATAAAACCCGCCTGATCAGTTGCCGTAAGGCAATGCCGCATGAAAGAAAAACCTATGACAAACTCAACAAGTAAAACTCCCACTGAAGATGAGATGCTCCTCGAATACGACTTCTCCAAAGGAGAACGAGGCAAGTTCTACAAGCCGTTGAGCAAAGGCTACAGCGTCACTATCACTCATCCTGGTGGCACAACCACCACAGAGCACTACAAACTCATTGATGGCGCTGTTCTGCTCGACCCGGATGTGCGCGCATATTTTCCCGATTCCGAATCTGTCAATACCGCTTTGCGCTCGCTAATAAAAATAATGGCGAATATCCCAGCCAGAGGCAAGCGTTACGTTCAGCGCCCTCAGAGCGCGCACCGCGTCTCAGAGAAATAACGTTTCCCGCTCACTGATTACTGAACACTGATGACTGCTCTTCCTTCCGCCCGCATCCTCGCCATCGAAACCTCCTGCGACGAGACCGCCTGCGCCGTGCTCGAAAACGGACGCGCCCTGCTGGCCTCCACCGTCGCCTCGCAGATGGACATCCACGCCCGCTACGGCGGCGTTTTCCCGGAAGTGGCCTCGCGCCAGCACATCCTGTCCATCACGCCGGTCGTCGAGCGGACCCTGTCGCAGGCGCACCTGGCGCTCGGCGACATCAACGCCATTGCCGTGACGCGCGGCCCCGGCCTGGCTGGCTCGCTGCTGGTCGGGCTGAACCTGGCCAAGGGTCTCGCCCTCGGCGCGGACCTGCCGCTGGTGGGCGTGAATCACCTGGAAGGACACCTGTACTCGGCCTGGGTCTACGACAGTCCCCCGCAGGGGGGCAATGCCGGTGAAACCCCTCCCCCTGAACCGCAGTTCCCGTTGATAGCCTTGCTCGTATCCGGCGGGCACACTGAACTTAATATGATGGAAGATCATTTGAAATACAAACACCTGGGCGCGACACTCGACGACGCGGCTGGCGAGGCTTTCGACAAGGTCGCGCGTCTGTTGAGGCTGGGTTACCCCGGCGGCCCGTCCATTCAGAAAGCCGCCGAGGAGGGCAACCCGGACGCCTTCAAGTTCCCGCGCGCCTGGCTAGAAGGGACGTGGAATTTTTCATTTAGCGGCTTAAAGACCGCCGTCCTGAGGGAAGTTAAACGGCTGGAAGACGAAGGCAAGCCCATGCCGGTAGCGAACCTGGCGGCCAGTTTCCAGGCGGCTGTGGTAGACGTGCTGCTCAATAAAACCCTGAAAGCTGCACGTGAATTCGGCGCTAAAGAAATTCTCGTAGCCGGCGGCGTTTCAGCCAACAAGCCCTTGCGCGAGGTTTTCCTGGCGCAAAAGGAATTCCAAGTGAATATCCCGCGTCTTTCGCTTTGCACTGATAATGCCGCCATGGTTGCAGCAGCGGGGTATTACCGTTATGCGCTCGGACATCGGGATGGATTGGACATAGACGTTTTGCCGACCTGGCCTTTATCTTAGAAAGTGATCCATCGCCAGGAGGAGAAAAACGGGGTTTGCACCGGCCGTCGTCCGTATTAAAATCCAAACCCCGCTTGGGATCGGCCCTGATCCCTACGGGGTTTGTTATGAGGAGAATGCAATTCTTATTATATCCAGCAAGATAAATGGAAGCTGAGTAAGACTTAAGAAATTGATTAGAAAATTGGGGGTCGGTAAATTGGGGATTAGTAAATCAGGTGCTGGGAGCGAGGCTGGCCTGAATTTGCGCCAACGTAATGGAGCCTTCACGCAGTATCTGCGGCTCCGCGCCGAGACAGTTGACCACAGTGGAGGGCGCCCCGCCCGGCGTCTGCCCGCCATCCAGGATGAGCGGGATGCGGCCACCGAGCTGTGCGTAAACTTCCTCCACTGTACAGGGACTGGCCTGCCCAGATAGATTGGCCGAGGTGACAGCCATCGGCCCGGCAGCGCGCAGCAGCGCACGCGCCACAGGATGATCCGGCACGCGTACCCCGACCGTCGGTAATGGTGAAAGCACATCCGGAATGGAGGCGTGACGCGGCACGACCAAGGTCAAGGGGCCGGGCCAGAAACGTTCCGCCAGTCTAAGCGCCATCTCGCTGACCTGCGCCGTGACTTTCTCCAAATCCGCGGCGTCACCGAGCAGGATGGGGATGGCCTTCTCCGTCGAGCGGCCTTTGGCTTCGTAGATTTTCTCGATGACCGCCGCGTCGAATGCCAGCGCGCCGAGGCCGTAGACCGTGTCGGTGGGGAAGGCCACCAGTCCGCCGTTTTGCAGGATTTGCAGCGCCTGGGGCAAAGCATCGGGATGGTCAGCAGGAAGAATGAGGGTATCCACTTTCGTGAGGTGCATTAGTTACTGCTCAGGCATGCTGCCCGCAGCAGTTTAAACTACACTAACGAGGGCGCGAAGTCGGCCTTCGCCGACTGGCAGTCCACGTAGGCTTCGCCGTGAGCTCAGCCGAACGGTGGACTTCGCGATCCAGTAGCGGCGATTTCAATCGCCAGGCTAAGTTACGGTTCATTTCAGGTTTGGATCTCCACCAGCCGGTCGTGATCGGATAGATCCTGGCGCAGGCAGATTTCAGCCTCAGCGAAGGCATCAAGTGCCAATGATAATACCTTTACGCCTTGCGAGGCTTCTATTTCGAGCAGGATCAACCCGCCTGGCGAGAGGCGGCGCTGGTGTCGGCGAGGAGGACGATGAGCGGACTCATGTACTCAGTATGGGACAACAGGTGTTTCAGCACTGGCCAATTGATGCCACCGGTCCGGATGTTCTTCTTGCATCTTCAGGCTGAGTGCTATCAGGTGGATCTTGAATTCTCGTTTGAGATCACACCATGGGCCAATGGGTGAGGCCAATGATGAACTGGCAAGTATCCATTGGGCCGGGCATGCCGCACAGATGGTCCTGATGGGACAGGAAAGACATTCAGAATAGTCTTTGCGAATCAGAGGCGTGACTTTACGTTGGACCCGGTCGAACGTGTCACTCGAAAACACGTCGGGGCCAGCTGCGACGCTGCCCATGCAAAACTGCGGGTGTCCTATAAATTTTTGGCAGGGATAGATATCCCCACGGGCGTCAACAGCAAAGGAATACATGCCGGCAGTGCAAAACAAGTCGCATTCCCACGGCTCGGCATTGTTGGGATTCACCCCTCTCAACCAAGGCGAGAGTTGCCTGTGGGCCTGCACCAAATTCCCCTCGCAATAGGCCTGATATCCCAATTGAATAATTTGGCGAATCGATTCATACCACATGTCATCTGCTACCCTCAATGCGGGATCGTCGGTCTCTACAGGCGTCAAGAGTACTTTAGAGATTCTCAGACTTTCCTGAATAAAGTTGTATACATCCAAAGGGCTGATCCCTAACTGCGCATGCTTTGCTGTATAGGTCACTTCGGCTGCTTCGGGTTGACGTCCTCCTGTGATTTGTTGGATTCTCCGTACATTGTGAAACATTCGCTCAAACGAGCCCTCGCCGCTGGCCAAAGGACGCAACTGATTGTGGATGAGAGCCGGCCCGTCTATGCTTATTACCAGTTCCAGTTGGAACTTCTCAAGCAGGTTTGGCAGCTCAGGAGGAAGGAGCGTAAGATTGGTCACCGCCGTAAAACACGGCAGGTGGGCGATTTGGCCAGTGTCATGCAGATCGGTCACGAATTCCATCACATGTTTCATCGCAGCCACATTGAGCAGAGGCTCTCCCCCGAAAAATTGAATTTGCTTGATTTGTGGGAATCTTTGTAGAAAAAACCGCACTGTGTCCTGGGCCGTGGTCAATGTCATTAGCATGGGCTTGCTGCTGTAAGAACCACCGCCTGCGTAGCAATACACGCAGCGAGCATTACAGGCTTGGGCCACAAGTAAGGTTATCCGATCGAGGGTACAATACCCCTCCGGTATGATCTGGCGCGTTGGCAGTGCTTGTTCTATTTCTGTGAGAATGGCCATCTGCTCAGAATTAAGAGCACGATCTTCAGCCAATGTCTGGATCGCGGCAATGTAGCGAGGATCCGTAAGGGCAAACCAGGAAAAAGAGTCCTGATCCAGCAAAGTCGGTTGCTGATCCAAAGATAACAGACGCAAACGTCGGCGCAAGTTATCAAAGGGCTGGTCCATCGCACTCATGTTCGTCTTCTTCTCCAAGGCAGAGAATAACCAAACAAAATTAACAACCCCAGGCTGCCCACTGCCAGCATACCTGCCTGGATCAAAGAGTCTGGTGTCACTTGTCCTTGAATCGACGCGCGGAGGAAATCAGCCGCCTGGTGAGCTGGCGAATAGCGCATGATCTGAACTAACCAAAGAGGAAGACGTTCTGGTGGGATCATTACAGGAGCGAACAGAAAAACGATGTAAAGATATAATTGAGAAAGCAAATTTTGGATCCGCATATTCGGCGAAAGCACGCCAATCGCCAAGCCCACCGCACTCAGGGCAATATGCGCTAGCAGGAGAGCAGGCAGGAGCCATACATTAATTTGCACAGGCATGCCCAGGAGGTATCCAACCAAGAGTGCTACCCCTGCAATCGGAAGAGTCGCTCCAAATTCCGCCAGCAAGAAACCACTGGCCAGTTCCAGCAGTGATATTGGTTGAAGGGCATAGTAGTCTAGACCGCCCCTTATCTTTAGAAAAGCAATATCCTGTGAAAGTATCTGAAACGGGCCGCTTATCAAGGTCAGTGTCATACTGCCCGTAAAGGCGTAAAAGATTGCTCGCTGATCGCCGAGCAACCCTAACAGGCCAAATAAAACCAGAAAACCTACCATGAATAACGGTGAAACCAACCAGCGAAAATATAGCCCTCGCCGAATCTCGTTCCCACGCAAGCAAGCGATGAAATAGGTGTTCCTAGCGTAACGTATCATGGCTTGTGAGCATCTGCATATACAAATCTTCAAGAGAGGGGGGCGATATTTCAATATCTCCCCTATAAACAGAGAGAGCCCGAACTATTTCTTCTACCATGTGAGTGGGACACGTAATAGAAACTTGCGACCTGTCATGGCGCACATGGATCTGATCACTCTTCCGCAGGAAAACATTTACAGCGTTTTCCAGAACTGGCGAGCTGAGCGCTCTGAAACGAATCACACGCCAGCCAACGCTCTGCTCCTGTAGCGACCGGAGCGTTTCAGCATGCTGGATACGGCCCTGATGCATGAGAACAACACGGTCAACATTCTGTTCTACCTCCAGCAGATTGTGGCTGATGAGGAGTACCGTTCCTCCCCCTTGTTTCCACTCACCAAGCACGCGCCATAGAATCACTCGCTTTTCAGGAGCCAAGTCATTAGTTGGTTCATCCAGGATAAGCAGCGGTGGATGGGCAACGAGCGCCACAGCCAGCGCACACAAACGAACCTCTCCGCCTGACAGGGACTCAAATCGTTTCCGGCCCAGCGATTCAATGCCGAAAGTCTCCATCAGGCGGTCGCATTCAGTCCTGGCCGCCGTACGTGAGAGGCCTCGCAGTCGCGCGGTATAGTAGAGAGCATCACTCACAACGTGTTCGAGCAAAGCCCAGGGGCGCTGGGGTAGATAGCCGACGACAGAAGGAAGCCGATGGACGCTTGAACCCACATCTATCCCCATAGTGATAATCCGACCTCGATCAGGCCGGAGCAGGCCAACCACTTGCCGCGCCAGCGTAGTCTTCCCCGCCCCATTTGGCCCTAACAGCCCGACAATTTCTCCACGCGGCACGCTTAGATTCACGTTGTCGTTAGCAACGACAACCTGACCTTTTGAGACATAGGTCTTTGTAACTTGCTCAACCAGGATGGCTGAGGTTATATTTCCCTACGCATTCCAGAACTCCTCATTATGTTCCTTGATTTGACACTCAAGTAACTCACAAGCAATCACCCTCGATGGCTAGTGCTTCCTTGCTCGGCTTGTAGAACATCCGAGCAATGTGACATTGTGACATTGTGACATTGTCGAACTAGGTTCCGGCGCCTCTGTGGCAGGCACCGGAACGCTGGATCTGAGAGAAACGCTCACGTCATCGCGGCGCAATTTCCACAGGCGTTTCCCCCCGCACACCCTCCTCTCGCTTGCGGTCCATTCGGACCGCTCGGCAACAGAGCAATGGCTTTCATAATCTCACCTCCTCTCCTTTGAACGATTTCGAGACTGGTTGCTTCACTTCCCGGGTAGTGTCGCCAGCCAATCTCGCTTTTATTTAACCAAAAGTCTACACTAAAAGTGGGGGGGGAATATTGACATTCGTCCTCAAATGATATGACGAATGTCTTGTAGCGGAAGCATTGCTATGAGAAGCAAAATCTGAGAGTTTAGAGCGCTATCTCGATGAGCCTGTCCCTCCCCGCCAAATCCTGATGCAAATTGATCTTAGCCTCGGTGAAGGCATCATGGGCCAATGATAATACCTTCGCGCCCTGCGAGGCCTCTATTTCGAGCAGGATCAACCCGCCAGGAGATAGACGGCGCGGCGCTTCGGCCAACAGGCGGCGGATGACATCCAACCCGTCCGCGCCTCCATCCAGGGCAACGGTTGGTTCGCGGCCGTAAACCCTTAGCCCATGCAAAGTCTCGGTGGGAATGTATGGCAGATTTGCTACAATGAGGTTGAAAGTTGAAGGTTGCACGTTGAAAGTTTTTTCTGAAGGGAATAAGTCGCAGCAGAAAAACTCCACGCGCTCAGATACACCGAATTTCACCGCGTTGCGTTCAGCGACCTTGATTGCTGCCTGAGAAATATCTGTTGCAATGATCTGCAACCCCGCCACGTTGACCGCCAGCGCAATGGCGATGCATCCGGAGCCGGCGCCAACATCCACTGCCCGCAGCCTCCCCAAGTCCGCTTCCCTGGCCTGTCGGCCAGGACAGGCAGCGGACTTTACATCCCTTGCCTGGCGATTCATCGCCAGGCGTTGCCGCAGCCAGGATACTGCCCGCTCCACCAGCAACTCGGTCTCAGGGCGCGGGATAAGCACCTCCGGCGTTACCTCGAACTCCAGCCCAAAGAATTCCCATTTTCCCAGCACATAAGGCAGCGGCACACCGCTTTCCAACTGTAGCAGGGCTTCTTCGAGGGCGCATTCCTGTTTGGGTGTGAGAGTCGCTTCAGGATGGGCCAATACCCAGGCGCGCGGCTTACCCAGCACGTGTGCCAGCAGCACCTGCTCATCAAGGGCAGGCGTATCGCTAAATTTCCCCAAACGCGTTGGGAGGGTTAAGAGGAGATCTCCGACTGTAATTTTTCTTGCACCCACAAATTCAATAATGTTTCAGGGGACACGCCGCGCCGTCGGGCAATAGAGTGAAGCCGCGCCGAAAGGTCAGCATCCAAAGAATAGAACATAACCTCCGATCTGATATCAAACTCGGCATCCACAGCATAAGTTTGATCCCAATAATCGGCGATCTCGTGAGAATCCCAAAACTCCCCTATTTCCTTGTAAGATCGCGCATTTGAGATGGAAGTTTTACCTTTGCTCATATTTTCTCCGTTCGGCGCGGCTCATATTTCGCGCGGACAAGATTAAAGCCCGTCCGTCTCTTTTGAGAACAAAGAAGACAATCAGATACCGGCCACCATCTGTTAATCCCAGTGCCGCATAAACGTTTTCGCCGGAACGATGTCCCTTCTCTACAAAGCGTACGTGGGGTTTATTTCCAAAAATCTCTCTAACATCCTGTTGCCGGACATTGTGCTTACTTTCCAGTTTTTCGACAATGTCTTCGAACCAGATGAAACCAGTAACTTTCAAAGAATTTCTCCAGCGGTCAGCGAAGGGGCAACAATTTCCTCTCTGATTATACAACGGAACTTTTCCGTCGTGGCAGTCGTCTTTTCTATAATTCACCCCTGCACCTCTGCACCCTTGCTCCCCTGCTCCCCTCATACCTCGTTACAGAAAACATGCCGCTGGGCGCAGCCGAACAGCAACGCATCGCCAACGAACAGTATTCCCAACTGGCAACTGCTCCCGCCGCTCCGGCTTACGGCGCAACTGCGGTACAAAAAGCCTCTGACCAGGGCGCGCTGGCTGGAGCCGAATCCGCCGCGCCGCCCTCTGCCGAAGCCGCCGACCGGGTGAAAATCGTCGGCGCGCGGACGTTCGTCCTGAACGATGGCATCTGGGTGGACACGGCCTTCGATCCCGAAGCCATGCAGACCACGAAAGTTGCTTTCATCTCAGATGACTACTTCGCCCTGGCCGATTCCCGCCCCGAACTGGCGGCCGCCTTCGCCCTCGGCTCGCGCGTTATCGCCCTTGCGGACGGCGTGGCCTACGAGGTGGTAGACAGCGACGCCTCCACCGGGCCGATCCAGATCCCGCCCACGATCACGCCGGAAACGTCCGCATCCCCGACTACGCCAGGCGCATCCTCCCCCACCAGTTCTGCGCCCTGCGCGGCAAGTATATTACCGCTACTTTTGCTTTCAGCAGTGCTTGCGATAAGGCGCTATCCGAAGAAGTAATTGGATGACAACAACGAGCCGCGCGTCTTTCGGACGCGCGGCTCGTTTCGTTTACGTGTATAATGGATCTAAGGTTTCACAATGAACAACAAACTCAGAAAAGCAAAATTGGATGCCCAAGATACCCGCATTGCACGGCGGTTCAAAAAGAAACTCCGGCAGCGTCTTGAAATCCTTTCTTTGACTGTTTTCGGTTCGCGCGCCAGAGGCGATGCCTCCCCAGAATCGGACATGGATGTTTTTATCGAGGTGCCTGTCCTGACACCGGACGTTCGGACAGCAATCAGTGAGGCGGCCTGGGAGGTCAGTCTGGATTCGGGCGTGGTGGTTTCGACCATTGTAACAACCCCCGACGAAATTCGCGATGGCCCCATGGGAGCAAATCCGCTGCTTATCTCAATCGAGCGCGAGGGAGTGCCAGTATGAAACCGTCACAGGTTCTCGAACTGGCGCGTTACCGGCTCGGTCAGGCACGTGAGACGCTGCATGAGGCTGAAGTATTGATACAAGAGCAATCATGGCGCGGGGCGGTGAACAGGGCCTATTACGCGATGTTTTATTCAGTGCTGGCGCTTGCCGTAACGCGCCAAATCAGTACTTCCAGGCACAGCGGTGTTATCGCATTCTTTGATCGAGAGTTTGTCAAAACCGGTGTTTTCCCCAAAGATTTCTCGCGGAAACTTCATTTTGCTTTTGATCGTCGCCAGGTTCAGGATTACGGTGAATTCACCACCCTCGATGAAAATAGCGCCGGGGACACTCTCGCGAACGCGAGAGATTTTGTGTACGCAGTTGAAACTTATCTCCAGTCAAGCGTATTCCCTCAACTGGAAACCAAATAATCTTGTTGAACGAAAAAGCAAAGTTCTCGAAGTTGGTGCTTCGAGAACTTTTTTATTCGTCCTCTTCCCCCAATGAAGCTAATCGCTCCGCCTCATCGCTCGTGGCGAGCTCCTCGATGAATTCGTCAATATTGCCTTCCATCACCGAGGCCAGATTATGCACCGACAGGCCGATGCGGTGATCGGTGATGCGCGACTGGGGATAGTTGTACGTGCGGATCTTTTCCGAGCGCTCCCCACTTCCGACCTGGGAGCGGCGGTCTTCTACCCGTTCAGCCCTGCGCTTTTCTTCTTCGATCTCATATAGACGGGCGCGCAGAATGGCCATGGCGCGCAGCCGGTTCTGCAATTGCGAACGCTCGTCTTGGCAGGCGACCACCATGCCGGACGGCAGGTGGGTGATGCGGATGGCGGTGGCAGTCTTCTGGACGTTCTGCCCGCCCGCGCCGGACGAGCGAAAGACGTCAATCTTGAGATCAGCTTCAGGAATCTGGATATCCACTTCCTCGACTTCGGCCAGCACCGCGACCGTGGCTGTGGAGGTGTGGATGCGCCCCTGCGCCTCTGTTACCGGCACGCGCTGGACGCGGTGCACGCCAGACTCGTATTTTAGCTTCGAGTACGCTCCCTTACCCTTGACCAGGAAGATGATCTCCTTGAACCCGCCGATGCCGATGTCGCTCTGCGACATGACCTCCACCTTCCAGCCCTGGCGCTCGGCGTAGCGCGTGTACATGCGGTAAAGGTCGGCGGCGAAGATGGCGGCCTCGTCCCCGCCCGTTCCGGCGCGGACTTCCATGATGACATTCTTATCATCACGCGGGTCCCTGGGAACCAGCAGCGCCTTGATCTCTTTCTCGAGCCTGGCAATGCGCGGCTCAAGCTCCGCGACTTCAGCTTCGGCCAGGGTGCGCATTTCGGCATCTTCTTCACTTTCGAGCATGGAGCGGGCATCCTCCAGCCGCTTCAATGACTGGCGGTATTCGCCCGCCTTATCGTACAAAGGTTCGAGGTCAATGCGCTCTTTGTTCAGTTCCGCGGCGCGCTGATAGTCATCGCCAACTTCAGCCAGCAGGCGGTTGATTTCTTCGTAGCGTTCTTCAATTCCGGTAAGTTTATCGAGCATGGATATCTTACTTTGCAACCAGTGACAGCACCCACGAGAGGATCAAAACAATCGAGATGACGATGAACACGATGCGCATGGTACGCGTCTGCCGCGCCTGGCGGCTCATCTTACCGGATTTTGCAGTCATTTTGCCTTTCACATTTTTACTTGCCATACTTTTACCTCGATAGTAAAGCTCAATTCATCAAGCGTGGTTGTTTTCACTTCGGTACAAGATTTTCCACGCGCGCCAGGAATTCTTCGAATGTGATTTCTGTCTCCGAGCGCACATGACCGGTAGGGTCTTCGAATGGATGCCAGTGCCAAATCCCATTGGCATTGTCCGCGCCAAAAACCCGCAGGTTTTCTCGAAGCAGGGCAAATCCTGTTTTCTGATTTTCATCGTTGTAATATGCGGTTATCACGGTCCGATCTTTCAGGAATATCCGCAATTTAACTTGGTGATGGCTTTCCGTGATAACCGCAACGCGCACCACGAGGTCGGACTTGGAGCAAGCTTGCTTTACCTTGCTGGCAAAATATTCGGCGCTTATTCCAGCCACAGCTCGAGTTCCTCGGTGTCCTTCAACTCTGTCACAGCCGAATCCCAATCCCAGTTATCACTTTCGACCTCATAAGAAAAGGGGGCCTCGATCCGACCGTCCAGACAAGCCTGTTCGAACTCACCTAGCGACATGCCGTATTTTTTTTCGAAGGAGGTGATTTTTGCGCGCAACACCTCCTTCTTATAGCGCAGGAGGTCCTTTAGCACAATTGGCAAAGCCGCCTCGGCGACAGTTTCACCCGTCACCTGACGCATCACTTCATACACGGAATTTGGGAAAGTGGCAGACTTCATCACCATGTCTCACTCCTTTCTTTTATTCCTTCGTCTCGTCAACGATCTAGATCGGCTTCATGCTTTACTGAATTTTCTTCGACACACTGCATGAATTCGCCGAACGCGATTTCTTTATCCGCCGGAACATGTTTCTCTGGGTCTTCCACCGGATGCCAATGCCAGCCTTTCTTATTGTCCGCGCCAAAGATGCGGCGGCCATCTCGAATTTGAGCAAACGCCATTTTACCTGTTTTCTGATTGTAGAAAATTTCGACAAAACTTTCATCAACTAAATAAACGCGCAGATCGCACCAGTCCAATCCCAAATTTTGGCTGGCTATGTTTCTAACCACGGGGGATGCTGAACATATCGAGATCACCCGCGATTCAAACTCCTCAACGCTTATACCAGCCATTGCGACATTTCCTCTAGGGTTTCGAGATCAGTTATTGCCGCTTCCCATTCCCAATCGTCCTTTTCAACCTCGTACGAAAATGGGTCCTGGATTTTCCCGTTCTCGCAGGCTTCTTCAAATTCAGGGAAGGTCATGTTGTATTTCTTCTCGAATTTCGCTATGCGCGATTGTGCCTCATCCACTCGCAATCGCACAAGATCTTTTATCGCAAGCGAGAGCGCAATGTCAGGGCGGTATTGCCCTGTCAGTCGTTGCAAAACATTATGAGTTGACTTGGGTAAGACAACCATCTCTGTAACCATTTTTACTCCTATTCCAAATGCGCCTTGACGCTCTCCGCCAGCGCCTGCGTAATGCCCGGCGCGGCGGTCAATTCTACCACTGAAGCCTCTCTAATCTTATCCACAGAACCGAAATGTTTCAAGAGGGACTTTCGCCGCGCCGGGCCGATGCCGGGGATGGAATCCAGCGCCGAGGCCATGCCCTGTTTCGCGCGCCGCTTGCGGTGGGCGGTGATGGCAAAACGGTGCGCCTCGTCGCGGATGCGCTGGATGAGATACAGCGCCTGCGAATGGCGCAGCAGCAGCGAATCGGGTTTGTCCGGGAAGAACAACTCCTCGTGCTCCTTCGCCAATCCGACAACGGGTACTTTGCCGAACAGGCCTACTTTCTGTAGAACAGCCACGGCGCGGGACAACTGCCCCTTGCCGCCGTCCACGATCAGCAGATCGGGCAGGAAGGCGAACGACGCATCGGGCTTGGACCCGGGCTGGGCCGCCGCCTCCTGGGCCGATTGCCACCTGCGGAAGCGCCGCGTCAGCACCTCCTCCATGCTGGCGAAATCATCCGGCGCGCCGGCCGCGCCCTCGACGTTGAAACGGCGATAGAGCTTCTTATCCGGCACGCCCTGGCTGAAGACCACCATGCTGCCGACGGTCGCTGTCCCCTGTATGTTGGAGATGTCGTAGCACTCGATGCGGTTGGGCGGCGTGGGCATTTGCAAGGCGGACTGCAGCTCGGCCAGGGCTTGCTCCTGGCGATGCGTATCCGCCTGCCACTGCGTACGCAGCGCCTGTAGCGTCTCGGCCGCGTTCTCGGCCGCCATCTTGACCAGTTCGCGCGGCTGGCCGCCGTGCGGCACGACCATCTTGACCTTGCGACCGCCGGAGCGTCCGCTCATCCATTGCTGGATGATCTGGGCTTCCTCGATCTCCTGCGGCAGCATAACCTGCTGCGGGATGCTGGCGGCCTCCGTGTAGAACTGCTTGACGAACTCGGCCATCACCTCGTTATCGGCCGTATCCTCTGTGCCTTCCAAGACGAAGTATTCGCGCCCGATCAATTTTCCTGCGCGAATGAAAAAAATCTGCACGCAAGCCTCGTTGTCAGCACGCGCCATGGCGATCACGTCTGAGTCTTTGTAATCTGAGGCGAAGACCACCTTCTGGCGTTCGATGACGGACTGGATCGCCTTGAGCTGGTCGCGGATAGCAGCCGCGCGTTCGAATTTCAGATCCTCGGAGGCCTTCCGCATCTCTACTTCGAGACGGGTGAAAATGCCCTCCGTCCGCCCGTTCAGAAATTCTTGCAGGTCGGAGATCATTTGGCGGTAGCCGGCCTGGTCAATCGCGCCGGTGCAGGGCGCGGTACACAGCTTGATATCGTAGTAGAGGCACGCCCGTTTATCCTGGCCGGTGATCTCCCGGTCACAGGTCAGGTACGGGAAGATGCGGCGCAGCACGTCCAGGGTCTGGTAGACGGCCCAGGCGGAGGTATACGGCCCGAAGTAGCGCGCGCCGTCGTCCGTCATCATGCGCGTGACAGTCACTTTAGGGAAAGGTTCCCCCCAATGGATTTTGATATACGGGTAGCGCTTGTCGTCCTTCAAGCGGACGTTGTACTTGGGCCGGTGGCGCTTGATCAGGTTCATTTCGAGGATCAGCGCCTCCAGCTCCGAACCGACCACGATCCACTCGATGTCGGCGATCTCGCGCACCAGGCGGCGGGTCTTGTGGTCGTGGCTGGCGTCCGCGTGAAAATATGACCGAACGCGGTTCTTCAGGCTGATGGCTTTGCCAACGTAAATGATCGTCCCCTCGGCGTTCTTCATCAGGTAGCAGCCGGGTTTGGTCGGTAGGGTGTCTAAAATGCCTTGCAGGTGCTCAGAGAGTTCCATCGAGCGGATTTTATCACGGCTTGCGATAAGCAGTATAATACCCCCGGCTTGCACAGGACGATACCTTGAAAGAACCTCTCGAAGTCATCATCGGAAAACTGCTGCGTGAACGCGGCCTCAAGCTGGCCGTAGCCGAATCCTGCACCGGCGGGTTGCTCTGCGACCTCATCACGGACGTGCCAGGCTCATCGGACTATTTCATTGGGGGCTTCGTATCCTATGCCTACGAAGCCAAGGTGAAATCGCTCGGCGTGCGTTGGGATACGCTCAAAGCCTACGGCGCGGTCAGCCGCGAGACGGTGCTGGAGATGGCGCGCGGCGCACGTAGGGCTTTGGATACCGACATCGGCATTGCGGTCAGCGGGATTGCCGGCCCCGGCGGCGGGATGCCGGAGAAGCCGGTCGGCCTGACCTGGATCGGTCTTTCCGCGCCGGAAGGCGAGTGGGCGCGCGTCTTTATCTGGCAGGGAGACCGTTTGCAGAACAAGGCACAGTCGGCCGAGGCCGCGCTCCAGTTGCTGGTGGATTATTTGCAGGGGAGTTTGAGTAAAATGTAAAGCGTAAAACGTAAGAGGCCAAATGAATATCGTTGTGCTTATTTCAGCGGATGCCGAGTGGCGGGCGGTTAAATCAATCCTGTCTCCCGCAAAAATCCTGTCCACGCCGCTGGGCGAATGGTTCGAGACCTTCGACGTTCGACCTTTGACGTTCTTTCACGGCGGCTGGGGCAAGATCTCCGCTGCGGCGACGACACAGTACGTGATAGATCGTTTCGACCCTGACCTGCTCGTCAACCTGGGCACCTGCGGCGGATTCGAGGGTCGCGTGGCGCGCGGGACCCTGATCCTGGTCGAAAAAACGATCGTCTACGACATCCTCGAGCAGATGACTGACTCCGACGAAGCCATCGCCCACTATGCCGCCGAGATTGATCTATCCTGGCTGGGGGAGAGTGTCCAGTCATCAGTGATCAGTGATCAGTTTTCAGTTGTCCGAGGCCTGCTTGTCTCCGCGGATCGGGACATCCTGGCGAGCGACATTCCCATGCTGGTGGAAAAATATGATGCCATAGCCGCAGATTGGGAATCAGGCGCGATTGCCTGGGTGGCAAAGAAAAACGGCGTGCGCTGCCTCATCCTGCGCGGCGTGACGGACCTGGTCAGCGCGAGCGGCGGGGAGGCATACGGGAATATCGAGTTGTTCCACGAGCGGACGCGCGAGATAATGAAAGGGTTGATCGAGCAATTACCCCGCTGGCTTCTCAGCGCAATGGTTGCGGCGAATCAGTAAGTCTTCAGGCAGTATATTGCAACCCGTGACAGGCTGCGCCAAACAACCCGGCTTCCGGGTTGCAGATGACATGCACCGGAATCTTCGCCAGCATCTCGGAGAATCGCCCTTTCGCCGTGAAGGCTCGCATAAAGGACGCATCCTTCAAGAACGAAAGAATGCGCGGTGGGATGCCCCCGCCGAGATAGACGCCTCCGGTCGCCAGCACTTTCAGCGCCAGGTTGCCAGCCTCGCTGCCCAGGATGGAGACGAACAATCTCAAGGGTAGATCGCCAGCTTGGTTTTCGTCCCACCGATATCACCCGCCAGTAAGAATTGTTTATTTTTCGGCATCCTTGTTCCTTCGATGTATGGTTTCAGCCAGATTATAAATCATCCCGAACAGGGCTGGTATAATCATCGTTTGCTCTATTTTGGGTCTTTGGGAATCGCCGTGATGATGTGGCAAATGTGGGACAAATTGGCAATTTGTCCTACGGCTTACCACCAGATAGGGGGGTCTATCACGGCAAATCCCAGAGAGACTCTATTTTCCAGGTCTGTTTTTGAAACAAATTTGCTATAATTCGACTACCGCCACACCAAATTATAGAGGAAATCATGCCGTCGAATGTAATCCGCGTCGTTGGGGCGCGCGAGCATAACCTCAAGAATATCACCGTAGAAATCCCGCGTGATAAGCTGGTCGTCATCACCGGGTTATCCGGCTCGGGTAAATCATCCCTTGCGTTCGACACCATTTTTGCCGAAGGCCAGCGGCGCTACGTCGAGTCGCTTTCGGCCTACGCCCGCCAGTTCCTCGGCCAGATGCAGAAACCCGACGTAGACTACATCGAAGGCCTTTCCCCGGCCGTATCCATTGACCAGAAGGGCACCTCCCATAACCCGCGCTCGACGGTCGGCACGGTGACAGAGATCTACGACTTCCTGCGCCTGCTCTTTGCCCGCGTCGGAATCCCACACTGCCCGGTCTGCGGACGCGAGGTGGTCAAACAATCCGCCCAGGAGATCGTGGACGCCATCGAAACCCTTCCAGAGGGCAGCCGCATGCTGATCCTGGCGCCGGTCGTGCGCGGACGCAAAGGCACGTACCAGGCAGTCTTCGAGGAAATCCGCAAGGCCGGTTTCGTGCGCGCCCGCGTGGACGGGACGGTCTACAGCCTGGACGAGGAGATCAGCCTCGACCGCTACAAGATCCACACCATCGAAGCGGTGGTGGACCGGTTGGTGGTAGCCGGCCCCGAGCCTGCCCTGAGCACAGTCGAAGGGTCCGAAGAGGAGCGCAAGTCGGCCCGTACGCGGCTGACGGATTCGGTCGAAACGGCGTTGAAGTTCGGAGATGGGTATCTTACGGTGGCGAGAGTCGCGAGTCGCGAGTCGCGAGTTGGGGATGAAAGAACTGACGACTCACGACTAACGACTAACGACTTGCATTTCTCCGAGCACCTGGCCTGTCCCGAACACGGCATCAGCATCCCGGAAATCGAGCCGCGCACCTTCTCGTTCAACACCCCGCACGGCGCATGTCCCGACTGCCAGGGGCTGGGCAACAAACTGGAGATTGATCCGGAGCGCGTGGTGGACGCTGAGAAATCGCTGGCCGAGGGCGCGCTCATCGCTATGGAGTGGAATAACCTGCGCGAAGACATGGGCGCGTACTGGCAAATCCTGGAGGCCATGGCGCACCACTATCACGTTGAACTGAACGTGCCGTTCAAATCCCTGCCGTTGGAAAAGCGGGATTTGGTGTTATATGGGACGAAGGGTGGGAGATTCACTGTCCACTACCGCAACCGTGAAGGCCGCCAGGCAGTTTTCGATACCGCCTTCGAGGGCATTATTGGCAACCTGGAACGCCGTTACCGCGAGACCAACTCGGAGTATATTCGCGAGAAGATCAGCGAATACATGACCGACCGCCCCTGCCCGACCTGCCAGGGCAAGCGTCTGCGCCCGGAGGCCATTGCCGTCACCGTGGACGATATCAATATCATCGAGGTCACAGCCTGGCCGATCAACCGCACGCTGGAATGGATCGAGAAGCTGGCCGGGCCGCAGACCCCCCTCAATAAACGCCAGCAAATCATCGCCGAAAGGATCATCAAAGAGATCCGCTCACGCCTGGGTTTCCTGGTGAACGTCGGCCTGGATTATTTGACCCTGAATCGCTCGGCTGGCAGCCTTTCCGGCGGCGAGGCGCAGCGCATCCGCCTGGCCACACAGGTCGGCTCGCGGCTGGTCGGCGTGCTGTACGTGCTGGACGAACCCTCCATCGGCTTGCACCCGCGCGATAATGGCCGTTTGCTCAACACGCTCAGAGGCCTGCGCGACCTGGGCAACACCGTGCTGATCGTCGAGCACGACGACGATACCATCCGCACCGCAGACTGGATCATTGACCTCGGCCTGGGCGCGGGCGAACACGGCGGGCGCATCATCGCCGAAGGCCGGCCCGAAGAGATCATGGCGCACCCCAAGTCGCTCACCGGGGCTTACCTTTCGGGGCGCAAGCGCATCCCCATCCCGAAGCAACGGCGCACGGGCAACGGCAAACACCTGACCGTGGTCGGGGCGCGGGCGAACAATCTCAAGAATCTGACCGTCCACATCCCGCTCGGTAAATTCGTCTGCATCACGGGCGTCTCTGGCTCGGGCAAGTCCACGCTGATGGTGGACGTGCTCTATCAGGCGCTGGCGGCCAGACTGCACGGCGCGCGCGCCCAGCCCGGCGAGCACGAGCGTATCGAGGGACTGGAACACATTGACAAGATCATCAATATTGACCAGTCGCCCATCGGGCGCACGCCGCGCTCCAACCCCGGCACCTACACCAGCCTGTTCGACGAGATCCGCAAGCTCTTCGCCGAGCTGCCCGAAAGCAAAGTGCGCGGTTACAAGCCGGGACGATTCTCGTTCAACGTCCACGGTGGACGCTGCGAGGCCTGCCAGGGTCAGGGCCAGTTGCGCATCGAGATGCAATTCCTGCCGGATATCTACGTGCCCTGCGATGTTTGCCACGGGACGCGCTTCAACCGCGAGACGCTGCAAGTCCATTTCAAGGGACTCTCGATCGCCGAGGTGCTGGATACGACGGTGGAAAAAGGGCTGGGACTTTTCTCCGCCTTCCCGGCCATGGTCAGCAAGCTGAAGACGCTTGCAGAGGTTGGACTGGGCTACATCAAGATTGGACAGCCTGCCACCACCCTTTCGGGCGGCGAGGCGCAGCGCGTCAAGCTGGCGCGTGAGCTTTCGCGCCGCGCCACCGGCCGGACCCTGTACGTGCTCGACGAACCCTCGGTCGGACTCCATGCTGCGGATGTCCATAAGCTGATCGAAGTCCTTCAGCGCCTGGTTGACGCGGGCAACTCGGTGCTGATCATCGAGCACAACCCCGACATCGTAAAAGTGGCCGACTGGATCATTGACCTCGGCCCCGAGGGCGGCGAGCGCGGCGGGGAACTCGTTGCCGAGGGCACGCCGGAGGAGATCTGCGCCATGCCAGCCTCCTATACCGGGCAATTCTTGAAGAACCATTTGTGCCCTCGACAGACCCACTCGCTTAATCCATGAAGTTCAGGTAGAATATTGCATAGAGGCCGAAATGGATTTCACAGCCTGCCTCTCTAGTGAGGAGATGGATAATTTATGAGCGAACACCCCCCTATCGCAGCCACCATCGAAGCTTACCGGAAGAGACGGCAAAAAAAGACGCCCGTCATCATCGGAGTCATTGCGATCCTGTTGGTGGTGGTTGGCGTGATCGTCCTGGTTTTTGGCTTCAGCAACGGAGGCGGTTTCCAACTGTTTGCCACCGAAACACCCACGCCGACCATCACACCATCGCCAACCACTACTCCCACCCTCACCGAAACACCCACGATCACGTCCACGCCAACCGAGACCCCCACGCCAACGCCCGCCGCGCCTTATTCCTACGTGGTGCAGGAAGGCGATTACCTGGAAAAGATCCTCAGCGACCATGGCTTGGCCACTGACGACCTGCTGCTCATCCTCATCCTGAACCCCTATCACGGCGCCGCGCTGGAAAACAGCATTGACCCCAACACCCGGATCGTCTACGCCGGCCAGAAGATCACCCTGCCTCCACCCGGAATGTCGCTGCCGACGGCGACATCCATCCCTGCCAATGCCCCGCGCGGCACCAAGATTCCCTACTTCGTCCTCCCTGGCGACAGCCTCGGCGGGATCGCCAACAAGTTCAACAGCACCGTGGATGAGATTGTCAAAGCCAATAGAGCTCTTCTGGTAGACGGCGCGGCGACGATCATCTACCCCGGATGGACGCTGATCGTCCCGATCAACATTGTTACCCCAGTGCCAAGTTCAACGGCCGCCGCGACAGCGACGCCGACCATGACGAGTACACCATAAAAAATATCGCCTCACACCAAGGAGCATTCGTGAGCAAGTGGCCTGGAAAATACGTCATCGGCCTGACCGGTAATATTGCCAGCGGCAAGAGCGTGGCGCGCAAGATGCTGGAGCACCTCGGCGCATACGGGATTGACGCCGACGCGCTCGCCCATCGCGCCATCGCCAGAGGCGCGCCGGGTTACCAGCCCGTTCTGGACATATTTGGCCGCTGGCTGCTGGATACCAACAAGCAAATTGACCGCGCCAGGCTCGGACGTTTCGTCTTTACAGATGCGGAAGCGCTGAAGCATCTCGAAGCCATCGTCCACCCGCTCGTCGGGCAAGCGATTGACCTGCTTGTCCGGCGCGCCACGCAGCCGATTATTGTGGTCGAAGCTATCAAGCTGATCGAGAGCAACCTGGCCAGCGCCTGCGATACCGTTTGGGTGACCTTCAGCCCCGAAAACCTCCAGAAAGCCCGACTCATGGAAAAGCGCGGCTTGAGCGAGGCGGAGGCCCTCCAGCGCATCCACATGCAGCCACCGCAAGATCAAAAGATCGCCGCGGCAGATGTCGTCATCCAGAACACCAGCACTTTCGAGGATACCTGGAAACAGGTCGTGGCGGCCTGGAAGGTGATCTCGCCGGTCAGTGATACCAACCCGGTCGTTACAAAGCAAGCTGCGGCTGGCGAACTGGCCGTCCAGCGTGGCCGGCCGCGCGATTCAGGCGCCATCGCCGAGCTGATCACCCGCCTCAGCGCGGGCGCGCGCCCGATGACCTCGAACGATGTCATGGCTGCCTTCGGAGAAAAGGCCTACCTGCTGCTCAAGTCCGGCGAGCAGCACGTCGGTCTGATCGGCTGGCAGGTAGAGAACCTGGTGGCGCGCACGACTGAAATCTACATTGACCCATCCATCCCGATCAAACAGGCCGTGAAAACCTTAGCAACCGAGGTCGAACATGCTTCGAAAGACCTGCAATGTGAGGCCTCGTTACTCTTCCTGCCTCCGCAAATGGCTTCGCAGGAATCCGTCTGGCGCGAATTGGGCTACGAAGGCCGCACACCGCAATCGCTGGCTGTGCAGGCCTGGCAGGATGCGGCCATCGAATCCATGCCGCCGAACACCATCATGCTCTTCAAACAACTTCGCCAGGATCGTGTGTTAAGGCCAATATAAAAAATTATGTGACCACTCAGCCTGTGTGTCATTCTCTCGGGAGAACCCTTGTTCGAGCAACCATCTTGTTGGGTTTGTCACCCTGAGCCGTTTTGTGGCGAAGGGTCTCCTCGCCGTGCAGGGGATGCTTCGGCCACAGAACGGCCTCAGCATGACAGTCTGAGCAGTAACGAAATTTTATATCTGCTCAGCCATCGCTGTTCCGGCGGACTAAAGTCCTGCCTCAGAGCATGAAAGTCGGACACCTGCACTTGCGTCAGGTGCAAGTGTAAATCCGACTCGTTGCACCAGCCCGAAGGGCTTCCATGTACTGAGGTAGGGCTTCCAGCCCGCCGAAAAGAGCGAAAAGGCAGGTGGGTGAGCAGTAACCAATGGTTTCTAATACCGTGTCCGAATTATTGAGTGATCTCTTTTTCCTTTTCCAGCGCCTCGACTGGCTCGGGGTGGTTGACATCCTGCTGGTCACACTGGTCTTCTTCGGGATACTCTACCTTGTCCGGGATACCCAGGCGATGATCTTGTTGCGCGGCGTCATCTTGCTGCTGGTGCTGACGGCGCTATTCACCAGCCTGGTCAACCTGCCGGCTTTCTCGTGGCTGCTGCGCACCGCGCTGCCAGCGCTTGTTTTTGCCATCCCGGTCATCTTCGCCCCGGAAATCCGCCGCGCCCTGGAACGCATCGGGCGCGCCGGTACCTTCTTGCCAACTACAAAGAAAGGGCTAAACCCAGAAGTACAACACACCATCCAGGCGGTGGTCAGCGCAGCAGCCCGGCTGGCGGCCCGGCAGCACGGCGCCTTGATCATCCTGCAACGATTGGACAGCCTGGACGAATACATCCGCAGCGGCGTGTTGATGCAGGCACGCGTCACACCCGAACTGCTCCTGCAAGTGTTCTATCCCAACACGCCGCTCCACGACGGCGCAGTGATCATCGAAAAAGGCACCCTGGTCGCTGCGGCCTGCGTCATGCCGCTCTCGTCCAGCGGCATCCTGGCCCATTCCCCAGATCACCAGATGGGATTGCGCCATCGCGCCGCGTTGGGCGCTTCTGAAGCCACCGACGCCATTGCCGTGGTCGTCTCCGAGGAGACCGGCGCGATATCCATCGCCCATGCCGGGCGCATGATCCGCCGCCTGGACGCGGAACGGCTCGAAAATATCCTGGTCGCCTTCTATGCTCCCTCTCGGACTTCCATGAAAGCCAGCTTCTTCGAGCGCCATTTTCCCTACCTGTTTCCCCGAAAGGATGAGTGAAGGCAGTATGTTACGCTGGCTCGCTACCAATGTACGCACGTTCATCCTCGCCTTCGCCCTGGCGCTGGCCGTCTGGGTCTCGGCCGTGACGGCCGCCGATCCGGACGAGACGCGCGCCTTCCCGAATCCAATCACTATCGAGTTCGTCGGCCAGGACCCCGGCCTGATCATCAAGGGACAGGTGACGCGCCAGATCCAACTGACGCTGCGCGCGCCCAGCTCGGTATGGGAAAAGTTGACCTCCGAAAAAGACGCCGTTCACACCCTGGTAGACCTCTCCGGACTCGGGGCCGGGACGTACAGGCTGGACGTACAGGTGCAGATCGGGGTCCAGCCGGTGCGGATCATATCCTTCTCCCCCGAACAACTCGACCTGACCCTCGAGGCGCTTGTCACCCGTTCGCTGCCAGTCCAACTCTCGCTGACCGGTACACCGGCAATCGGCTACCAGGCCGGGGATGCGGCCCTGGATCCGGCTGAAGTGGTCATCTCCGGCCCGGAATCGTTGGTCAACCAGGTTGCAAACGTCAGCCTCTCGTTAGACCTCTCAGGTCTACGTCAAAACATCGAGACCACGCTCGTTCTCCAGGCGCTGGACGACAAAGGCGCGCCGGTCAGCGGCCTGACCTTGAACCCGGATAGCGTCCAGGTTGGCTTACCCATTACGCAGCAAGGCGGTTACCGCGATCTGGCTGTCAAAGTTGTGACCATCGGAAGGCCTGCCAATGGCTATCGTCTGACCAATATCGCACCCATCCCGCCTGTGGTCACAGTATTTTCATCCAATTTCGAACAAGTTAACGCCTTGCCCGGCTACGTCGAGACTGACCCGCTCGACCTGAACGGCGCCAGCGCCGACATCGAAACGCGCCTGAACTTGAACCTGCCCCTGGGCGTGACGCTGGTCGGCGAGCAGAGCGTGCTGGTGCAGGTTGGCATCTCGGCCATCCAGGGCAGCCTGACCCTGACCAACCTGCCGGTAGAGATCAACAACCTCTCTTCTGGCTTGCAGGCGCATTTCTCTCCCGATAAAGTGGCTGTCCTCCTCTCCGGCCCGTTACCGGCATTGAATACGCTGGTTCCCGCCGACGTTCACGTTATCATCGATGCCAAGGGCTTGACCCCGGGGACGTATCAACTCACGCCGACTATCCAACTGCTCATCGAAGGTGTGACGGTCGAGTCTATCCTGCCTGGGACGGTCGAGGTGGTCATCAGTAAGAAGACCACGCCGTAGGACCTATCCCGAAAAACGCTCCAGCCGCCGTCCTCGGCGGCGGGGACGCCGCCGGGAGCCGGTTATCCGGATAGGCCCTTAGGCAGCTAACCCCCGTTCCCCCTTCCCTTCGAGGAAAGGGGCAGAGGGATAGGACAGAAAATAATGCCCAAACCCATTGTCGCTTTAGTCGGACGCCCCAACGTGGGCAAGAGCACCCTCTTCAATCGCCTGGCTGGAGAGCGTCTGGCAATCGTGGACGATACGCCCGGCACCACCCGTGACCGCATTTTCGCCGAGGCGGAGTGGAACGGCATTCCCTTCGACATCGTGGATACGGGCGGCATTGACCCGACCTACGGCGGCAAATCCCCGCTCTCGGTCGGCTCGGCAGATTTTATCGAGCAGATCCGTGAACAGGCCCTGGTGGCAGTACACGAGGCGGAGGCGGTGTTATTCCTCACCGACGGCGCGGAAGGCGTCACGCCGGCTGACCGCGAGGTGGCCGAAATTTTGCGTCGCTACCAAAAGACTGTAGACGACCCTTCGACTGCCCCTTCGCTAGCTCCTTCGCTTCGCTCAGGACATGGCTCAGGGCTTCGGCTCAGGGCAGGCAAACGCTGGCCGCCCATCTTCCTGGTAGTCAACAAGTGTGAAAGCGCCAACCGCCGCGACCAGGCGATCCAGTTCTACGAACTCGGCCTGGGCGACCCGTACCCGATCTCTAGTCTGCACGGCATGGGGACTGGCGACCTGCTCGACGATCTCGTCGCGGCTTTCCCAATCCCGGCCGAGGAAGAGGCAGACGAGTCGGTCAAGATCGCCATCGTCGGCAAGCCCAACGCCGGGAAGTCCAGCCTGCTGAACAAATTGGTGGGCGCGGAGCGGGCGATCGTCAGCCCGATACCTGGCACGACACGCGACGCCATAGACACCCAAATCGAATTCAATGGCCTGCCCATCACGTTGATTGACACGGCCGGCATTCGCCGGCGCGGCAAGATCGAGCCGGGCGTGGAGAAGTACAGCGTGCTGCGCTCGTTCAAAGCCATCGAGCGCGCCGATGTGGTGCTGTTGCTGATTGACGCCACCACCGGCATCACCGCCCAGGATGCCCACATTGCCGGCTTTATCATAGAAGCCTGGAAGAGCACCGTCGTGCTGGTCAACAAATGGGACGCCATCCAAAAAGACACTTACACGATGGACGAGTACACCCGTCTGGTGCGGCGGGAACTCAACTTCATGGATTACTTCCCCCTCTTGTTCATCTCAGCCAAGACCGGCCAGCGCGTTGATCAGGTTCTGCCGATGGCCCTACGCGTCCAGGAGGAACGCCTGGCGCGCATTATCACCTCCAGGCTGAACCAGGTGCTGCGCGAGGCGCAGGACGCCCATCCCGCCCCCTCCCACGCCGGGCGACAGTTGAAAATCTACTACGGCGCGCAGGTGCGCACCGACCCGCCGACGTTCATGATCTACGTCAACGAGCCGAAGCTGATGCACTTCTCGTACCTGCGCTTCTTGGAGAACCGGATACGGGATCAATACGAGTTCCTGGGCACGCCGATCAAGATCGTGACCAAGGGGCATAAAGAAGAGCAGTGATCAGTGATCAGTGATCAGTAATCAGTTCTCGGTAAGAGCCTATCCGAATAACGGAATGCAGACTTCAGTCTGCCCTGTATTGCGGAATACAGACCCAGTCTGCCCTGCATTGCGGACTAAAGTCCGCGTTCCAGGGAATTTTCGAAAAGTAGAGCGGGATAGTTCTCGCTGCTACATCGGGCGCAAAAAATTGCGGAGGCCGCCAAATCTGGCGGCCTCCGCAAGCCTTTATGGCCTTTTTGCACAGCCCTGATTGTTTCAGTCGCTGCGCAAGGCAGCATCACGGTTAGCGGACGATGCGCGGCGCGATCCACAGGGCGCGGTCTCCGGTCGGGGAGCCGTTGGCCAGGACGGTCAGGATGAACTTGACGCTTTGCCCCGCCAATGAACTCAGGCTAACGTCCACGCGGTAATACATACCTTCGTAATTTTCGTAGTACGTCTTGAATATCTGGATCGGCCCGCTGCCGATCTGATAGTTCAAGCGGAAGATGACATTGCACGAGACCGCGTTGTGCTCGCAGTTGATCAGCGCCTGGAAGCGGTCGCCGCTTTGCACGGTGAAGGCCGGGTAAATGCCCTGGATGTAACCGTCGGTCACGTTCTGGGGGAAGGTCAGCAGGCCGGGCGCACCGGTCGTCCCATCCTCCATCACCGGCGCAGCGAGCGTCAGGACAAAGCCATGCGCGTCCGCATCCGTGCCGGGACAGGGCAGGGCGCCCCATCCGCTCGACCAGGCGGCTGAACAGGCATTGGTGTAGAAATCGTAGGCCGTCGTATACGCGCTGGACACGTTGATGTCCACCCAGAAGGGACTCGTGCCACTTGCGCCGATGCCAAATTGAACACCAGAGGCGTTGCGCAGCTTCCAATAGCCGCGGTAGTGGCCGGTGGTGTTCGGGGCGGTCATCCCGACCGAGAGGTTGACATACTGGCCCGGCGCGACGGAGGCGGACAGGTAGTTGACGGGGATCGCGCTCATGGCATCGCCGCTGACGAAGACGAGGGCATAAGAGGTCGTCCAGGTGCACGAGCCGTCGTTCCGCAAACGCCAGGTCTTGGTGAAGGGCGTGCCGCCGGTGAAGGTTGTGCCATCTGGGATGCTGATGTCGGAGATGAACGTGGCGCGGTCACAGGCAACAGGGCCTGGGGTGAAGGTGGAGGTCGGTGTTGGCGGCGTGCCGGTAACGGTCGGGGTGGGCGTCAGCGTTGGGGTGGGTGTCAGCGGCGTGCCAGTGGCGGTTGGCGTCGAGGTGGGCGGCGCCGCGCCGCCGCGTACAATGCGCGGCGCGCCCCATAACGCCCGGTCACCGGTGGGAGAGCCAGTCGCCCGGATGGTCAGGATGAATTTGACGCTCTGGCCGGCCAGCGAGCTGAGGTCACGATCCGCTCGGTAATACCATCCCTCGTACTTTTCTTTGAACGACCAGAAGTTGTAGACCGGGCCGGAGCCGATCTGGTAGTCCAGCCGGAAGGTGACGTAACAGCTCGTCGCGCCATATTGGCAGTTGACGATGCTCTGGAAATGGTCGCCCGCCTGGACGGTGAAGGCCGGGTAGACGCCCTGGATGAAACCGTCGGTCACATTTTGGGGAACGGTCAGCAGGCCGGGCGAGGAATCGGTCACGCCATTTTCCAGCGTTGGGGTATCGAGCTTCAGGACGAAGCCATTGGCGTTGCCGTCCGTACCGGGGCAGGGCAGCACACCCGCGCCGCTCGTCCAGGTGGCCGAGCAGTAATTGGCAACGAAGTCGTAGGCGACTGCATAGCTTACTGAGACGTTGATATCCACCCAGAACGAACTGTTGGCGTACGTCCCGATGCCGAATAAGACGCCAGATGCGTTGCGCAATTGCCAGTATCCCCGGTAGTGGCCGTTAAAAGCCGGCGCGGTCATATTGACCGAGAGGTCTATCGTCCCGCCAGGGGCGACGCTGGAAGGCAGGTTGACCACGCTGGGCGCGCCCATCAGACTCCCGCTGACAAAGACCAGGGCATACGAGGTCGTCCAGGTACAGGTGCCGATGTTCTTCAAACGCCAGGTCTTGGTGAACGCCGCGCCGGGCGCGAAGCTGGCGCCATCCGGCACGGTGATATCGGCGACGAACTGCGCCCAGTCGCAGCGTGTCACCGCGGCCGCCGGCCGGGGGCCAAGCACGGTCACCGGCATGAATTGAGCCAAAATGGTTATGATCAGAACTGCTGGGATGAAAATACGTCGTGAAATCATGGCATCCTCCTCCGCAAATCGGCGGTCTTATCGCAGGGAAAGTTATCTCCAGCGCGTGGGAACAACCCCTGCAAACCACTTGAAAGACGACTTTTTCATTAGAAATGTTCCCACTCAGTAATCCTTGCTGCAATGATAGCTCATTTTTCATAAAATGGATATACCATTTTTGACCCTTAGGTCAATGAACCTTTTGCCCCTGCCCCCCTTTCATCCCCCCATTTTCGCCCCCTCCCTGGCCCTCCCCCATTCCTGTAGTGCGGAATGGGGGAGGGTAGGATGGGTGTGGGGGAACAGAGGGGACAGCGAGTACCATTCCACTTATAATATCTCTGATGCCTCGCACTATCCTTCATCTCGACCTGGACGCCTTCTTCTGCGCAGTGGAAGAGCTGCACGATCCGACCCTGCGCGGCAAGCCCTTTGCCGTGGGCGGATTGCCGGAGGAGCGCGGCGTCGTCTCCTCGTGTTCCTACGCCGCGCGGCAGTTCGGCGTGCGCTCGGCCATGCCGATGGCGCGGGCGCTGCGCCTATGCCCGGGACTGATCGTCATTTCGCATCATCGCCATAACTACGGGGAAATGTCCGCCAAGGTGATGGAACGCCTGCACAGCCTGGCGCCGCTGGTCGAGCAGGTTTCGATAGATGAGGCTTTCGTGGACATCAGCGACATGCACGCGCCGCCCGAAAGGATCGCCCGCCGCCTGCAAGCACGGATCAACGAAGAACTTGGCCTGCCCTGTTCGATCGGCATCGCCGCCAACAAACTGGTGGCCAAAATCGCCACGGAGGTAGGCAAGAAATCCGCCCTGAGCGGAGGGTCGAGTAACAAAGCGTATCAAGCCCCGCAGTCGAAGGTTGGAATTGTGGAGCGAGGCGGGTGAGAAGGGCAGAAAGTTGCAGAGAGTGCTGGATGAATTGAACGAGCGTTTTGGCAATGAGGCCATCCAGCGCGGCGGCAAATCCCGCCGTGAATACGATTGATTCTGCCTGCTGGTATAATAACAACATGTCGTTGACATCTGCGTTCATCCGCTCTGAAATAGAAAGCCAGAACTATCAGATTTCTCTACATGCCGATGATGAACGCATCGCTGATGGCTTGACCATAGCCGAACTCGAATCCGCTTTGATTAATTCCGAGATCCTTGAACAATACCCCAAAGACCCACGCGGCGAGAGTTGTCTGGCGCTTGGCTTTGTGGGCCAGAAACCCATTCACTGTGTTTGTGGAAGAAATCGCGCTGAACATTTGGTTTTGATTACTGTTTACATTCCAACCATGCCCAAATGGAAAAACCCTTACATGCGTAATCGGTAGAAATTGGAGGCAGATATGAAACATCAATATGATGATTGCTTTTTTTGCGGCGGAGTTGTAGAAGAACGCCGGTTGCCGCGTGAAATCCGCTGGCGGGGGAAATTACTGGTTTTTGAAGATGTACCGATGGGCGTTTGCACGCAATGCGAAGAAAAATTCTTGCGCCCCGAAGTCGCCAAGAAGATTGACGCTATGCTCCAATCCATGAAACGGCCGAGCCGTACTTTGCAGGTGCCTGTGTACCAGTATCAGATGGATGCGGTATAAAGGGTATGGCGAAAGTGCAGTGAGGAGAGGAAGAAGTGAGCGGTAATCAGTTATCGGTTATCAGTGATCAGTTTTCAGTGGATGGTAAAGTCTGAAAGCCGCCGGGCGTTTTCTTCTGTATAATAGGCTCACATTCACAGGAGGCAACCATGCTCGAACTCGACCTGCGCAAAGAACTGAAATATCTCTACCAACCTTCCGCCAAGAAGGTAGGAATTGTCGAAGTGCCCCGCTTCCAATTTGCCATGATTGACGGGCAGATCGAGGCGGGCGAGGGGCCGTCCACTTCGGCCTCGTTCCAGGAGGCGCTGCAAGCCCTCTACGGCATTTCGTACACGCTCAAGTTCACCTCCAAATTGCGCAAGGAGAATCCGGTGGATTACCCGGTCATGGCGCTGGAGGGATTGTGGTGGATCGAGGACGGAGAATTCGATATCAACAAGAAAGACAATTGGCTCTACACGCTGATGATGCTGCAACCCGATTTCATCACGCCCGAAATGTTCGAGCAAGCCCGGGAGCAAGTACGCAAGAAGCGCGGGGACAACCCGTCACTGGCGAAGATGCGCCTCGAGACATTCGAGGAGGGCCTATCCATGCAGATCATGCACATCGGGCCGTACGCCGATGAACCAGCCACCATCGCCAGGATGACCGCCTTCGCCGCCGAAAACGGCTACCGTCCACGCGGCAAGCACCACGAGATCTATCTCGGTGACCCGCGCCGCGCCGACCCCGCCAAACTCAAAACCGTTCTGCGGCGCCCGATCGAGAAAAACGTTTGAATGTGCGCACGTTTACAGGCTTCGCCCTGAGGCTCAGCCCGAAGGGTTGGAACGTTCCGATGTGCTCGCGTTTGGCTGTGAAAGAAGGATGAAATGGCAGTTAAAAGTGGCAAAGCGTTTCGCAACCAGCCTGGTCGCATTGGATATGGAACAATTGGCGCGGACAAAAAAGTTCATTTCCGTTCACAGGCCAAAATGAAAATACACTATAATTCAGGATGAAGATTTATCGTGAAAGGAGTCGGCCATGAATTTCAAAAACATCATTACGATTGAACCGGGAAAACGCGGTGGCAAACCTTGTATTCGAGGGCTGCGAATTACCGTCTACGATGTGCTCGAATACCTCGCTTCTGGCATGAGCCAGCAGGAAATTCTGGATGATTTTCCCTATCTCACAAAGGAAGATATCCTTGCCTGTCTCGGTTTTGCCGCTGAACGCGAACGCTTCATGGTGGCTGTCCACGCATGAAACGATTGCTTTTCGACGAGAATCTCTCTCCCCGCCTTGTGGATTGGCTGGCAGATATTTATCCGGGTTCCACGCACGTTTCCCAAGTGGGGCTAGGTAACGCCTTCGATCAGGCGGTTTGGGATTATGCCTGCCAGAATGATTTCATGATCATCACCAAAGACGCCGATTTCAGTGAAATGAGTTTGGTTTCGGGTTTCCCGCCGAAAATTATCTGGATACGCCGCGGGAATTGCTCGACGCATGACATCGAAATTCTTCTTCGGGAAAGTTACGATGCCATGCTTGCGTTAAGCAATGATCCTGCGCTTGGAATTCTCACTCTATTCTGATATTGGCGCGGACAAAGATGAAATGGCAGTTAAAACCACCTCGATTTCGATTTCAACCCGGGGGAATGCCGATGTGCAAGATATTACCGGTGAGGTTGCGGAGGCCGTGACGCAATCCGGCCTGACCTCCGGCACGCTGACGGTCTTCTGCCCCTCCTCCACCAGCGGGGTGACGACCATCGAGTACGAACCCGGCGCGGTGGCGGACCTGCGCCGCCTGTTCGACGAGATCGTACCGCCGGGGCGCGCTTACGCTCACGAAGCCGCCTGGCACGACGGAAACGGTCATTCCCACGTCCGCGCTGCGCTGCTGGGCCCCTCGCTGACCGTACCTTTCGTGAACGGGCAATTGACGCTCGGCGCCTGGCAGCAAATCATCTACGTGGATTTCGACGTGCGCCCGAGGCGAAGAGAGTTGGTTGTGCAGATAATGGGGGAATAAAATTGAATACAACCCCTGTTCAGGTTACAATACAAATGGATGAACGCCATCCGTAGAATCCTCCCCTACCTGCTATCCCTGGCCGCCCTGACCCTGGTCTCGCCGCGCGTTCCCCGCGCCTGGGAACTGACCCCGCAGGGATTGCAGTCCGTTCCCCTCCCTGCGTCCTTCGAGTCATTGGAAACACCCGCACAAGCCGATCTAAATGGGGATGGACTCCCCGAAACGCTGCGCCTGGCAGACAGTCGCCTTGCGATCCTTTCCGGGATGCAGGCCGTCTGGCAAAGTCCCGAATCTTGGCGCGTCGCCCAGGCCGCCTTCACCGACCTGAACCGCGACGGGACGCCCGAGGTCACCTTGTTGGTCTGGCGGCCATTCCGCCCCTGGCCGGTGGACGCCTGGCTGCCGCACGGCGGGCGCATCTCGGAATTTCACGATGCCGAAGGGCAATCCTGCCACCTGATCCTGATCGGCTGGAAGCGGGGAATATACAGGGAGCTGTGGGCTGGTTCCGCACTGGCCGAGCCGCTGCGCGCCTTTGCCGCTGCCGACCTGAATGCAGATGGCAAGGAGGAGCTAATTGCGCTGGAGGCCGAGTACGATGATCCGGCGTCCACAACGGCGAGCAGGCTCAAAGTCTGGGAATGGAACGGATTCGGCTTCAGCGCCGTCTCTTCGGTAAGCGGCGCTTTTCGCCAGCTGCAAATCATTTCATCGAATGGTTCTTCCAAACAGATCATCCTTTCCACCTCACTGATCACTGGTCACTGATCACTGGTCACTTTTCCCCAAGGAGAATGCCATGCAAAAATCGAAATTCCACCCCCTTTGGTTGCCAAGAACGCAACCACTTTGGCTGGTTGTCAGCGCCCTGCTGATCGTCTCGCTGGCCTGCAATATCCCCATCCAGCTTGCCCAGACGCCCGCCCCCACCGCCGCGCCTGCCACGCCGACGACTCCCGGGCCGCTCCCCACCCCGCCGCCCGGCATCTATCCGCCTGCCTTTTCGGAGTATCCGGTCGTGCAGGTTAACCTGCCGGCCGCCTACGCTGGCGGCGACTACAGCCTGCCGGTAGACTTGAACGCCGTTCAGGGCATGGATACGGTCGAACTCACGGCTCAGGCGCGGGCGCTGCTGTCGCAAAACGGTTTCGTCGTCCTGCCGCCCAACCCTGGCGAGTTCCGCGAGTTCTACCAGATCTACGAGGCCCATCGCTACGAGCAGGATAACATCTTCGTCACCACCGATTCGATCTACCACGTCTACCACCTGCTCTTCGACAAGATGCTGCGTGACCTGGAGCGGGATTATTTCATCGCCGACCTGGGTTCCCTGACCAGCGCCATGCTGAGCGCCTCGTACCAGCAGTACCAGTCCCTGCGCGGCACCTCGCTCGAAGAACCAGCCCTGCGCAACGTGGCTTTTTTCGCGGTAGCCGCGCAACTGCTCGGCTTGCCGGACGCGGCGCCAGGCGAGGCCGCCGAACTGGTCAACGCCGAGCTGGGGCTGATCAACGCCGCTGGCGGCGCGCAGATCTCGCCCATCTGGGATCGCCCCGACCTGGCCCCCGACGATAAGCTGATCGAAGATTACAGCCAGTACAAGCCGCGCGGCCACTACACCCGCAGCGAGGAGCTCAAGAAATACTTCCGCGCCATGATGTGGTATGGACGGCTGACCTTCCGCCTGAACGACGCCTTCGAGACGCGCCGCGCCCTGCTCCTGACCCAGGTGCTGCGTTCTGCATCCGCTGCGGACGGCGCCCCGGCTGTCCAGCTTTGGGAGAACATCTACGATCCAACCGTATTCATCGTCGGTAAAGCGGACGACCTGGGCTACCACGAGTACGGCGCACTGATGGACTCTGTCTTTGGCGCGGACGCCGCGCCGCAAGCCTTGGCTGACGAAGCCAAGTTTGCCCAGTTCATGGAAGAGACCAAGAACCTGCCGCCGCCGCAGATCAACTCCATGTGGGTTTGGATCTGGCAGGATCAAGAGCAGGTCACCAAGGGCTTCCGCTTCATGGGGCAGCGCTTCACCCTGGACGAGTACGTCTTCGGCCAGTTGATCTGGCGCAGGGTCGGCACACAGGCCGATCCGCGCGGCCTGCCCAAGGGCCTGGATTTCTTCGCCGCGATGGGATCGGGTGAGGCGTATACCATCCTGGATGACATGGGCGAGACGCACTACGAAAATTACGATACCCAGATGACCAAGGTGAAGACCGAGGTTGCCACCCTAGGCCTTGATTCCTGGACTCAGAACCTGTACTGGTCGTGGCTGTACGCCCTCCAACCCATCATCGCCGTCAAGGATGCCCGCTATCCGGCCTTCATGCAGACACAGGCCTGGGCGCGCAAAGACCTCCAGACTGCCCTCTCATCTTGGACGGAATTGAAGCACGATACCATCCTGTACGCCAAGCAGGTCATGGCCGAGTTGGGCGGCGGGGGCGCGGAGCAGCCGCCACACGGCTACGTGGAACCCAATCCCGAAGCCTATGCCCGCCTGCTGGCCCTGGCGCAGATGACCGAAAACGGCCTGCAGGCGCGCAGCCTGCTCTCCGACTTGACCAAACGGAATCTGGATAATCTGATCGAAGAGCTGACTTTCCTCAAGACCGCCTCCGAGAAGGAATTGGCTGGTACGGCATTGACCGAGGATGAGTACTGGCACATCCTGTACTGGGGCGGGGTCCTGGAACAATTCACCCTGGCCGCCGCGGATACGACCGGCGACTTGGATCGTGACCTGAGCGACCAGAAAGCTGCCCTGATCGCGGACGTGGCAACCGGCCCCTCGCCGACAGGCGGCCTGGTCGCCCTGGAAGAGGCCATTGGCCAGCCGACGTGGATCTACGTCGTCCTGCCCGACCAGCCCTGGCGCATCGCTGTTGGCGCAGTCTACAGCTACTACGAGTTCCCCGTACCGGCCGCCAACCGCATGACCGACGAGGAGTGGCAGGCGCAAATCGAAGCGGGCGCCAACCCGCCGCATCCGGATTGGACGAGCCTGTTCATCGCGCCGTGATTCGGTGTCACGTGTTTCAGTGTCAAGTGTCAGGTTTCAGGTGTCACGCATCACGCATCACGCATTACGCTTTACGCTTCTCCTCGCTCTCACTGCCCTCCTCGCCCTGCCCACCGCGCCCCAGCACGTCACCCTCGCCTTCCTCGGCGATGTCATGCTGGGGCGCGGCGTCATTCCGACAGCGGACACCTTTGCCTTTTTGACCCCGTACCTCTCCTCCGCTGATCTGGCATTGGCAAATCTCGAATCGCCTCTCTCAACCAATCCATCCGAATTTCAACCTGCGTCCTTCGACCTTCAACCTTCGACCCTCAACCTTCAACCTTCAACCCTCAACCTTCGACCTTCAACCTTCAACTTTCGACCTTCGACCTTCGACCTTCAACCTTACTACCTGTGCGCGCCTTCTGACCGCGCCGCCCTGCTCGCTACCTGGGGACTCGATCTTGTTTCGATTGCCAACAATCACAGCCTGGATTGCGGTGAAGGAGGTCTCGACGCTACACGCTCCACCCTCCACGCCTCCGGGCTGACGCCTCTCGACCCGCAGCCTGTTTACCGCACGATCAACGGTCTCGAACTGGCCTTTTTAGCCTTCGATGATGTCTCCGTGCCATTGGATGTGAACACGGCAACACAAGTCATCCGAGAAGCGCATGATACCGGCGCGCTGGTCATCGTTTCGATCCATTGGGGAGCGGAATATCAAGGCGGCGCGAGCGAACGTCAGCGCCAGTTGGCGCAACAGTTCGTTGACGCCGGTGCAATCCTCATCTGGGGACATCACCCGCACGTGCTGCAACCCGCCGAGTGGTTCAATGATGGCAAAACGCTGATTCTCTACAGCCTGGGCAACGCCCTGTTCGATCAAGGCGGCCTGGCGGATACACGCCAGTCCGCGCTGGTGCTGGTCGAGCTAGGCGAAAACGGCTTGCGGAGCGCACACGCCATCCCTTTTGAGATTGACATCCAGCACAGCCGCGTCCAGGCAACGGATGAGCAGGTTGCCGGTGTAATTCTCGAACGATTGAGGTTGAAGTAATTATCTCCCCTCTGAGTGAGGTTGCGTGATACGGAATATGAACCGCGAAGCAACGAAGACCGCGAAGGTTTTTTACAAAGGTTTTCTTTGCGTTCTTCGCATCTTCGCGGTTAATTCCCCCCACACCATCTTCACCACCTCCCCCGCCCGCCAGAAAGCCACCGCCGCCATGCCATGCGCCAGCACGGCAAAGAATGGCGGCTTTTGAAATGTGTAATACGTCCAGCACTCGCGCGTCGTGCCCCAGCGTTCGAGAAAATAGCCAAGGGCGGAACCGGCCACGAAGGTCAGTACGGCGAAGCGGTAATCGGTGGGAGTCAGGATCAGAAAAGTGACCAAAAGCAGGGCAAGCAGCGTCAGCGACTTGCCCATCGTTGGCCAGACGAAGTAAAGCATCAGGGCGTAGAAGGCGGGAAAGATCAGCCAGTAAATGGCTTTGAAAATGTCATTGCGAGGAGCGTTCTGCCCTGCACCGAACGCAGGACGGTGTGCGACGAAGCAATCCCCTCGCAGGCCAGGAGACTGCTTCAGCGGAAGAGCGCCGCCTCGCACATCGTCCCCGAATGGGAGTGACACATGTAAGAATCGCACCATGCGATCAATCGTCAGGCTGGCAATCGGCCAGGCCGGGATGATCCACAGCGGCGGGCGCTGCGCCGTGAAGTACCACCACAGGTAAGTCTGCGTGCCCCAGCCCTCGATCACCAGTCCGCCCAGCGCGCCGACCAGCACGATCAGCGCGTCGGTGCGCAGGTCCGCGCCGGCCATGATGACCAGCGACATGAACAGGAAAATGCCGACCAGCAGCCAGTCCATGTAACGCCACCAGGGGCCATGCCAGTCAATGTAGGCAAGCACCATCTGCGCCAGCGGCCACCAGACGTAGACGATGAGCAAGACGATGGCTGAGAAAGCCCCCAGGATGGCATAACTGGAGCGCGTCCAGCCCATGAAGGATACGAATCGGCGGAAGAGGGAAGGTTTGGGCGAAAGGGGCGCCATAGCGAAGCAGGAATGGTAATCCAAGCTGCAATTACCATGCAAAGGCAAATGACTCCGTAAAACTATCCTGCCTTCACGGATTGCACGTAATCATTCAATTTGACAAGGTATTGCCGGTAATCCCTGATTAGCGGTTTGAGGCTGCGATGAACGATCTGATGCTCGACTTTTTCGTATCCGTGCACCAAACGGTTGCGTAACCCCGTCGTGGAAGCGAGACGCATCGTAAGCGCCTTCGGTAGAATATCCGCTGCCCCTATTTCGTCAAAGGTGCTGAAATATGTGGTCGGCGGCGCTGCTCCGCTGGTTTCCAAGATATGCCGGTTGATGTCGCTGGCTGTTTCCACGATCAACTCGATCAATTTCTCGATTGCATGACGTTGAACGTAATCGGCTCGATACTCTTCAAAACTGACCGCGCTCAACGGCTCCAGTTCATCCAGGTATTGAGCCAGTTCTATCAATTTCTGGCAAACCAAATCCTTATTCAAGCGCAACATGCCGCAACTCCTCGGCCCGGCGGGTCAGATACGCGCTTTGGCTTTCGCGAAATTTATGCGTATCCCAATAACGACGCACCGCATAGGATTTCCAGGTTTCCCAGGCAAAGGGAATTGTCTCGAACAAAATGACCCCTTCGCTGGCAACCTGGTAGCTGACCAGCGGATCGGCATGATCGAGCATTGTCAAATCCACATCCGCGGGGAAAAAGGCGGAAAGCGCGCTCCACAATCGCCGCCTCTGCACTAGTGAAAGCGGTTTTTCCGAGAGAACGCCAAGGTCAATATCACTTTCTCGATTCATCACACCCCGCGCGGTCGAGCCGAAAAGCACAATCAACCGCAAGCCAAATTTCCTTGCCAGCGGTTCCAACTGTTCAGCAGAAGGGAAATCAGCAAAATTTTCGAGCATAATTTGCGCCCTTGCAACATGAAAATTGTATCACGAATGGCCTTGCCACGCCTTGGGGTCAGTGGAAATCGCCGTGGCTTCCTTTCCTATTGGGATGCAAAATGTAGAATCAGTAGATCAAGAAAACGTAGTGACGACTTCAGTCGTGCCGCCAAAGAGCGACTACACCTGCCCTGGCGGGCGGTGCCAGGGAAGTCGCCACTACGAATCCTTTTTGTGAAGTACTGAGAATACATTGCCAGCACATCACCGCGCCAGTGAAAGAAATACATCCTCCAGCGTCGGCTCGCCGCGCGCCACAGACATTACGGCTAAACCGGCGGATGAAAGCCCAGCGCGCAGCCTCTCAGCCGTCATGCCGCGCTGCGTGATCGCCCGCAAATGATCGCCGGCCAGTCCAACGCGCAGGATGCCAGTCACGTTCGGAAGCACGTTCAATCCATCCTGCAGCGAGCCGCCAAAAACCTCCCACACGTCGCCGGGCAGGACAGTTGCCTTCAAGTCGGCGGGTGTGTCCATCGCCAGCAGCCGGCCATCCCGCATCATCCCCACACGATTGCAATACTCGGCCTCGTCCATGTAATGCGTGGTGACGAAAACCGCCACGCCAGAGGCTGCCAACTCGTAGATCAGATCCCAGAAGACGCGCCGGGCTGCCGGGTCCACGCCGGAGGTAGGTTCGTCGAGGAAGAGCAGCTTTGGATGGTGGACCAAGGCGATGCCGAGCGCCAGTCGCTGCCGCCAGCCAGCCGAGAGGGAACGCGCCAACTCGGATCCGTGGCCTGCCAGCCCGACCAGGGACAGCGTCGCCTTGACCTGGGCTTTCTCGCGGATACCATAGACGCCGCCGTAAAAGGTCAGGTTTTCCCAAACGGTCAGATCATCGTACAAGGCGAATTTCTGTGACATATAACCGGCGCGGGCGCGTACTTCCTCCGACTGGCGGAAGGCGTCGAAACCGAGCACGGTTGCGTTGCCTTCGGTCGGCTGGAGCAGGCCGAGCAACATACGGATGGTGGTGGTCTTGCCGCAGCCGTTCGGGCCGAGGTAGCCAACGATCTCACCGGCCTCGACGAAAAAAGAGACATGGTCAACGGCGAGGAAGTCGCCGAAGCGGCGGGTGAGGTTTTCAGCAATAACGACAGGTTCAGACATAGGTGATTTCGATTTACGATTGACGATTTACGATTGACGATTCTCGGAGAGTGCGATGAACACATCCTCCAGCGTCGGCGGGATGGAACGCGCCTCGGACAGCGAACCGCCCCCAGCGGGGACAGCGTCCCGCAGACGCCGGATAACGGGTTCGGTTCGAGCAGCGACAACGCGCAGGTGCAGCCTGTCGCCAAAAGCGCGCACATCCTCCACACCATCCTCTTGCGCCGCGATCTG
>Ga0210039_1000569_pt1 | contig 38405 bp, 30 predicted proteins | sample CryGeyCG2114_250_3_FD_185460 | JGI IMG/M metagenome (GOLD analysis project Ga0210039, IMG submission 185460) | Groundwater microbial communities from aquifer - Crystal Geyser CG17_big_fil_post_rev_8/21/14_2.50 (SPAdes) (version 2) | ecosystem: Environmental > Aquatic > Deep subsurface >...
GGCAATTAATGACATGGCACGTTGAACAATGGCTTTGTGTAAACCTGCTAATATGTTTGGACGTTCTTCTCCATTGTGTAACAATTCTTTTACTTCAGCACCAGCAAAAACGGTACAAGTAGAACAAATAGTGGTTTCTTTAGTAGCTCTATTTGCTTCTGGTCCTAATTCGTTTAACGATAAACCAAACTCATCAGCAATATACCCTAAGTAACGACCGCAACCCGCTGCACACCTGTCATTCATGTGGAAACTGGTAACTAATCCATGACTATCCACTTGGATGGCTTTAGTATCTTGTCCACCAATATCCAATACTGTTCTAGTATTTGGAAAAATGGCGTGTGCACCATAAGCATGACATAAAATTTCGGATTTTATACAGTCTTCAGGAAAAGGCAACAATGCTCTACCATAACCAGTTCCCACCATTTTAGCCACATGAATTTCTTCGTTTGCAATATCTTCGATGTGGTCTCTTAAGGTGAATTCAACATTTTTATAGTTATCTTTCACGGCATTTAATTGAGCATAATACCAATCTTCTTTGCTACCGTCTTCTTGCTCATCAGCCAACCCTTTGTATTTTTCATCCAATATTTTCATGGCTTCCAATACTAATTCTTTAAAATTGTAGTGAACCATTTCGTTTTCGATAGGAGTAATACTTTTATCGAAAGCCAGCATTAAAGGTTCATAATATTCTTTGCCTTTTGCCTCTACTTCAACATTGTATTTTTCGCTAACAATATCACGGAAAAATTGATTTTTTGAACCTAAATCTTCATTAATAAACCCGTGTTGAATTTGTGGACGAATGGTTTCGATGATTTCTTTTAATTTTACCAAAATGGCAGCTTTGTTTTCGTACTTAAACTCTTCAACCGTTTTGTTGAGCATTCTTTCTAAACTTTCCATTCGCCTTCTAAACTGACCGTATTGAAATACACTTCGTAAATCTTGCATGTATTTTTTAAATTCAGGTTTAGTAACGTCTTCTCCAATTTTTCGTTGAAGTAGGTTAAAACGTGCATCATACTCTGCTTCATCACGAGCAATATCGGCAGCAACTTTATAATTTGCTCTGGTGTTGGTTATTCCTCTTCCAACAATTTCATCTTGTTCGTTGATGATAACTGCCTTTGAAGTGGTTGAGCCAAGGTCGATTCCTAAATAGTATTTTTTCATAGTTTTTTATTTTTTTGGATTTCGGTTCACGGTTTTCAGTTCACTGTTCACTGTTAACCGAGAACTGTTAACTATTATACATTTTCTTTTTCCATCATTTTTCGTTGAGCTAACATTTGAAAGTAAGATTCTAAACGATTTTTAATATTTGAATACGAGAAGTAACGAGGGTCAACTAAATCAGATTCAATAAACCCAACAGGAACTTCTAAACGGTCTTCAATTTCACGCATCATACCCAACTGACCAGCAGAGAAAGAGTTACAACTTTTAATAGAGTTGGTGATGTAACCATCAGCATCATAATCTGTTATACATTTTGAAAGCAAATCAATCCGTTGTGGAATGTTTAAATTGGTGTAACAATTCATACAATATTCAGCCAGCGATTCCAATGGTCGTGAGGGGTCGTGTCGCCAGCCCATATCGTAAACCCCACCAACTTTGGTATAAGAAGATGCTACAATTACAGCTCCCATATCGTAGAAAATTTTCCAAAACTCACGGAAACTTGTCCAGTTTGGTGGCCCTTCAACTACCAATCTGTATTTTTCTTCTTTCATTTCTCCTTCTGGAGTAATGGGTCCTAATCCTAAGCGAATTCGTTCTTGAATTTCTGAGTATAATTCTTTGTAATAATCTACCGCTTCTTGAGTTCCTCTAAAACCAATGTTGATTGGTCCGATGTAATAAACTCCAGCAAAATAAGCATCGATAGGTGATGGACGATGTTTTGTTGTATCAAAAATTTTGGTAATCCAGTCTTCCGATTCTTTCGATAGAGCCAACATTCGTTGCAATTTTGCTTCATCGTATTTAATACCAGTAACGGCTTCCATTTGAGGAATGACTTCTTCCTTAAATTGTTTTACCATATATTCTACCATTTGCGGAGTCATTTTTGCATTTTCCTGATAAGGCGTATGCACCATAATCACTTTGGCATTTGGGTATTCTCTTTTTAAGGTTTCAAACCATTTCATAAATGTAAAACAACCTGTATAACTTAAAAGCAATACATCAGGTTCTGGAATTTTTGTTCCTGTTGGTCCAATGTTTCCTTTCATCATCATACCTACATCACATTTTACGTAAGTACAAACGTCTTCGGAGTGAGCATTTTTTTCAGCTTCTTTAATGTATCCGCCCGATTTTTTACGCATGGCACTTTGCAAAGCGTTAATTTCTGGATATACAGGTAACATATCAAATGTTCGAATTAATTCAGAAAGGTTTCCTGGTACAAAGGTGTAGCACACTTTTTTACCTAATTCTTTAGCATGATCAAGATCGTTGAATAATCCTTCAATCATCTCCTTTTGGAGAATCATACTTTTTTCTTTTTGAGCTTCTTGAGACATAATTTCGAAAGTTTAAAGCCCACCCCAACCTCCGTTAGCTAACGGAGGAGTTTCCAACGCTCCATGCCTGTTAATGCAAGAAAATTGGTGCGGTAGCTGATTTATTATTTTACATTTAGTTTATACAATTTTTAGTGTTTGCAAGAGTCAGTAGCCGTTAGATTTATATTACTAATAGCAGCCGGTTCGTCTTCCCATAATTTGATAGAATCTGAGAAAGCACCTACTTGTTCTTTAATTACTTTAAATTGATTGATGTTTTCGCTGTACTGAAACGCAATGTAACGAATACCTAATTTGTTAAACGCATTTTGGAAAATTGGAGCATCTAATAAACTAGGGTCGCAGAAACTTGCTGCAGCGAAGATTACTCCGTTAGCACCACGTTCTTTTACAATTTTTGCCAAACGATATTCCTTAGGATTGTTTACATCATAAATCGAAGATGAATACTGACTTTGTTTGATATACGAATTAGAAATAGCTTCTAAAGGTTTATTGGTAGTTGCATCAATATCTCCTAAAATCATTCTTGAACCCAACATGTAATCATCATCTACCACATAACACCCAGCTTCTTCAACTGCTCTAATTAAGCCAATGGCAGGTTGTTCACAAAAAGCACCTGAAATCACTACTTTAATTTTATCTTGAGGAACACCAATGTTTTCTTTAATGTGAGTACAAACTTGTTCTAAAATTTTGTTGTGTTCTTCAACTGGAATAACTGTTCCAGCTCTAACAATATAATACACATCTTCAATACTTAAACGCCAAGGATAATCTTGTCGGATATCGTAAATAAAAGAAATTAATTGTCGGTTTTTGTTGTATAAATCTATAGAATGATTTAACTCTGCTGTGGTTGGAACTTTACCGTTAATTTCTTTAATGTATTCCAACACATGTTCCATTTCTTGTTGGTAAAATACGCCACCAATTTGAGGTAAGAAGTTTTGTGGAAAATCCATGTATTTTACAAACTTTCCAATTTTGTGTTGTTTAAATATTCCTGAAAGATTTCGAATAACATCACAAATAGAAGGAAAGATAAATCCATCCATGTGGTCGAAGTGTTTATCTAAAGCCAATTCCATGATACTTCTTGGAATGTGACAGATGTACGATTGGTAATAAGCATCTCCTTTAATAATTTGCTTACGATCACCTCCGCCAAAAATTCCAACAGGCAATCCACCTGCTGCATGGATGATTTCACGAGGAAAATAAATAGGCATGTAACCCACCAATACTCTTCCAGGTTTTTCTTCTTTCCATTTTTTTGCCCTAGTAAAATTCAAATCGAAGGATAAATCCTTACATTCATCAATAATTTGTTTTAAGTCTTTCATATTATATCATTTAGTTTAAAACTTAACCAACTTACTTTGGCTTGCCTTTCTACTTGATATTAAAAATGAAATGCTATACCTTGCTATCAAGCAAAAAAGAAAATTCAGTTGGTATAGTTACAATTGCGTCATAATTCGTGAATAAAATTAGTAAACACTTTTACTGTTGTTTATGACGCTTGTCATGTTTATCAATGATATATATCAGGTAAACTATTTTGTTTTTTGTTAACATAAAATAATTCACTAATTTAGAGTTTATGGATGGACGCTAATTACCGAAGGATAAATTAAGCGATGCTTCTACATTTGAATTGAAAATTTCTATATGTTAAGAAATAAGTATTAAATAATTGATTGGCTTTCATAGTTCAAAGTCAAATAAAAATATACTCAAAATAATTTCTGAAATAACATTCGATAATGTATAGGAATTACGTAAAAAATAAAAACCGCTTGATTCTTACGAATTCAAGCGGTTTTTTGCAGCCCGTAGGGGAATCGAACCCCTGTTTCCAGGATGAAAACCTGACGTCCTAACCCCTAGACGAACGGGCCAAGTTCATATTTCAGAATTTTGGGAGTGCAAATGTATAATTTTTTAAACGCTTCACAAATTTTATCTTATTTTATTTTTTATCTTTTTATCATTCTTTAACAATTCAACTAAGAACCAGCCTATTAAATTTGAGTTATTTACTCATAAATCACTAAAAAAGTTGTTTTTCAGGAAGTTATTTCTTGGGGTTATTTTTTTTGACACAATTTTATATCTATCTAAAAATTAAAACAACGTCATCTTTAATAAGTTCCAATTTTTTTATACTTTTAACAATATTTTAAATATTACTTTCTGATATCTACCTTAAAACAAATAAGTTGATTGCTTTTTTTTTGCAAATCATTGTCGCTCAGTAGAATTGTTTTTTTTTGAAGCAGACACCAAAATAGTTATCCAGCATATCACCTCTTTCAATTTTGACAATCAATTAGCAGACTTTACTATTAAAAATGAAGATGTGAAATACACCGTTCAGATTGCTGCTGATGGAAGAACTGGTCGTTTAGAAATCCAACTTAATTTTGGATTTAACCCGGAAAATTAACTTCGTTGAACTCGCAAGTTCGGTTCACAAATTTTCTACGATATAAGTAATACCAACAAATTTAGCTATTTTCAATAACCCAAATTTGGGTATTACTATTCCGATAATTATTAGAAGGGATTAACCGCTTTGCTTCCCACAACCCTTAGCACATTCATACAATTCGCTTCGCTTTTGCATGAATAAAGCGGTTTAAAACTAAAAAGAAAAAACATCCTCGCTAGATATCAAAATTTGTAGAAAAAAAATTTATGGGGTAAGTTGATTACTGAAATGAAGTTATTTTTTCCCTATTAAATCTAGCACTCCATTGATAAAGGTTAAGGGATGAATAGGATTTCCAGGAACATATAAATCAATTTTTAAAGTTTTAAGGAAACTTCTATTGATGGCGGGACTATCTACAAAGATTCCGCCACTAATTGCATCAACACCACAAAGAATAACTATTTTAGGCTGTGGAATGGCTTCGTAGGCAGTTTGTAATGGTTTTGCCATATTTTCGGTAATAGGCCCTGTTATTACAATTCCATCGGCATGTCGAGGTGAAGCAACGAATTCAATACCATATCTACCCATATCAAAATTTACATTAGAGCAAGCCCCTAATTCCATCTCGCAACTTCCATCACCACCCGCTGAGACTTGACGGAGTTTTAAGGAATTTTTAAAATACTTCTGAATTTCTGCTCTTACTAAATCTGCATTTAAAGTGATGAGTTTGTCTTCACCTTCTTTTACTATCAATCCTTCTAAGCTGTTAGTTGCAATTTTATAATCTTTGGTAAATTTTATTTTATTTGGAAATGCAAGGGCACATTCGCCACAAAAGGTACATTTTCCTAAATCGATTTGAACAGGGTTAGCAGAAATAGCATGGGTAGGGCAAATTTCTTTTAACGCTTCATTATCAACACTTTCGAGATTGATAATAGGTCTCCCTCTAAAAACACCAGGTGCTTCTACAGTTCTTAAATCAGGAATGTATTGTTTTCCTTGGTGAAAAAGTATTTTAATATTTTCTAACATTTTTATATCATATTATAAATCGTGTCCACAATAGGAGAGGTCAAAACTTTTGTTGCCAATCGGAAAATCTGATATTTCATTATTTCTAACCGACATAGCTACTGCTAACCAATTATGAAACGAAGGGTCTTTTATTTTATAGTGTATTAATTCTCCTTTTTCATCTGTAATTGCACAATGGCAAATTTCTCCTCTCCAACCTTCTATTAATGAGATGGCAAAAGAACTTGGTGTAAGTTGTAAATTTGTTGTCACTTCTTTTTGTTTTAAAGGAATATTATTGAGGAGGTTTCTAATATAATTGATAGATTGTTTTACTTCTTCTCTTCTAATTTGCCCTCTTGATTGTACATCGCCATGTTCTTTTAATATAGGTTGATGAGCTAACGAGGTATAATAACCAAATGGGTGAGAACTTCTAATGTCTCTGTTAATGTTCGTCATTCTAGCAGCCATACCTACCAAACCAATTTCTTTTCCTAGTTGGTTGGTAATAATGCCTGTTTTTTCTAACCTTCCCAAAACAGTAGGTGCATGGAAAGTTTCCTTACACATCTCATCAAAATCAGGTTCAAATTTATCTAAAACAGCAATTAATTTCGTTCTTAATTCATTGGTAAAAGGAAAATTGTTATTTCCTACTCGAACTAAACTTTTTCCTAATCTATTGCCACACCATTGTTGAAAAAAATTAATGATTGGAGTTCGTAATCTTCCAAAAACAGAGCTACCCAATTGATAAGCAATATCTGTGCACATTCCACTTAAATCACCTGTATGAACAGCTATTCTCTCTAATTCTAAGGCTATAATTCTACTCAATAAGATGTCATCGGAAGGTTCAAATTTACATAAGGATTCCCATAAATTAACAAAGGCGGTGGTGTGACCAATCACACTATCTCCAGCAATATTTTCAGCTAAAGTATTTCGTTCTACTAATCTTTTTTTATTTAAAAATAATTTTTCAATTCCTCGATGTTGGTAGCCCAATTGGATTTCGAGGTGTAAAATTTGTTCTCCATTGCATAAAAATCTAAAATGACCAGGTTCAATAATTCCTGCATGAATAGGTCCGACACCAACCTCGTGTAATTCTTCACTATCAATTTTAAAAAATGGATAGTTGGTAATGGTGTTGCTTTTATTTTGCCTATCGTAAGCATATCTTACTGGTTTTAACCAAGGATGGTTGGTATAATTAATACCGAAATTTTCATGAATTTCTCGTTCAAATTTTTCAAAAGCTACGTGCTGTTCGGAAAAAGAGGGGTAAGGTTTATCTTTATCAATAATAGAAGAAGAAATAAGAATATTTTGATTGTTATCATTAGCAACACAACAAAACAACTGAATAGTATTATTTTTTGGTATTCCAAAATAATTTACACAATGATTTTCTTCTAATTTAAGTAGGGAAGTATTGAAAATCAAAAAATTATGATAATCTACTAAAGGAATAGAAGATACAGGTATTTGTTGATTATTTTTTATAGCAATAGCACTCATAGTTTATAAAGGTAAATTTTTAACTGCTTCATTAATTAAATCAATCATTTCTTGCGGTGGATTTATTCCTAAATAAATAACCAAACCAAATAAAATAAATTGAGATAAAGATTCGATGGGTTTAATCTTTTCAATATTTTCTTCTACAAAATTAACTGGGGGTGAGAATAATAATTTGAACATATTTTTACCAAATGCCCAAATAATTATGGTAAGCAACATTAAAACAAAGATAAGAACAATTATATAATGGGACTCAAACAACGAACGAAATACCATAAACTCACTAATAAACATACCCGAAGGTGGCATTGCTGTGGCAGAAATAAAAGCTAATAATACAACCATAGCTCCAGTGATATTGTATTTAAAATAATTTCCTACATCATAAATACTTTTACTTCCAAAAATTCTATAAATCTGTCCCATCTGAAAAAACAAACCTGCCTTTACGAATGAGTGAAATATTAAGTGAAGAATTGCTGCATAATAACCAACTCCTCCAGCCACTATACCTAGCATGACAATTCCCATGTGTTCCATACTTGAATAAGCAAACATTCTTTTAATATTTTTAACTTTTACCATATAAACAGTAGCGATAAAAATAGATGAAACTGATGCAATGAGAATGATGTGGTTGGTCCACAGCAGCAATGATGTTTGTGCAATAATTTCGTAAAAGCGAAAAATACCAAGAAAACCAATATTTAACAATACGCTTGATAATAATGCACCAGCAGGAGAAGGGGCTTTGTCTTTAGCATCAATTCCTGCAGTAAACATAGGTACTAAACTTAATTTAGCTGTATATCCGGTGAAAATAAAAATAAATGCAAGACGAAGCCAAAATGTATTTAATTCAGTCGCCTTACTTAAAAGGGCTGTATAGGTAAGGTTAGCATGACCAACTTCTTGAACTGCAATACTTAAAAATAAAATACCTATAAAAACAAAAGTTATACTGATGGAACAAACAAAAATATATTTCCAGGTTCCTTCTAGCGATCTTAAGTTTCTGCGGTGGTATATTAATGCTGATGCCGAAAAGGTAGTTAATTCTACAAACACCCACATTAAACCTATATGATTAGATAAATAAGCTAAACTTAAAGCAGCAATTAATAACACCATTGCTGCTAAGTAAATACTTCTACTTTTATCGGAGTCGTTATGTTTGGTAAAATAAATAAAACTGTGGTAAAATGCTGGGATAGAAATGATACTAATAGTAATAAGGAGTAGTAGTCCAATAGCATTTGGAACGAAGTAGCCAAATTCTTCAATGTTTTTATGTTGATATTCATAAACCGTAAAAATCCATTGCATAATTAAAAATACAGCAACTAAGAAATAGCTTAATTTTTTATTTCTATTAAGAAATAAACTTGATACTAAAATAAAGGCTCCAATTAAATAAGGTACGGTCATTTTGTTTTAAAAATTTAATTAATCTTTGAGGTTTCTAAGTTGGTTAACATCTACATCTTTCAAAACATCTCCTATTTTATTTAAAAACACGCCTAGTAATAAAACGGAAATAAATAAATCCAATAAAATTCCAGAATTTACCAACATCGGCATTTCATTACCAACTGCAAGGGACAGAATAAAAACTCCATTTTCTATAATTAAAAATCCCATCACATGGGTAATAATTTTTTTTCGACTACCAATGATATATAATCCAACAAATAATGAAGATAAAGCAGTTACAAAATAAACCTTGTTTAACTTAATATCTTCTATCATGTTAGAGAGTAAAAATGTTATTACGATAATTGAAGTAACAATAATTAAAGAAACAAAATTGGGCAAGTATGGTTCTGCTTCTCTAGAGAAGTTATTTTGTTTGATGGTATATCTTAAGAACAAAGGAACAGCAATTGTTTTAAAAACGATGGTTTCTAGCAACACAAAAGTTAGGTTAATCGGATTCATTTCAGCCAGTTCAATAAAACTTGAAGCAAATAATAATAACCCTTGAAAAGCTAAAATTTGAACATAACTCATTAATCTATTGGCAATGCTTAAATAGATTAATGACATTAAATAAGTGATTAAAAGTACGTTTGTCATAGTATTATATTTTTAAATAATTTTTTTTAGGATTAATAAAACTCCAAAGAAAATTAATAATGATAGTGATGTTAAAGTAAAAATAAATTGTGCATTATTTCCCATTCTAAATCGAGCATTAAATGACTCTAACATGCCAACTATTATTGCAAAAATAAATTGTACGGCTAAAAAAATAGGAATAGAAATGTAGAAAGGAAAAGAATCGGTAAAGAAATTTGCGATTAATGCTCCATACATTGCAAATTTTAAATGGGTTCCATATAAAATCAAACCTAAATCGAAACCACTGTTATCTAAAATCATTACTTCGTGCACCATGGTTAATTCTAGGTGAGTTTTTGGGTCATCAATTGGCATTCGGCTATTTTCTATCATCGCAATCATAATTAGTATAAAAGTTGCTAAAATTCCTAAGGCGTAAGAGATATAAGTACCAAAATGAAGTGAAGTGAAGATATCTACAAAAGAGGTGTGTCCTGTAAAAAGGGCAAAAGAACCCATTAATATAAAAAAGGCAGGTTCTGCTAAAAGCGAATATAGTGCCTCTCTGCTTGCTCCCATTCCTTCAAAACTACTGCCAGTATCTAAGGCTCCAATAATGCTAAAAAATTTACCAAGTGCCAATACATAAGCAAAAAATACAAAATCGCCATTAAACGAAATAACTCCTCCATAAGATCCAAAAGGGATAACCAATACTGCCATAAGTATGGATGCAAAGTAGATGCTTGGTGCTATTTGAAAAATAAAACTTGTAGTTTCGCTATAAACAGCTCCTTTTTTCCAGAGTCTAACTATGTCTTTCATGGGCTGAAAAATACCTGGTCCTTTTCTACCTGATGTAATACTTTTTGTACGTATTATGATTCCCATAAAAAATAAACTGGCAATTAATATTAATACTAAACTTATCATGTTAAATTAAATTTATAAATTCTATTAGTTTTAAAAGTGCATTATATAAAAAAGGAGCAGCAATAATTAGTGTGATAAAAATTGCTCCATATAAAACATACAATTGGGCATTTCCATTTTGTATAAACCTAAATTTCCCAAAAATAAAGTACAATTTTTTAAGTGGAATGGTTATTAACCATTCTTCCATCTTATCTAATGGATGGGTTTTATGTGCTCCATTTTTTGGAAAGACACCAATTAACTCTATTTTATGTTTTTTTATTAAAAGTAAGGGTTCAATTAATTTTCTATAAGATCTAATAAATGAACTTGCGGTATATTGCATTTTTTCTGGATTTCCAGTATAACCACAACCCCATGTTGTAGCAATTATTTTTGATTTTTTGGCTGTAATTTTAGCTCTTAACCAAAAAATAGATAGTGTCAACACCATAAATCCTAATGCACATAAGCCAATATATTGCATGGTTTCGTATAATTGAAAGGTAGAAATTAATTCGGTGGGTTGATTTATTTTATTAGTAAATAATTGAATTGGTTTATTTAAAAGATGAATAAAAAATTGAGGAAATATCCCGATGGTTATAATGAATAAAGCAATTAAATACATGGGTACCAACTTCCCATTTTCAGCCTCTTTTACTGTATCATGAAAGTGATGTCGAGCAGTTCCTAAAAAAATAATTCCAAATGCTTTAGTAAAACAAAGTAGTGCTAAACCTCCAATTAAAACCAAGCCTAAAATTGAGAACAGAAAAATAAAAACATTTAATAAAGCTTTATTTTCTATTCCATTGAATAAACCAGAATAAATAAGAAATTCAGATACAAAACCATTAAAAGGAGGTAATCCACAAATTGCCAAAGCAGCTATAAGAAATAAAATTGCTGTGTGTGGCATTGATTTAATAAGCCCTCCTAATTTTTCTATGTCCAATGTATGTGTAGCTTGGTAAACATTTCCTGCAGCATAAAACAACAATGATTTGAATAACGAATGGTTGAGCACATGAAGCAATCCTCCTCCAAAACCCAGTAAAACCAATGTAGAATTATTTTCTCCAATACCAATTGTTCCTAAACCAATTCCTATTCCAATAATTCCAATATTTTCTATACTATGATAAGCAAGTAGCGTTTTAATATTGTGTTGAATGATGGCTAACATTACCCCATAAACTCCAGAAATTACTGAAAAAATTAATATTACACTTCCTAAAACAGTAAAATCGGTATGGATTAGTAGTAACATTCTTAATATTCCAAAAATTCCAATCTTAATAATTACGCCCGACATAACACCTGAAATATGTGATGGTGAAGCTGGGTGAGCATAAGGCAGCCAAGTATGAAAGGGAACAAACCCAGCTTTAATGGCAAATCCAATAAAAAAGAAAAGATATAAACCAAAGCTGATTATTGTTGGATAATTCTCAGAAAATAAAATTATTGAATTGAAATCGTAAGAATCTGTTCTATAATATACCCAAATAAATGCAACCGTTAAAAACAAAATACTTACATGAGATTGTATTAAAAAGTTAATTCCAGCTTTTAGTGTTGCATGTTTATGATGTTCAAAAATTATCAATAAAAAACTAGAGAATGCCATTGTTTCCCATGCAAACAAAAACACGAGTGAATTTTGTATGACACAAATTCCTATTAATGACATTTGCATCAATAAATAGGCTATACAATGAATAGAAATATTTGCAGTTTGATTTTTATAGGTTTTCATGTAATTTAACCCATATATAGCTCCAGTTACTATGGTAAAATTGATAATTAAAATGAACCAAGCAGATAAGGCATCTATTCTGATAGGAATTTCTCCAGTAATTAATGTGCCACTAAAAATAATTTCGAAATTTTCACCTAGCAACACTGGAAATACAACAATACCACTTAAAATGGCATTAATAAAAACAACAGAAAGAGTGATGATTCCTTTTAAACGAACATGAACAATAGGTATCAAAAGAAGAGTTAAGGCAACTAAAATCGAATATATTAAAAAAATAGTCATTTAAATAACATGAAAAATGGTGCCTAAAAAGATAATCAAAATAAAAAATAATCCATACAAAACGTAAAAATGAGTTTTACCATTTTGAATAAATACAAAATAGTTCATACTGTAAAGAAGCCTTGTAATTATTGGCTTAATAAATGTTTTTTCAAAAAAATCTAAATAATGTGATTGATAAGTCCTTGTTTTTGGAAATACAGTATTTATTTCAATTTCATGATAAACTTTTCTTTCTAAAACGATAAAATTTAACAATTTACTTAACGATTTAGAAAAGGATTTTCCAGTATATTGCATGGCTACATTTGGCGCAACATAACCACAACCCCAAGTGCTATTTTTGGTAACTATTTTTTGCTGAGTAATAAGTTTTCTTAAAAAATAGATAACAAAAATTAGTAGTAAAAATATTGTAGAATAAAATCCTACTGTACCTATTAAATCTATCATTGGATTAAACATCAACAAATCTATTTCCTGAATGGAAGGAAGTATTGCCGCAACAATTCTTAAAAGTTGAACAAAAAACACTTGAGGAAATAAACCAATACAAAGCATTATTAAAACAATTATATATTGAGGAATTCGCATAGATAGAGTTACTTCTTTGGGTGTATGATTTAGTTTTTTTCGAGGATTACCCAAAAAAACAACTCCAAAAGTTTTTGTGAAAGTTAATAACGATAATCCACCTATCAAAGCAAGACTTGCCAATGCTACCATCATTAGCGTAGTATGTACTAATCCAGGTTGATTTAAACAGTTTATTAATCCATTATAAATTATAAATTCAGATACAAATCCATTTAATGGAGGTAAGCCACCAATAGCCAATGAACCGATAAGAAATAATCCTGCTGTTTGTGGCATTTTATGAATTAATCCCCCCAAATTTTCTATATCTCTAGTGTGGGTTTGTTGATATACTGCTCCTGCTGAGTAAAATAAAAGAGATTTAAATAAGGAATGATTTAAAGTGTGTAATAATACACCAATTAATCCGATAATTACTAAAGGTGTGTTTTTCAACCCTTCACCTACCAAAAACAATCCAATACCAATGCCAATAATTCCAATATTTTCTATGGTGCAGTAAGCTAACATTTTTTTAAAATCCCGATGAATGCTAGCGTTTAAAATACCGAAGACACCTGTTAGCAAGGAAATAATGATAATAATTTCTCCAATTAATAGCTGGTCAGTTTTTAATAGTAATGCCATTCGAATAATACCATAGATTCCTAATTTAACCATTACACCACTCATTATTCCAGAAACATGGGAAGGTGCGGCAGGATGTGCATGAGGTAACCAAGTGTGTATGGGAATAAATCCTGCTTTTATACCAAATCCTAGAAAAAATAAAAAGAAAACTAAAAACGGCTGGTGTTGGGTAAAAAAACTTGCAACTCCTTCAAATCCAAAAGTAGAATCACTTTGCATAAAAGCCAATAAAAAACCTGACATTATCAAAACTAAGCCAATGTGCATTTGAATTAAATAGTTGAGGCCAATTTTTATGGTCTCTTTTTTTTCAGATTCAAAGAGTACTAAAAAGAAGGAGGAAATTGACATAATTTCCCAAACAATTAGAAATGCTAAACCATCTCGAATCATACAAACCAATAACATAGAAAAGTGTAACCAAACAAAATTAAAGTAATGGATGGCTAATTCTGTTTTGGATTTTTTGTTAAAATAAGGTTGTAAATATCCTTTGGCGTAGATAATTCCTGTTAAAACTGTAAAATTAATGATGATGATAAAAAAAGCAGAAAGTTGGTCAATTACTAAACTTATTGGGTTTCCTGATAATTGGATAAAAGTTAAGGGTTGAAATCCATCACCAAATATAGCTATAGAAGCCCACCAACTTGTAATAACACACATTGCCAAGATTAGGAATAGAGCAAAACTGTAAAGCCATTTTTTTGGTAAAAAAAATAGTAAAATACTTACTCCTAAAACAATTTTATAAATTAAAATGTTCATGCTATGAATTCAAAAGAATCTTACTAAATAAGTTGTTGTTAACATTGAATTTTTACAATATTGGGACTTTTTTTAAGAATATAAATAAATTGATTAAAAAAAGTTTTAGTTGTTAAATTACTTTTTTTTGATTAATTATTTTGTTATTTTTTAGGTTGAACTAGTTTAGTTGCTTTAGTTTGAATAATAGGTTTTTACTGAGGTGAGTCAAATGGATTTGCCTTAATTTGTATAATTTTTTCCTTAAATTTCTTTTAAAATTTTTTTGGTGTAAAGTGAAAAATCTCCATTCCTTATCCAACTATAATAACCCGATTCTTTTTCTAATACTTCAATAACTGTTTTCCCTTTATGTTTGCCGCCCAAAGACGCAAGCAAAATATCATTAACCAGGAAAATTAACTTCGTTGAACTCGCAAGCTCGGTTCTCAAATTTTCTACGATATAAGTAATACCAACAAATTTAGCTATTTTCAATAACCCAAATTTGGGTATTACTATTCCGATAATTATCGGAAGGAATTAACCGCTTTGCTTCCCACAGCCCTTCGCACATTCATACAATTCGCTTCGCTTTTGCCTGAATAAAGCGGGTTAAGTTATGTTACTAGTCAGCTGATGTAAATAGAACTGAGTAGTAACAACTAGTCATTAAAAAAGATTCAAGAAAAAAAGATAGTTTTATTGCTCACACTAACTAGTTTTTTATACCTTTATCGAATTATTTTAATAAAAAGATATGTCCTTATTGAAACGTAGTTTTTTAGTTATTCTAATTTTTATAGTACTTCTTACCTTTGTTTCATTGTTTTTTCCTTCTTCCCAAAAAATCAGTAAAGAAGTATTCTTTGAAGCAGACAACAAAATTGTTACTCAACAACTTGATGCAACTACTTTTGATATTGAATTAGAAAATTTTACGTTAAAAAAAGAAGATGTAAAATACACACTTAAAGATGATACTAAAGGTGTATTCGTTTATTTTGAATTTAATATCTCTTACGGATTTAATCCCATTACTAAATATAGAGGGCTGTTTGTACAAACAAAAATCAATACCCTTTTAGATGAAAAAATCAATCAACTCAAAAAAAACATAGAAGATTTGCCCAAAATTCACAAAGTGAATGTACAAAAAATTCATCGCTCGGAAATATTATGGTATTTATCCATTAGGGACACACTAAATCAACTACAAGAAAACAACATTCATGGAAAACTAATTAACGAAGTTGAAAATTATATTTCTACAAACCAATTAAACGAAATTTATTCTCCCATAGTTATTTATCATTATTGGTCGGATTCTATTATTGATATTGAGGCTGGAATTCCTGTTGAAAAAGCGTATGAACCCAACAATAATAGAATAAAACTCAATAAAATTGACACAGGTAATTATGTAACAGCAACACACTATGGTGCTTATGAACGCTTGCCAGAAACTTATTTTGGAATCAATGAATGGATGCGAAAAAACGAAGTACATGTTATTGGTGCCCCTTGGGAAATGTATGTAACAGATCCTTCTGGAGAACCAAATCCCGACAAATGGGAAACCATTATTTATTTTCCTATAGAATAATTTTTATATTTTTTAAAAATGAAAAAACAAATCTTCTTACTAATTTCAATAACTATTTTGAGCATTTTAGGTTTAAATGCACAAGAAAACACTTCTTTATCAACTAAATTAAAAACTCTTACTAAAAAAGGAGATTACGTGATTTTAGAAGTTCGATTAAATAACGAAGATGAATTTAGAACAATAGAAGGAAGTGAAACTAGTTTAACTCGGATTTCCATATTTACAGGAACCAATAGTGGCAGTGAGATAATTCGCAAAGGTTTTGATGGGATAAATACTATTGTTTTTATTTTAAATGATTTAAAAACTAATGGATGGATTTTAAATAATGTATATTCCATAAAAGGGGAATCGCTTATTATTACCCATTATGTCCTAGAGCGAAAAAAATAAGCATAAAAAACAAAATCTAATTAATTTTTTTGCATCCAACATCGGTTTAGGTACATTTGCAGCTAAATGTAATAAATAGACATGCAACAAAAGATTAGCTCCAACTTCAAATTAGGAATTATCGGTGGAGGACAATTAGGAAAAATGTTGGTACAAGCTGCTTCAAAATGGGATATTAAAACCTATATTTTAGATCCAGATGAAAACTGCTCTGCTGCTTCACTCTGCACAAAATTCATAAAAGGAAGTTTTAGAACTTATGAAGATGTTTATCAATTTGCGCAGCAAGTGGATTTGGTAACTTTTGAAATTGAACATGTGAATATTGAAGCATTAAAACGCCTTAAAGAGGAAGGAAAAACAATACATCCAGATCCTAATGCACTTACTATTATCCAAGACAAAGGGTTGCAAAAACAATTTTATGCTTCACACAATCTTCCTACTGCCAAATTTCAACTATATCAATCAAAAGCAGAAATTATTGCTGCAATAGAAGAAAAAAAAATAACATTGCCCTTTGTTCAAAAATCTAGAAAAGAGGGGTACGATGGTAGAGGAGTTATCGTTATCAATTCCGAAAAAGAGATTGAAAAAATTTTTGATACACCTTCCATTGTTGAAGAAACCATAGCTATTGAAAAAGAATTAGCCGTTATTGTTGCTAAAAATACAAAAAATGAAATTTCAAGCTTTTCAGTAGTTGAAATGGGATTTAATTCCGAAGCAAATTTAGTAGAAGATTTAATTTGCCCAGCAGCTATTAGCAAACAAATTGAAGAAGAAGCTATCGCTTTGTCAAAAAAAGTAATTAAAAAATTAGATATGGTTGGCATCTTAGCTGTAGAATTATTTCTAACCAAAGCAGAAAAATTACTCATCAATGAGGTTGCTCCCCGACCTCACAACAGCGGTCATCACACCATAGAAAGTGCTTTCACATCTCAATTTGAACAACATTTACGAGCTATTTTAGGGTTTCCTTTAGGAAGTACAAAAATAATTATGCCTGCCATAATGCTCAATTTGTTAGGAGAACCTAACTACACAGGAGATGCTATTTACAAAGGATTTGAAGAAAGCATTGCCATTGAAGGCGTGTATGTGCATATTTATGGAAAAACTTCAACTAAACCATACAGAAAAATGGGACACGTAACCATTATTGAGGAAACTATAGAAAAAGCAAAAGTAAAAGCAGAAATTATAAAAACACAGTTAAAAATAATTGCCTAAACATACCAATTATGAGCCAACCAAAAATAAGTATTATCATGGGGTCAGATTCTGACTTACCCATTATGCAACATGCAGCAACTATTATTAAAGAATTTAATGTAGATTTTGAACTCACTATTGTTTCTGCACATAGAACACCAAAACGCATGGTTGAATTTGCTGAACAAGCACACCAAAGAGGAATTGAAGTAATAATAGCCGGAGCAGGTGGGGCAGCACATTTACCAGGAATGGTAGCCGCAATTTCTCCACTTCCAGTAATTGGTGTTCCAATAAAATCATCTAACTCCATTGATGGTTGGGATTCTATTTTATCCATTTTGCAAATGCCAGGAGGTGTTCCTGTAGCAACAGTTGCACTTAATGGAGCAAAAAACGCAGGTTTATTGGCTCTGCAAATTTTATCGGTTGGAGATAAAAACATTCAAAAACAACTAATCGCCTATAAAAAACAACTTAATGATGAAGTATTGGAAAAATGTAAAAATGTGTGAATGTGTGAATGTGTGGATGACTTCCAACCTCCATCTTCCAACTTCTTAAACTTAAAATAAATGAATGAATTTTTAGCAAAAGAATTTTATTATAACACAGTAAGTCAGTGGGGAATAAGTTTATTTATTATTCTTATTTCAGTTGTACTTGGGAAAATTATAGTTTGGATTTTTAGCAATATAATTAAAAAATTAACTTCAAAAACAAAGGGAAAATTAGATGATATTCTTGTTGACATGATTCAACAACCCTTAATTTTTGCAATAATTATTTTTGGTATATGGCTAGGAATTAGTCAACTAACATTTCCTGAAACCATACTAACTTGGTTAGCAAAAGTTTATCACATTTTAATAACCATAAATGTTACTTGGTTAATAGCCAGATTATTAGATGCCATAATTAGAGAATATATTGTTCCACTTACCGAAAAAACTGAAAGTACGCTTGATGATCAAGTCATTCCTATAGTTCGGAAAGGCTTACGTTCCACTATTTGGATTTTAGGAATAATTATAGCATTAAACAATGCAGGTTATGATGTAACTGCTCTGATTGCTGGATTAGGAATAGGTGGTTTGGCGTTGGCTATGGCTGCTAAAGATTCTGTTTCCAATATTTTTGGTGGAATAATGATTTTTACTGACAAACCTTTTAAAGTTGGCGATCGAATAAAAATTAACGGTTTTGACGGTTCAATAGAAGAAATAGGAATAAGAACTAGCCGAATGCGGACGTTGGAAAACAGATTGGTAACCATCCCAAATGCTGTTTTTATTGGAAATATGATAGAAAATATTTCTGCAGAACCAACAAGAAAAGTTGTACTAAACATTGGTTTGGTTTATGAAACAAAAGCCGAGCAAATGGAAAAAGCTATTTCGTTGCTTAAAGAAATAGGATTACAAAATCCTAATGTAGAAGATAACATACTCCTTTCTTTCAACAATTTTGGAGATTTTTCTTTAGGCATTCTATTTATCTATTACATCAAAAAAGGAGAAGACATTCTAGTTACTCAAACTGAAATTAATTTAGCAATTTTAAAACAATTTAATGCAAATGGTTTAGAAATGGCTTTCCCAACTCAAACACTTTATCACAAAAAAGAAAGTTAATTCATTTTAATTTTCTAGGTACTAAGATTCAAAGATTATAACGATTTTTAACACTTAACTTTCATCACATTTTCATTATTTTTGAAGTTGGTAATTTTTCCTACAAAATAACTTCCTAAACAAATGAAGAAACTTTCAATCTTAATCGGCTTTTTAGCACTTACTTTCTATGGCTATTCTCAAGAATATGTACGCTTAATGGAAGATAAAAACGCCAATTTTTATGAAGTACAAGAGGCATTTTATAAGTATTGGGAAAACAAACCTTACGAGCGTGGCAAGGGATGGAAGCAATTTAAGCGTTGGGAATATTTTATGGAACCGAGAATAAATGCTCAAGGAATAATTCCTGATCCAGGAAAAACATGGGAGGAATTTCAAAAATTTCAAAAAAGTTTTCCATCTGAAAAAGGAAATAAAAGCAATAAAACTTCTAATTGGACTCCTTTAGGTCCAACCAATTGGAATTCTATAGGTTGGAATCCAGGAATTGGAAGAATAAACACCGTAGCCGTTGACCCTAACAACAGTAATGTAATTTATATTGGTGCTCCAGCTGGAGGCTGTTGGAAATCAACCAATGGTGGAAATTCATGGATACCACTCACCGACACCTTAGCTTCATTAGGTGTATCAGGTATTGCTATAGATCCTTCTAACTCAAACATCATATATTTGGCAACAGGTGATGGTGATGGAAATGATACCTATAGTATAGGAGTAATCAAATCCATTGATGGAGGAAATACTTGGCAATCAACAGGTTTGACATGGACAACATCCCAATCAAGAGTGATGCGTAAAATCATTATAAACCCAACAAATCCTTCCATTCTTTTTGTAGCAACAAGCAACGGAATATGGAAAACAACAAATGGAGGCGGAAGTTGGACAAGCGTTAGAACTGGAAGTTTTAAAGACATTGAATTCAATCCTCTAAATCCAAATACTATTTATGCTTGTACCAATTCTTCTATTTATAAATCTACCGCTGGAGGTGCATTTAACACATTTATTCCTTTAACAAATGGCTTACCTTCAAATCAAGTTGGAAGGTATTCTATTGCTGTTACTCCAGATGACACCAATTATGTTTATGCATTAGGTACAGATCCTAACGACAATGGTTTTTATGGATTATATCGCTCAACTGATGCTGGCAACTCATTTACGTTAAGAGCCAATTCACCTAATATTATGGGGTGGAATACATCTGGTACAGATGCTGGTGGACAAGGGTGGTACGATTTGGCACTAGCTGTTTCTCCCACAAATAAAAATTTACTTTTCACTGGTGGAGTAAACGTATGGAAATCAACCGATGGAGGAAGTACTTTTACCGCTAACACTCGCTGGAATTGGCCTACAGGAAGTTATGGCTATGTGCATGCCGACATACATACTTTAGATTATTTTGGAAATACGTTGTTTTGTGGTTCTGATGGTGGGATTTTTAAAACTACCAATGCTGGTGGTTCATGGACAGATTTAACAGCGGGAATACAAAATTCACAGTTTTATAGATTAGGTACTGACCCTAACAATGCGGGAAATATTATGGCTGGTGCTCAAGATAATGGTTGTACGTTATTAAAATCAGGGACTTGGACTCACGTTACAGGTGGTGATGGTATGGAATGTTTAATTGATTATTCGGATAATAATTTTATGTATTCTACTAGCCAAAATGGAACCATTTATCGTTCAACCAACGGAGGAGGGTCGTTTAGCCAAATTACAGGAAGTATTTCAGAATCGGGTGCCTGGGTTACCCCTTATGTGATTGACCCAAACAATCCTGCAATCTTATATGCTGGTTATACCAATTTATTTAAAACCACCAATAGAGGAACTTCATGGGCTCCTATTTCTAATTTTTCAGCCACTGGAAGTATTCTTTCTTTAGCCGTTGCTCCCTCAAATTCTAACATTATTTACATAGCAACACAAACAACTATTAGAAAAACTACTGATGGAGGAACATCTTGGAGTGTTATCAACAACAATTTACCTAATAACAACATCACTTACATTTCAGTTCATAACCTCAACCCTAATATTTTATGGGTAAGTTTATCTGGCTTTGCTAATGGTCAAAAAGTATATAAGTCTATTGATGGAGGAGCAAGCTGGATAAATGAATCAGGAAATTTACCTAATTTACCCATCAACTGTGTGTTGTATGAAAATGGTACCAACAATGGTATTTATGTTGGCACGGACATAGGCATTTATTACAAAAATGACAATCTACTAAATTGGGTTTCTTTTATGGACAATCTTCCAAATGTTCAAGTAAATGAATTGGAAATACACTATGTAACAGGAAAAATACGTGCGGCAACCTTTGGCAGAGGAATTTGGGAATCAAATGTATTTCCTATAAACACTCCTCCTGTTGCAGATTTTTCTTCTCCAGACACTATAATTTGCCCTGGCGTTTGTGCAAATTTTACCAATTTAACCATAAATCTTGGTCAGCAATGGATGTGGTATTTTCCTGGAGGAACTCCTGCCACTTCCACAGATTTGAATCCTACGGTTTGTTATCCAAATTTAGGTAGTTATGATGTTTCTTTGGTTGTAAGTAATGTAAATGGTACAGATTCTCTGTTTAAAGGAAATTATATAGTAGTGCAGCCTCCAACAGTTGGAATAAATCTACCACTTACTGAGGGGTTTGAAAATGGAACAGTAACGCCATCAGGTTGGTCTGTTGTTAATCCAGACAATGGAGAAACATGGAAACACAACAATACTATTGGTGCCTTTGGAACTAGTTCATCGTCTGTTTTTATTGACAACAGAACTTTTGATTTTACTGGAGAAATTGATGCTTTAAAAGTGCCAAAATTTGATTTTTCTTCCGTTACTTCTACTCAATATCTTTCATTTGATGTAGCACATGCTCGTTTTGGTGGAACAAAAAATGATACCCTTTCTATTTATTATACCAATGATTGCGGGGCAAATAAAACACTACTTTGGCAAAAAGATGGAAATGCTTTGGCTACCCGAACCAATTATCCACTTTTCTTTGTTCCCTCAAATACCGAATGGAGGAAAGAAATCATAAACCTAAGCAGTTTGTCTGGACTAACTAATGTAGAAATTTCTTTTGAAAACAAATCAGGTAACGGAAACAATATTTACTTAGATAACATTAATATTTTAGATAGTGTAACTACTGGAATTAAAGAAAACGATGTTGTTGATATTACTGTTTTTCCAAACCCTGCGAGCAATCAATTAACAGTTGCTGGTTTACCTTTTAATATAGTTAGCAGAATACTAATTACAGATATTTCAGGAAAAAATATGTTGACTCTAACAACACAAATAGACCCCCAACAAAAAATCAACATTAGCAGTTTAGCTAAAGGGATTTACTTTTTGCAGGTGATTACTCCATTAGCAAACAAAACCATAAAGTTTGTGAAGGAATAAGTATTAGGAGGTATCAACCCTTCCAAAAGTTTAAAACTTTTGGAAGGGTTGATTGGAAGGGTTAATTTAAAAAGTAGCTATTTTTATTTCCACTTCCCTTCAAAAGTAATTTCAGTTATTGCTTTTCTAGGCTTTTCAACAAATTCTCCATCATAATAACCAATTGCAATAGCAGTAACAGGTTCATAACCTTCTGGAATATTTAAGTTGCTAATGGCTTTTTCATGTAAAATTCCACTCATTTGGTGTAAATGAATTCCCATAGCTGTTGCTTGTGCAGAAAGATTGCCAACAGCCAATCCTAAATCGTGCATTGCAGTAACATTAGCTTTTCCATTTTGTGTAAACTCCTTTTTAACCACAGTTATGAGAAGAACCGCAACATCTTTTGTCCATTTTTGATTGCCTTCAACTAAACACTCCCAAATGGTGTTAAAATTTTTTTCATCGCTTTTTAACGCATAAACAAAACGCCAAGGCTGTTCATTAAATGCAGATGCTGCTTTTCCTGCTGCTTCAAAAAGTGTGTTTAAATCTTGTTTTAAAATGGGTTTATCATTAAATTCATAAGGACTAAACCGTTTTGAGATAACATTTATTATTTCCATATTTTTATTTATTAAGTTCTAAGTAAGTTTTATACGATAATTGTTGTGGTACTTCTATCAGAAATAGTTGCACTGTTTTTTTTGCATCAAATTGCACTGAAGTTTCATCTTCTACTATAATAAAATCATGCTGAACAATGGGTTGATTGTTTATTAATAATTCATCATTCAATACATAAATTGAAGTGATTTTATTTTTCGCTAATGGAAGCGTAGATGTTCCAATAGGAATAGTTATTTCGCTGATAACAACACCTTCGGCATCCATAACTATCGGTCCACCTTTGCCAATATAATTTTTTACTTCAAAACCATTTTCTTCAAAATAATGCATTTCTTCGGCTTTGTAATCATTATAAGAAGCTGGTTTGTTGTATGTTAATTGCACATTTGGGTCAAACCAAATTTGAAACATTCTACCTCCAGGAAGAATTTTTTCAGCATGTCGGATGCCATTTCCTGCACGAATAATTTGAGCAGCTCCTTTTGTTAAGGACAACCAACGGTCAAATTTATTATCATAATGCTGAATTTCTCCTTCAATTACAAACGACATAATTTCAAATAATTGGTGCGGATGTTCGCCTATTAACCCACCATTGTCCGACCATGCATTTGCCCAATAAAAAAGGTTTGAATACGGTTTTTGCTCTCCTCCATCTCGTGGAAACCCAATGGGTTTATTTTCTAAAATTGTTCCTCCATCAAAAGAACCTTTAGCTTGTTGTTCTTTGGTAATTATTGTTGTTGCCATAATTTAGTTGTTTTAACATTTAATGTATGTACATTTATTTTAATACAGTTTTATAGATTTATTTTTTCAGTAAATTATCCTCTCATTTTATCTAGTAATTTGTTGATTATTTTTGCTTCTTTTTCAGAAATAGTTTCTGTTAATAGATTAAAACTATTCATTTCTGTTTTCACTTTTTCTAATAATTCAATTCCTTTTTTGGTGATTTTAACATCCACTTGCCTTCTGTCTTTTTCACAAATCACACGTTCTATTAGTTCTTTTTGACGTAATTTTTCTACCAACCTGCTTGTGTTTGACATTTTGTCTATCATTCTTTCCATAATATTATTTACAGAAATACTATTAGGCGATTGTCCTTTCAAAATTCGTAGCACATTATATTGTTGTGAGCTTATACCAAAAGGCTTTAATGTTTTTGTGGTAGTTGAGTTGAGCCAATTACTTGTAAATAAAATATTAATTGCTAATTTTTGATATTCCGAATGGAATTTATCTTGTTTAATTTCTTTTTCTATTTTCATTACGCAAATATATACAAAAACATTTAATGTATATACATTAAATATGTTAAAAATTGTTATTTCTCATTCATTCAGAGCAATATTTTTCCTGCTGCTTTGCAGTATAGAAAAATACGGTGTTGAATCTATTGGTTGAAGGCAAAAAGATTCATCACGTCATTTTGATTAGTAATAAATTACTTGCAAAATTTTGTTCATTATGATAGTTAATAATACATTTCCAATAAAATCATTATTTTAGTGGGATGAAAAAGCTGTTAATCATACTTTTTACTATACTTGCTGTAGGGTGTAGGTTCAACAAACCTTTTCCATCAATAAGAATTGCCATAGATGTTAATGAAATTAATAATGAAATTGTTACTAAACATAAGTACTTTAGAATTTCAAGATATGGATTACTTGGGCACATTCGTATCGAAAAAAAAATTAATCCAGAAGGAGATTTGATTGAAAAATCAATTCATAAATACTCAGCATGGGTTAAAGATGGATTTATGAAAATACATCGGAAAACTATTACCTATTCTAAAAAAGGAACTCGAAAAAGTGTTCACTTAAAAATAAGTAAGGGGAAAGGTCGAGGAGGTTCAAAATCAATCCTAGATAAAATCATTTTGTTTGATGATAACGGAAAAGTAATAAAAACGATAAATAATTTAGAACGTTAACCCCACCCAAGCCAATCATTTACTCCGCTTTACTATTTTTTATATTTTATCCTCTCTAATAAATGATAGTTCAAAAAAATTCAACTTTTGAATACTACACCAATCAAATTTTTGTTAATTTTGTATAGTCTATTATACATTTTATGTATATATTTGTACACTAAACTAATCATTTTAATAAAATGCAACGATTAATTGACACTCATAATAGGATATTACAACAAGTTGACACTTCGATAAAACGCTACTTGTTTAAGCAAATCAATTGGAAAAATCGTTTGATTGCAATTACTGGTCAGAGAGGTACAGGTAAAACCACCTTATTGATGCAACGAATAAAAGAAGCAGAAGACAGCAACGAGTATTTATATATTTCTGCAGATAGTTTGTTTATTTACAAATTATCGCTTTTCGAAATTGCACTAAATTTTAGAAACAACGGAGGAAAATATTTGTTTATTGACGAAATACACAAATACGCCAGTTGGTCGGGAGAAATAAAACACATTTATGATGCTATTCCAGATTTGAACATTGTATTTACTGGTAGTTCTATTTTAGACATTATGAAAGGGTATGCCGATTTAAGTCGAAGAGCTGTTCATTATACTTTGCAAGGCTTATCGTTTCGAGAATATTTGTTGTTCGAAACCAATACCAATTTTCCTACCTATACATTAAATGAAATTGTCCAGCAAAAAGTAAAAATTGAATTAGACAAACCATTATTTCACTTTCATAATTACCTAAAAAAAGGATTTTATCCGTTTTATAAAGAGGAAGATTTTGAGCTAAAATTAATGAGCGTAATTAATACCGTTTTGGAAGTTGATTTAGTGCAATACATGGATTTAAAACCAAGCACTATTGCTAAACTTAAAAAGCTTTTGCAAATAATTTCAGAAAGCGTCCCTTTTAAACCTAATATTTCTAAAATTGCCAATTTAACTGATGTTTCTCGTTCACTGCTACCAGAATATTTTAGTTATTTAGAAAGAGCAGGATTAACAATCATGTTACAATCGTCCGCCAAAGGAATACAAGCATTAGGTAAACCTGAAAAAATGTATTTAAACAATACCAACTTATGCCACACATTGGTTGGAAACAATGAAGCCAATATTGGAAATGTTAGAGAAACCTTTTTTGTTTCTCAATTAAATGCTTTGCATACCTTAACCATTCCTAAAAAAGGTGATTTTTTAATTGATGATATGACTTTTGAAGTAGGAGATAAATCCAAAACTAAATCACAAATTACAGCTATAAAAAACAGTTATATAGTAAAAGATGATATTGAAATTGGATACCAAAACAGTATTCCATTATGGCATTTTGGATTTTTATATTAATGGGAGTTCAGGATTGATAAATTTTACTATGCTCACTCATAAATAAAGTGGACTAATACTCCCGTTGCATCAACCCTTTAGCAAATTGTTCAAAAACCAATTTTTTTTCGTTAGGAACTTCTATACTATCTAAATGGGCAATGGCAGTATTATAAAAATGATTCATTTCATTCATAGTCAGTTCTTTGATTTTTAATTGGCTATAAATGGCTTTCACTCGATTTACCTTGTTTTCTGGAGATAAAGTTTTGGACGAAAGACAAAATTCTAATTCTTTTTTAAGTTCATTTTTTGCTAATTCTTTGGCTTTTAAAAGCAGGTAGGTTTTTTTATTAGAAATAATATCTCCGCCAACTTGTTTCCCAAATTTTTCGGGGTTGCCATACACATCCAACAAATCATCCATCAATTGAAACGCAATACCTATGTTTTGGCCAAAAGCGTAAATATGATTAACATCTGTAACAGATGCTTTGGCTATCAACGCTCCAATTCTTAAACTTGCTCCTAACAAAACGGCTGTTTTTAGCTCTATCATTTTCAAATAATCATCAATAGTGATATTTTGTTGCGTTTCAAAGTTCATATCATATTGCTGTCCTTCACAAACTTCTGCTGCCATTTTGTTGAAAGTTTTTAATACTTCAGGCAAAACAACACTTTCACAAGTGCTGATGAGCTTATAGGACTCTACTAACATCACATCTCCCGAAAGGATGGCTGTATTTACATTCCATTTTTTAAAAACAGTTGGATGTCCTCTTCTAATTGGGGCATTGTCCATAATATCATCATGAATCAATGTGAAATTATGAAAGATTTCTATGGCTATTGCAGCATCAATGGCTAATGCTTGTTTTCCTCCAAACAAATCATTTGCTAATAAAAGCAAAGCGGGTCTAATACGTTTTCCTCCTAAACCAAGTGTGTAATTTAATGGTTGATAGAGCTGTTGAGGCTCTTTATTAAACGGTCTTTTTTGAATTTCTTCATCTATGATATGAATGAAATGGGTTAATTTATCCATTCTTACTATTTAGCGTTTAAAGTAGGGTGAAACATAATATAATTTTGGTATTATACGATAAAAGAAGTGTCTTGAAGCACCATTTCCAATCCTTCTTCTAGTGGTATCAATTCTTGATTAAGAATACTTTTCATTTTAGAAATATCGGGTTTTCTTCTGGTCATATCTCCTTCTTCAAGAGGTGGAAGATGTACAATTTTTGAAGAAGAGCCTGTTAATTGAATAATTAATTTAGCCAAATCATTAATTGTTGTTTCAACGTCATTTCCTATGTTGATAGTTTGGTTTTTAAAAGTGTCACTGAAAGCTGCTTTTATTGTGGCGTCAATATTGTTTTTTATAAAACAAAATGTGCGTGTTTGATTGCCTTCTCCATAAATAGTGATGTCTTCATTTAAAAGTGCTGCATTGATAAATTTAGAGATAACAAAATCTTTACTTTGTTTTGGTCCATAGGTATTAAAAAACCTAAAAATGGTATAGTCCAATCCAAATTCTTGCTTGTACGATTTTAAAAAAGCTTCTCCTACATTTTTAACTATCGCATAAGGTAATCTGGAATTTAATGGTGTAGTTTCTTCATTTTGTGGATATTCAACAGGTTCTCCATACACTTCTGAAGAAGAAGAATAGATAACTCTTTTTACTCCCGTATTTTTTGAAAGGTTCAACACATTTTCAATTCCACTAATATCTCGGAGTACTTTAGTTGGATTTTCTAGAGTACGTTTAACACCCACTAATGCAGCATAATGAAAGACATAATCAAAAGAAAACGTATGAAAAACGCTTCTTATTTCATGTTCTTTATTCACATCACATTGAATAAATTTTAGGTTATCATAAGGAGCTGTAGGAATTTTATTTTTGTTGCCTGTTTTTAAATTATCTACAACAACTACAAAATTGGTTGGATTTTTCACTAGTTCTTCAACCATGGAGCCACCAATAAACCCTGCCCCTCCTGTAACTAATATGTTTGTTTGATTATTCATTAACGATGTCCATTAAATAGTTTCCATAACCACTTTTAACTAATGGTTCTGCTAATTTCAATAACTGTGTTTTATTGATAAAGCCCTTTCTGTATGCAATTTCTTCTAAACAACCTATTTTTAGCCCTTGTCGTTCTTCAATTACCTGAACAAACTGTGAAGCTTGCATGAGAGATTGATGAGTTCCTGTATCTAACCAAGCTGTTCCTCTATCTAAAATACCAACTTCTAAATTTCCTTGTTGTAAGTAAATTTTATTAATATCGGTAATTTCATATTCTCCTCTGCTACTAGGTTGCAGCGTTTTTGCCATTTTCACCACTTCATTATTGTAAAAATAAAGACCTGGTACTGCAAAATGCGATTTGGGTTTAGTTGGTTTTTCTTCTATAGAAATTGCTTTATTGTTTTCATCAAACTCAACAACCCCATATCGTTCGGGGTCGGAAACATGATAAGCAAACACAATTCCTCCTTTAGGCTCAGCATATTGCAACAAAAGTTGTTCTAATCCTGTTCCATAAAAAATATTATCTCCTAAAATTAAGGCTACCGTATCATTTCCAATAAATTTTTCACCAATTACAAATGCTTGTGCTAGTCCATTTGGTACTTCTTGAATGGCATACTCAAATCTACAGCCAAATTGAGACCCATCACCTAAAAGGGTTTTAAAACTTGGATTGTCATGAGGTGTGGTTATAATTAAAATTTCTTTTATCCCAGCACTCATTAATATGGAGATGGGATAATAAATCATTGGTTTATCATAAATAGGCATCAATTGTTTGCTCACGGCAAGTGTTAAGGGGTGTAACCTAGTTCCTGATCCTCCTGCTAAAACTATTCCTTTCATTTTTTTAATTTTTTATAACTGCAAAATACAATAATTTTTGAATATCTATGCTTAAGGGATAGGTATTTCATCATTTTGTTTGTTTTTCTTTTTTATTTTAAGTTGTTTTAAATCAACATCCTCATCTTCGTCATATACATTGATAAGCGGTTCTCGTTTAAATGCTTTTGTGGTTAATGCTTTATCCAACGACAACAGGAAAGAGGGTAATAAAATTAAGTCAGCAAATACAGCAAATAATAATGTTAATGAAACAAGAACGCCCAATGCGACAGTGCCTCCAAAACTTGATGCAGTAAAAACACCAAAACCGAAAAACAAAATGGTTGAGGTGTATATCATACTCACGCCTGTTTCTCTCAACGCTAAAATTGCGGCTTTTTTTATTCCTAGGCGATGTATTTTAAGTTCTTGTCTATATTTTGATAGAAAATGTATGGTATCGTCAACAGAAATTCCAAAAGCGATACTAAAAATCAAAATCGTGGAAGGTTTTATTGGTATTCCAAAATAGCCCATAATTGCTGCTGTAGTTAATAAAGGTAATAAATTAGGGATTAAAGAAACCACCACCATTCTTATAGATGAAAATAGAAAAGACATAAGTGTGGCAATAAGCAATATAGCTAATGACAAGCTCATAAGGAGATTGGCAATTAAGTAATCCGTCCCTTTGAGGAAAGTAACACTTGTTCCTGTGAGATATACATTATATTCTTCTTTTGGAAAAATATTATCCACTTTTTGTCGTAATTCATTTAACAAAATATCCATTTCTTTTGTGCCAATGTCAGCCATCTGAAAACTAACACGAGTATATTGATTTGTGGAATCGATAAAGGAGGAAAAATTTTCTGTTTGTTTATCGTTATCAATATGTTTCTTAAGCTTGTTTAACTCAGATGCTGGAGGTAAAATAAAAAACTTAGGATTGCCCTTTTTATGTGCTTGGTAAGCAAATTTTATAGCTTCTACAATAGAGATTGGTTTAGAAAATTCATCATAATCAGCAAATTCTTTTTGTAGTTTTTGAATTTTATAGAGTGTTTTTCCGTTATCAGCAAAAACGCCATTTTTTTGCTTTGTATCTATCATTATCTCAAACGGCATCACTCCATTAAATCCTTTTTCAAAAAACATTAAATCTTCAACAATTGGGTCGTGTTTGGGTAAATCATCAATAATGTTTCCAGATGTTGTCATTTTACTTATGCCAAAAATGCTCAGCACTAAAATCATCAATGTTACCACATAAACTTTTTTTCTATGGTTTAACACAATAGTTTCTACCCAACCAACCATCTTTTTCATTATTTTGTTTTCCAAGTGTTTTGTGTGCCTTGCTTTCGGTGGTTTTAAAAAACTAAATATGATGGGAATCAAAAATATAGAAAGCAGAAACACAATAAAAATATCTATGGCGGCAACGATGCCAAACTCCACCAACATTGCACTTTTAGTAAAAATAAAAGTTGCAAACCCAAGGGCTGTAGTGGTGTTGGTTAAAAAAATTGCATTACCCGTTTTTTCAATGACCCTGCTTAATGCTTTGATTTGATTATTGTGATTTTTATACTCCCTGTGATATTTATTAAGTAAAAATATACAGTTTGGAATTCCAATTACAATAATTAATGGAGGGATTAACCCAGTAAGTAAGGTAATTTCAAAATTAAAAAGCGATAATACTCCTAAAGACCAAACTACGCCAATGCTTACTACCAACATTGAATACATAGTTACCTTAAAAGATCTAAAGAATAAATATAAAATAAGGGAGGTAATTAAGATGGAAAGAAATAGAAAGAGTTTTATCTCTGAAGCTACTTTTGTTGTAGAATTAGCTCTAATATAAGGAAGACCTGATTTGTGAGCTTTTATACCTGTTTTAAGTTCAAATAAGGCAACTTCTTCGTCAATTTTTTCAAACAATGCATTTCTGTATTTTGAATCTAACACTTCTCTGTCTAAAGTAACAACAATTAATGATGCGTTTGTTTCTTTGTTAAACAAAAACCCATCATAGAAAGGTTGACTATGAATAAGATTTTTAATACTATCCAATTCATCTTGAGAAGAAGGTTTCTTTTTTACTATTTGATCAAAATCAAATTTTTGTGTTGAATTATTTACTTTTAATGTATAAGCATTTGCAACAGAAAGTGCTTCTGTTACTGCTTTTATTTTAATGAGTTTTTTATTTTTTTTAAAATCTACCTCTATCCTTTTGAGCTGTTGTGTTAAATCATACCATGCGTTAAATATTGTTAGCTCATAGAGTTTTTCGCTATTTATTCCTACTACAACCACACTACCATCTTTTCCAAAGATTTTTTTGAAACTTTGATATTCTTGAAAATTTCGGTCAGATTTTGGAAGTATTTGAGCCATTTCATAGCTCATCTCAGCAAATTGTGCTTGATAAGCCATAAAAATTGTTGATATTCCTATGAAAATAAGAATCAACAACCGATTTCGTAATATTATTCTAGAAAAATTAAACCACATATACTCAAATCACTTAGCTTTCCAAATTTTTGACTTACTCTTTTTGCCGTTATCTGCGTTAAAATTTTAAACCGTAGCTACGACTATGCTTGAAAATTTTGCCTTGATACCAACAAAAATAGTTTACTCAAATTACCCGAAAAGCTAAGTGATTTGAGTATAGAAACAAATTGCCAAAGAAAAACTCGGCAAATATCACGATTATTAACGAAAACGAAAGAATGTTTTTAGATTAATTATAATAACAGTAAGTCAATTTAATGTGTTTCTATCTTTTTTTTAACAGCATTGTAGTCAATCTTCACGAAAGGAAGGTAGTGAATTCGCATTGCATTCGGTTTGTAGTTTAACACATAACTTTGAATTAATTGATATTTTTCAAAGTACCAAAGAGGAACAATGGGTACTTCATTTGCTGCTATTTGATCTGCAATTAAGCAAAGTTCATATTTTTTTTCTTTGTCAATTGTTATAATAGCTTCTTTATATGCTTTGTCATAAGCTTCGTTGTTAAACCTTGAATCATTTGGATAGGAAGATTCATCTATTGAAGAGTTAACAAAACCACCGTACAATAAGGATAAAAAATTTGTAGGGTCTGGTGTTTCTGCTATCCATGAAGAAAGGATTATATTAGATGTTTTGCCGCCTCGTATAGCTATTAATTCTGCTAATGAGGTAGAGGTAACTTCAACATTAATTCCTAAATTGGCTTTTAATTGTTTTTGTAATTCAAGGGCTACCCTAACATTAATGTTTTGTTTACTTGTAATTATTTCTGTTTTTGGGAATCCTTCTCCATTTTTAAATCCTGCATCTGCTAGCAGTTTTTTTGCTTTTGCAACATCAAACTCAAGACCAACAACCGATGTATAATCATAATCTTTAATGGCTGGAGGCACCAATCCATGATTTGCAGGCCCATAAGCCTCGCCTTTTAAAACTTTATCTACAATTCTGTTTTTATCTATTGCCATTGCAATAGCTTTTCTCACTTTCAGGTTATTAAATGGAGCTACTGAAGTATTGAAATTAATAAAAGTTATTGCTAATTCTTTGTTACGAGCTAATATATATTTAACTGGTTCGTTTTGAAAATCACTAATATTATCTTCTACTAAACTATTTATCTCATCAACAGGTATATTTTCTAATATGTCTATTTTGTTGTTTTTAAACGCTTCCAACACACCTCTTCCATCAACACCATAATTATACCTTACCCCTTCTAAATAAGGTAATTGAACGCCTTTTTCTTTGAGGTGATAATTAGAATTTCTTAATAAAGTAATAGATGTTTCCGTATCATTTTCTTTGGTATAAATAAAAGGACCCGTCCCAACTATTTGATTTGAATTGATAGCTTCTTCTGAAACTATTGCTGAAAAAATAGAGCCTAATAGTTGCAAGAAATTTGAGGATGGTTTTATTATGTTGAATTTAACGGTGTAAGCATCAATTGCTTCAACTCCAAATTTTGTTTGTTTTCCTTCATAATAATCTTGAGCACCAACAATCAATTCTTTAAATAAGGAGTACCCATAATTTCCTTCAGAAGGAGAACAGATTCTTTTAAATGTAAATACAACATCACTTGCCTTAAACGCCCTTCCTTTTCCTCCCTCAAAACAAGCATTATCATGAAAAAACACCTCTTTATTTAAGTGAAAAGTATAACTCAACCCAGAAGGGTCAACCTCCCAAAAAGAAGCCAACATTGGTTTAATAGATAAATTATCTTCATCAAAACGAACTAAACATTCATTAATTTGACTTAATACTTGTGCCGAGGTAAGGTCAAGTACTTTTGTTGGGTCTAATGTTTGATACTTTTCTTGAGCAATAAAATCTAATATATTATCTTGTCCAGTATTAACATCTTGTTGTTGAACTTCATTTTTTTGAGTTGAACCCTCATCGTTGCATGCTTGTAAACCAATAACGACAACAATTACAAACGTATAATAAAATAATTTTTTCATATAAATTTTGTTTTATCTACCAAAAATGCAAAAATAGAATAAAGTTTGAGATAAATAACTTATCTTAACCTTTTTATAATTGATTTTAAAGTTTTAATTAACAAATGTAGCAATCTAAACTCAATTATTCTAAAAAAATGTGATTCAAATTAATTTATTCTTTATCTTTATTATCACAACCACAAAAAAGTTAGTTACCTTTGTATTTGATAAAAACAAATACAACAACAATATATGTTAAACGCACACAACTTTCACATCCCTGTTATGGGAATAGGTTTTACAATCGACACCCCAGTCAAAGTAGCTCATTATGGTATTTCTTCGGTAATATCATTAGGCGATGATGGTCTTGCTGAACGAATGCGTGCTTTTTATTGCAAAAAGTATGGATTTGAATATCTTGAAATTGACAATGACCAAGAAGATTACAGAGCAAAACGATTAACGGCTTACTTAAATTTAATAAATGTTATTGTACAAAATAATTTTGAAGCACTTAAAAACGAGTCCTTCTCAAAAGGAAGTAATTTGACTAAGTATTTCGAAATGCTTCCTGAGTTATCTTCTTTAAAGCAAGCCTATCAATCTATGCTTGATGAAAAAGACGCTACTACACAAATAAAATTACAAGAAAATCTTAAAAAAAATATGACACTCGGTGATATTGACGTTAATGTTATGACTAAATTAGACCGAGATAACTACACAAAAAAAGGAGAGCAATTGCCTATAGAATATAATGATGCTCATGCAGCTGTTAGGGGTTTTGCGAAAAGTAATTTAACATCAGGTATAGTGCTTTCTGCAGGATTAAGCCCAAGATTATATAGTTATTTGGCAAATTTTGATTGTTTTTTTCCTGACGAAAATGAACAACTAAACAAAACAATAATTTTAAAAGTAAGTGATTATCGTTCAGCACTTATTCAAGGAAAATTTTTAGCAAAAAAAGGCATTTGGGTAACTGAATACAGAGTTGAATCTGGATTAAATTGTGGCGGACACGCTTTCGCAACCAATGGGTTTTTAATGGGTCCTATTTTAGAAGAATTTAAACAACATAAGAATACACTTATTAGCGAAGTGCATGAAATATTAAACGACACGCTTGTTAAAAGTGGTAAACCAGCACTTAAAAAACCGTTGAAATTAATAATTACTGCTCAAGGTGGTGTTGGAACACATAAAGAACATAATTTTCTTTTAAATTATTATAAAATAGATAGAATTGGTTGGGGTACACCATTTTTATTAGTTCCAGAAGTAGTTAATATTGATAATGACACATTGGAAAAATTAGCAAAAGCAAAAGTGGAAGATTTATACTTAAGTGATATTTCACCCATTGGCGTTCCTTTCAATTCTCTTAGAGGAAACACTAAAGATGTAGAAAAAGAAGAAAAAATTGCATCTGGAAAACCTGGTAGTTCTTGCCCAAGTCAATTTTTAAAACTTTACAACAAAGAATTTACAGACCGACCTATTTGCTTAGCTTCTCGACAATATCAAAAACTGAAAATTGAGGAACTGAACGCTAAAAATTTATCAGAAGAAGCACACAAAAAAGCCTACGATAAAATAACCGTTAAATCATGTATTTGTGCTGGCTTAGTAATGACTGCATACACTGAGAATAATCTTTTAAAGTCAACTGATGGCAAAGGAATATCTGTATGTCCTGGCCCAAACATGGCTTATTTTTCTAAAAAATCTACCCTCACTGAAATGGTGAATCATATTTATGGAAAAATTAATCTTTTAAATGATACATATCGACCTAATCTTTTTGTTAAAGAATTAGGTATGTATGTAGATTATTTGAAAAAAGAAATCCATGAGTCTGTTGATGCTATTAATGATAGAAAATTAAAATACTTTGAAGAATTTAAAGAAAATTTAGTTTTAGGTATTGAATATTACAACACATTGGTAGAGGAAATGAAGGAAGAATCTGAAATTTATAAAAACAAAATGTTGGAAGAACTTCAAAAATCATTTTTTCACATACAGGAAATAAACCTTCCAGTTATTCAGGAAGTTAATAGGTAAATGTTGTAATTCATTTCTTTTTCTGAGTAAAAAATAAAATGGCACCAATAATGGGCAACAATATTACTATCCATAACCAATTACGCTTGGCTTTGGGGTTATTAAAATGGGTTCTGTTTACTTCAGAAAAAGCCCATCCCGAAAGAAAGAAACCTAAAAGTAATAGAATTAATAGTAGTCTAGCCATGAGTTAACTTAAAATAATAATGCAAAGTTAATTCGTTTTTATCCTAACTTTTTAAAACGAATAATAAAAAATAACATTATCCGTTTAAGTCTCAAAAAATAATTTTATTATTATGAAGTATATTACACTAATCTTGTTCGTATTGCCTATCCTTTTTTCCTGTTCTAAAGACAAAGAAAACACTCCACAACCGATAGCACCATCTAATAACCCACCCCAAAACGTCTCCTTAGTAACTTCTGTGGGAAGCTATTGGGTATATGATTGGTACAAGATTGACAGTACTAATACCGAAACACTTCTAAGCAATAAAGATAGTGTTTATGTAGTGGGAGACACTTTAGTTAACGGAAAAGTTTATACTATATACAAAGGAGAATATTTTGGATCTACTACTCAAACTTACTTATATGTTGATTCCTCAGGATATATTATTAATAATGGCTATAAAATCTTTACGTATAGTGATTTTAGTACAAACTATAATTTTTATTGTGAAGTTGGTAACCTATATTGTAGTTACGAAACATCTTATAATAGTACAACTAAAAAAAGTGTTCCTGCTGGAAATTTTGATGTAATTGAAACTCAAAAATCTTACTACATGCCAGATTCTTCATGGTTTTCTGTCTGCGATTCTATTACGATTACTCATAACTATTACGATAAAAATAATGGCTTTGAAATAAGTTCTCAAATGGGTTTTCTTAATATGCTAAAAAACGAATGTTCTTATTATGAACGTAGGTTAGTTGATTATCACATAGCTCCTTAATAAGAATACGCTAAAAGAGATTTTAAAAATATCCAAAAATCTACTTTTAGGTCACTTGTAATTCGTTCTTCCGTAGAATAAAAATAAGTTTTTTAAATTGTTAAAGCGAATTAAAGCATTAAAATAATTGCTTAAATCGTGTGTTTGTAGTAAATTTGCTTTGTTATTAAAATTCAATTAATATGAATACACAAGATATACAAACAGAAAAACTTGACCTCATTACTTGGATAACTCAGTTACAAGATATTTCTCTTATTGAAAAGTTAAAAAAATTACGTGTGAAAAATGATACTGCTGATTTTACTGTTCCTGAATGGCAAAAAAATATAGTTAGAGATAGAATAAAAAATACTAAACCAGAAGATTATCTTGCTTGGGAAGATGTTGAAAAACAATTTAAGTTTGATGAATGAAATATAATTTTAAACTTGAGTTCAATCCTCAAATTCATACTGACATACAACACCAAGTTGATTATTACAAAAAGGAGACTAAATCTCATGTGCTTGGCAAACGATTTGCTAAAACTGTAAAGAAAGAAGTTCTCAGACTTAAAAAATATGCCCTACAATATGAGGTGAAATACGATGATATTCGTTGCTTACCCATTCCTAAATTTCCTTTCAGAGCACATTACAGCGTTAACGAGAAAAATAACACTGTTAAAGTTGAAGCCATTATTAGCACTTCTCAATCACCTGATAAATGGGTGAAAAAATAAATTCTATTCAATTTATTTCATTACAATTCCTTATTTTTATGCCCCATAAAAGATAGCCTTATGAACAAGATATTAGTAGCCAATAGAGGAGAAATTGCATTAAGAATAATGCGTACTTGCAGAGAAATGAACATTAAAACCGTTGCTATTTTTTCTGAAGCAGATAGAAATGCTCCTTTTGTAAAATATGCCGATGAAGCAGTTTGTGTTGGGCCTCCTCCTTCTAATCAGTCTTATTTAAAAGTAGATAAAATTATTGAAATCTGTAAGGAATTGAATGTTGATGGACTACATCCAGGCTATGGATTTTTATCTGAAAATGCCGAAGCTACCCGAAAAATTACGGAAGCAGGCATTACTTTTATCGGTCCTTCACCCGAAGCAATGGAATTGATGGGGAGTAAATTAGCCGCAAAAGCTGCTGTAAAAAAATACAACATTCCTATGGTTCCTGGTACAGATGAAGCCATTGATGATATTAATGAAGCTAAAAAAATTGCCTTAGAAATTGGTTTTCCTATTTTAATTAAAGCATCTGCTG
>Ga0210039_1000570_pt1 | contig 38373 bp, 31 predicted proteins | sample CryGeyCG2114_250_3_FD_185460 | JGI IMG/M metagenome (GOLD analysis project Ga0210039, IMG submission 185460) | Groundwater microbial communities from aquifer - Crystal Geyser CG17_big_fil_post_rev_8/21/14_2.50 (SPAdes) (version 2) | ecosystem: Environmental > Aquatic > Deep subsurface >...
TCATGTCGATCACCATCCTTGCGATGATCAACCCGTTCGTCCAATCACACCTAATCTTGCCGCTTCAGGCTCATTCCTGGTTGGAAATACAGGCCTCGTTCAGGCTCATTCCTCATTGGACAAGGCTCGCAGTTAGCCTCCGCGACTAATGGCATGAATATGGAAGGTTACGGCGCAATAGCGTTGGGCATGGGCGGCGCTTCGATGGCCTACGACAACGGTACGGCGGCGATGATGAACAACCCGGCGACGCTGGCGATGATGGATGAGGGGGCCAACCTTGATCTGGCGCTCGGTTTTCTCGCGCCGCAGGTGGGATCGTCCGACGGCGGCACCACCAACCGTTCCAGCGCCGATTTCTTCGGTGGGCCGGCCTTCGGCTGGGTCAGGAAGCACGACGGACTGCTGTTCGGCATCGGGGTTTATGGCCAGGGCGGCATGGGAGCTGAATACGGCAGCGATTCGATTTTCTCCAACCCGGCCAAACAGCCGGTTTCCCCGGGACTGGTCAACCGCTCTGAAGTCAGCGTCGGGAGGATGATTCTGCCGCTGGCCTATGAGGTCAGCCCGAATCTGAAAATCGGCGGCTCGTTGGATTACGTTTGGGCCGGCATGGATTTGAAAATGGCGATCAACGGCGCATCCTTCATGCAAATGGCGGGGGGTGCTTCGCCGATGGCATCGGCTTCAGGACCCATGGTCGGCGCTTTCGGCGGGATAATAGGTGCCGCTCCCGGCCAGATCGGCGCAGTCAACTGGGGCTATTTCGATTTTTCCAACCAGAATGACTTTACCGGCCAAGCGGTCGGCACCGGCTATGCGGGCAAGATCGGCTTCACCTACAAGCTGGACAGCAAGACCACCATCGGCGCCACCTACCATTCTAAGACTCGCTTGGACGATCTGGAAGCGCAGGATGCGACAGTTTCCTTTAATGTCGACATCAATGGCGGCCCGGCCAACCTGCTGATCCCGGTGTCGGGCAAAATGACGGTGAAGGATTTTCAGTGGCCGGATACTTACGGCATGGGTATTGCCTATGAAGCGAGCGAAAGGTGGATGCTGGCAGCCGACTACAAGCGCATCAACTGGAAGGCCGTGATGAAGGATTTCAGGATGGAATTCACCCCGGCCGGCAATGTCGGCATGGCTGCCGGCTTTAATGGCCTGCCCATGAACGTGACCTTCTACCAGGAATGGGACGACCAGCACGTCGTGATGCTGGGCGCCGCCTACCGCATGACCGATGCGCTGACCCTGCGCGGCGGCATCAACATGGCGAACAACCCGGTGCCTGACAAATACCTCCACTACCTGTTCCCGGCGACCATCGAGAATCACGTCACCGCCGGCATAGGCTATGTCACCGGCAAGCGTTCCCACCTCGATCTGGCCTTCAGCTATGCGCCCAAGGTGACGGCGACCTCGGGCGCGACCGGCATCACCACCAGCCACGAGCAGACCAACGGGCAGCTGGTTTACAGCACCCATTTCTGAGTAGCGGCTCATATAGCGAAACAAAGCCCCTGTAGGAGCGACCTCCCGGTCGCGATCCACCGAATATCGCGACCGGAAGGTCGCTCCTACAAGTGCCACTCTGCTTTGGAAATGGAATTAAGCCGAAATCACCTCGAACTCTTTTCGGGCTGGAGCGGCCGCCATCTCCGACCAGGGATCCTGGGTATCCTGCAACGCGAACAGCAGCCGCTCATAAAGCGCCTTGCGGTTTTCGGCGTCATCGACCACCCTGGCCTTGACGTAATCCAGGCCGACGCGCTGCACCCAGTGCACGGTGCGATCCAGGTAGCGCGCTTCCTCGCGGTAAAGCTGGAGGAAGGCGCCGCTGTATTCCAGCACTTCCTCGGCCGTTTTTACCTTGGCGAAGAATTGCGCCACCTCGGTCTTGATGCCGCCGTTGCCGGCGATGTGGATTTCCCATCCGGAATCGACGCCGATGATGCCGACATCCTTGATCGCCGCTTCGGCGCAGTTGCGCGGGCAGCCCGACACGGCGAGCTTGACCTTGTGCGGCGCCCACATTTTCCAGAAGGTTTTTTCCAGATCGATGCCCATCCGGGTCGAGTTCTGCGTGCCGAAACGGCAGAATTCGCTGCCCACGCAGGTTTTTACCGTGCGTAGCGCCTTGCCATAGGCGTAGCCGGAGGGCATGTCGAGGTCGGCCCATACCCGAGGCAAATCTTCCTTCTTGATACCAAACAGGTCGATGCGCTGCCCACCAGTGACGCGGATCATCGGCACCTGGTACTTGTCGGCCACATCGGCGATGCGGCGCAGCTCGCCGGCGTTGGTCAGCCCGCCCCACATGCGCGGCACCACCGAGAAAGTGCCGTCTTTCTGGATGTTGGCGTGGGCCCGCTCGTTGATGAAGCGCGATTGCGGGTCGTCGGCGGCTTCTTTCGGCCAGGTCGAGATCAGGTAGTAGTTGAGCGCCGGGCGGCAGCTGGCGCAGCCGTTCGGGGTGCGCCATTCCATGAACTTCATGGTGTCCGGAATGGACAGCAGCTTATGCTCGCGGATTGCCGCGCGCACTTCCTCATGAGTGTGCTCGGTGCAGCCGCACATCGACTTCGCGGCGGGCGCGGCGGAATAATCCCCGCCCAGCGTTGAAGCCAGTATCTGCTCCACCAGGCCGCTGCACGAACCGCACGAACTTGATGCCTTGGTGTGCTTGCGCACGTCCTCGATGGTGAACAGCCCCTTTTCCTTGATCGCCTTGACGATTGTGCCCTTGCTGATGCCGTTGCAGCCGCACACTTCCATCTCGTCCGACATGGCGGCGGCGTGGGTCTGGCCTTGATGACCGCCGGTGCCGATGTTGGCTTGACCGAACATCAGGTGGTCGCGGATTGCGCCGATACAGCGGCCTTCCCGCAACAGCTGGAAATACCAGGCGCCGTCAGCCGTATCGCCGTATAACACCGCGCCTTCGAGCTTGTTGTCGCGGATCACTAGCTTCTTGTAAACCCCGCCCACCGGGTCGGACAGCACGATTTCCTCGGCACCCTCGGCGCCGCTGAAATCGCCCGCCGAAAACAGGTCGATGCCGGTAACCTTGAGCTTGGTTGAAACCGTCGAGCCGACATAGCGGCCATATCCCAGCAGGGCCAGGTGGTTGGCGCACACTTTGGCCATTTCGAACAGCGGCGCTACCAGGCCGTAGGACACGCCGCGATGGGCGACGCATTCGCCCACGGCATAGATGCGCGGGTCATAGGTCTGCATGGTGTCGTTCACCGCCACGCCGCGATTGCAGTGGATGCCGGCGGATTCGGCCAACGCCACGTTGGGGCGGATGCCCACCGCCATTACCACCAGGTCGGCAAGGATTTCCTGGCCATCCTTGAAACGCACGGCGACGACGCGACTGTTCTTGCCGACAAGCTGCTCAGTTTGTTTCTCCAGCAAAAATTTCAGCCCCCTGGCTTCCAGATTCTTTTGTAGCATGCGTGCCGCAGTCTGGTCCAGCTGACGCTCCATCAGCCACGGCGCGAGGTGCACCACGGTCACATCCATGCCGCGCAGCATCAGGCCGTTTGCCGCTTCCAGTCCGAGCAGGCCGCCGCCGATCACTACCGCATGTTTGTACCGGGCCGAAGCCTCCAGCATCGCATCGACGTCGCGGATGTCGCGGAAGCTCACCACGCCATCCAGCTCACCGCCAGGTACCGGCAGCATCACAGGATTCGATCCGGTCGCCAGCAACAGGCGGTCATATTCCGCCACCATGCCGTCTTCGGTCTCGACAGTGCGGCGCTGGCGGTCGATTTTCGTGATCTTTTTGCCGAGGTGGAGCGTGATGCCGTTCTGCGCATACCAGTCCACATCGTTCAGCATGATGTCCTGTATAGTCTGCTCGCCCGCCAGCACCGGCGACAGCATGATGCGGTTGTAATTGGCATGCGATTCGGCGCCGAACACCGTGATGTCGTAAAGATCCGGGGAAATTTTCAGTAATTCCTCAAGGGTTCTCACCCCGGCCATGCCGTTGCCGACCATGACCAGTTTCATTTTTTTCATGATTTCGCTCCTAATATGCCGTGCTGAATAAACATCCGTTTGATCTCCGGTACGCACGAACCGCATTGCGTGCCGCATTTGAGTTTTTCCTGCAACCCGGCGAAGTCCATATCAGCCGCCAGCGCCTCACGGATTTCGTTCTCCGCCACGTTCAGGCAGTTGCAGACGATGCGCCCGCGTTGCATAACACCGGACGGTGGCGCGGCCAGCGGCGCCAGCAGCCATGCGCGCACCGCTTCGGCGGGCAGCCCTTTCGCCATGCCGTCCTTCAGCCATGGCGGCACAACGCCGGACAGACGCGCCGCCACCACTTCACCGTCGTGCACCAGTATCCGTTTGGAAATGCCGCGGCGAACATCCTGGTAGGTCATGGCCGACAGGTCATCGTCCATCTCCAGCAGACGGTCCAGTTCTACCAGCCAAGCGTTATCCACCGGGCTTTCAGCGGCGATGCGCAGGACCATGATCGGCTCATCCTGTCCGACCAGCCCCGCGCTGGCATAAGGGAACCGGGCTAGCAGCGGCTGCACCTTGAGCAGGTGACTTAGCGCATTATTCTTGCGCAGCACCACCATCTGCCAGGGCAGGTCGGCCTTTTCCACCTGCACTGCCGCGTGCTTCAGCTCCGGCTGCCCGGAAACCGGATCGATTGCCGCTATCGTCAGCGCATTGCAGCCTGAGCCACTGAGGAAATTTCCGCCCCAGTGCATGGGCAGGAAGGTTTGCGCCGTTTGCAGTTCGGCGGAAGCGCGCACCTTGATCACGATTTCGCCGCGCCGACTTTTTACCCGGGCAAAACCGCCATCAGCCAGTCCGCGCTGCTGCATGTCGGTCTGGCTCATGTCGAGGAAGGGTTCTTCGGCATGGCCGTACAGTTTCGCTACCGTGCCGGTGCGGCTCATGCCGTGCCACTGGTCGCGCAAACGTCCGGTGGTCAGGTGCAGAGAGTATTTGGCATCGGTCTGCTCGGACGGTACGCGGTAAGTGACGGCGGCGAAGCGGGCGCGTCCGCTGGCCGTGGGGAAGCCGCCGTCGCGGTAAAGCCGCACCGTGCCAGAGGCCGCACCCTGCGGCAGCGGCCATTGTTGCGGGCCCAGTTCCCCGATCATGGCGTAGGACAGGCCGGTGATATCGAGATCGCGCCCGCGTGTAGTCTCGCGGTGTTCGTTGAAGATTTGCTCTGCCCCGGAATAGGGAAACAGGCGCTCCGCATCCGAATTTCCCAGCCGATCACCCAGGCGCCGCGCGAAATCTGCCGCGATCTCCCAGTCCTGGCGCGCTTCGCCGGCCGGTTCGACGGCGGCCAGAACCCGGCTGATGCGCCGCTCCGAATTGGTCATGGTTCCCTCCTTTTCCGGCCAGGTCGCGGCAGATAAAAGGACATCGGCGTAAGGGGCGGTTTCGGTGTTGCCGAATGCTTCCTGCAGCACCACCAGCTCTGCCGTTTCCAGCGCGCGGCGCACCAGGCCTTGGTTTGGCATGGACTGCGCCGGGTTGGTACAGGCGATCCACAGCGCCTTGATCTCGCCCCGTGCCGCAGCTTCGAACATCTCCACCGCAGTCTTGCCAGGCGTGGCGGGGACCGTGTCCACTCCCCATAGTCGCGCCACTTCGGCGCGGTGCGAGGGATCATTCAAATCGCGGTGGGCGGAAAGCAGGGTGGCCATGCCGCCCACCTCGCGCCCGCCCATGGCGTTGGCCTGGCCGGTGAGGGAGAACGGCCCGGCGCCGGGCCGGCCGATTTGCCCGCTGGCCAGATGCAGGTTGATCAGGGCGGCGTTCTTGTCGGTGCCGTGGATGGACTGGTTCAGCCCCTGGCAGTACAGCGACAGCGTTGCGCCCGACGCGCCGAACCATTTCGCCGCCTGCACGATAGCCTGCTCGCTCACGCCGCAAATCCGGGCGACCGATTGCGGCGTGTATTCGCGCACCGCTTCCTTGACCGCGCCGAACCCTTCCGTCATGGCGCCGATGTAGGCCATGTCGCACAGCCCTTCCCACATCAGCACATGGAGCATGCCGTTGAACAAGGCGACATCGGTGCCGGGCTGGATCGCCAGGTGCAGGTCGGCGCCCGCTGCCGTGTCGGTGCGGCGAGGGTCCACTACGATCAATTTCAAATCTGGATTGGCCGCACGTGCCGCCTCGATGCGCCGGTACACGATGGGATGGGCGTAGGCGGTGTTCGACCCGGCGATGAAAATGCAGCTGGCCTGTTCGATGTCCTCGTAACAACACGGCGGCCCGTCCGCACCGAATGCCGCTTTGTAGGCCGATGCCGCCGAGGACATGCACAGGCGCGAGTTGGAATCCAGGTTGTTGGTGCCGATCAAGCCTTTGACCAGCTTGTTGAAGACGTAATAGTCCTCGGTCAGCAACTGGCCGGAAATATAGAACCCGACGCTGCCCGGCCCGTGCTCGCGGATGATTCCGGCAAACCGGTCGGCGACATGATCCAGAGCCTCGTCCCAGCTTGCCCTGCGCCTGGGTTCGTCCCTCACATGGCGCAGTTCCGGGAACAGCGCACGGGTTTCGTGCCCGGTGGTCCGATGCAGGTTCGCGCCCTTGGTGCACAGCCGTCCATGGTTGGCGGGGTGCTCCGGGTCGCCGCGCACGCCGGTGACACGGGCGCCGTCGCTCTCGACGATCACGCCGCAGCCGACGCCGCAGTAACAGCAGATGGATTTGGTTTCAGTCACGCAACCCCCTTTTTACACCCGAATAAACACCACGCCGGCCTCGACCTTGGCCGGAAAAGTCACAGTTCCGCCCTCGTCCGGCGCCACCGCTCTGCCTTCTTGCAAGGCGATGTTCCAGCCGTGCATCGGACAGGTCACGTGCTTTCCGCAGACGATGCCCTGCGACAGGTGCCCACCCTTGTGCGGGCAGCGGTCTTCGAGCGCAAAAACTTCGTCGCCATCGGTGCGGAACAAGGCAATGCGGCCATGCCTGCTTTCGACCACGCGCGAACCCAGTTGCGGAATTTCATCCAGGGTGCAAATTTTTAGCCAGTCAGTCATAAATACCTCCAGTTCATATACGTGAAACTCACAAACCCTTCTTTCATCAAATTCCTGTAGGAGCGACCTCCCGGTCGCGATGTTCGGTAGATCGCGACCGGGAGGTCGCTCCTACAATTTCTCCGGGGAGGCGGAATCAGGCTGCCTGGCGCAATTGTCGGCGATACAGGAAGTCCAGCACTGCGCCGCGGGTTGCGTGGTATTTTGGATCGTTCGCCAGTGCCAGACGTTCGCGCGGGCGCGGTAAACCGACGGTCAGAATCTCGCCGATGGTGGCTGCCGGGCCGTTGGTCATCATCACGATGCGGTCGGACAGCAAGACCGCTTCGTCCACGTCGTGGGTCACCATGATTACCGTGCTGTGGGTCTCCGCTGCGATCTTCATCAGTTCGTCCTGGAGGTGGGCGCGGGTCAAGGCATCCAGCGCGCCGAACGGTTCGTCCATCAGCAGCACCTTGGGTTGCATGGAGAGGGCCCGGGCGATGCCGACCCGCTGCTTCATGCCGCCAGATATCTCGTGCGGATATTTGTGCTCGGCGTGATATAACCCGACCATGGCAAGCGCATCGTGGGCGCGCTGGCGCATTTCCGTGCGGTCTTCGACGCGCCCGAACACGCGTTCCACTGCCAGGTAGACATTGTCGAAGCAGGTCAGCCATGGCAGTAATGAGTGATTCTGGAATACCACTGCGCGATCCGGGCCGGGGCCGGCAATTTCGCGTTCGGCGCACAGCATGGCGCCACCGCTGGGCGTGGTTAGTCCCGCCACCAGGTTGAGCAGGGTGGATTTGCCGCAACCCGAGTGGCCGATCAGGGAGACGAACTCGCCCTGCGCGATGTTGAGGTTGATGTCGCGCAGGGCGACATAAGGGCCTTGCTTGGTACCGAAAGCCATTTGCACGTTTTCGATCTGGACGTATTTTTCCATGTTTTTTCCTTTCACCACAGAGACACAGAGGCACAGAGAAAACCGTTTCTCTCGTCTTTGCTTGCACTTCTCTGTGCCTCTGTGTCTCTGTGGTTCAAAAAATCACTCGTAACTAAACCGTTTCGCCAGCAGCACCAGCACCTGTTCCAGCAGCAAACCGACGATGCCGACGATGAAGATGGCGATGATGATGTGTTCGACGTTGAGGTTGTTCCATTCGTCCCACACCCAGAAGCCGATGCCGACGCCGCCGGTGAGCATTTCCGCCGCTACGATCACCAGCCAGGCCACGCCGATGGAGAGGCGGATGCCGGTGATCATGTAAGGCAGCACGGCGGGAAAGAGGATATGGGTGAAAATCTTCCACTCCGACAGGTTGAGCACTTTCGCCACGTTCATGTAATCCTGCGGAATGCGGTTTACGCCGACCGCAGTATTGATAATCATCGGCCAGATGCTGGAGATGAAAATTACCCAGATCGCCGCCGGATTGGCCGCCTTGAACACCAGCAGGCCGATCGGCAGCCAGGCCAGGGGAGAAACCGGGCGCAGCAGGCTGATGATCGGGGCGGTCATGGCGTTGAGGAATTGGAAGCGCCCGATCATGAAGCCGAGGGGAATGCCGATTGCCGCTGCCATGCCGAAGCCGATGGCGACCCTTTGCAGCGAAGCCAGGATGTTCCAGCCGATACCCTGGTCGTTGGGGCCCTTCTGGTAGAACGGGTCGCTGAACAGTTGCACCGCCGAAGCCCAGGTTTTCACCGGGCCCGGCAGGGTCGGTGTGGTCTGCGCAACCAGCGCCCAGATGCCGACGAAAAGCAGCAGGCCGAGTAGCGGCGGGAGCAGGACTTGGAGAGTTTTGTTCATGTGTTCACCTTGCGTTGGTAGGTCGGGCACTCCGTGCCCGACAAACCCGAAATTTGTTGGGCACAGAGTGCCCAACCTACATTGCTACCAAACTCAGGACTGCCTTACCTTGAACCCGGCGGCATAGGACTTGGGATTCTTGCCGTCCCACACCGTGCCGTCGATCATCTTGCTGCTGCGCATGACATCCTTGGGAATCGGCGTCTTGGTCTGTGTCGCAGCCTGCTTGTATAGCTCGATCTGGTTGACCTTCTTCGCCACCGCCAGATAATCCGGGTCTTCCTTGAGCAGGCCCCAGCGCTTGTGCTGGGTGAGGAACCACATGCCGTCGGAAAGGTAGGGGAAGTTCACCGTGCCATCGTTGTAGAACTTCATGTAATTGGCGTCCTGCCATTTCTTGCCGTTGCCGTTGTTGTACTGGCCCAGCATGCGATCCTCGATCGAGTCGAAGTCGGTGTTGACGTAGGACTTCTCGGCAATGATCCTGGCCACGCTGGAACGGTTTTTCATGTCGTCGATGTACTTCGATGCGTCCAGGATGGCCATGATCATGGCGCGGGCGGTGTTGGGGTGCTTCGCCACCCATTCCGCCGTGGCGCCGAGCACCTTTTCCGGATGATCCTTCCAGATGCCTTGGCTGGTCGCCGCCGTAAAGCCGACATTGTCGCGGATGGCGCGGGCATTCCACGGCTCCCCGACGCAAAAGCCGTCCATGTTGCCGACGCGCATGTTGGCGATCATCTGCGGCGGCGGTACGGTGATGTTCTTCACCTCGGTAAAAGGGTTGACGCCATAAGCACCCAGCCAGTAATACAGCCACATGGCGTGAGTGCCGGTGGGGAAGGTCTGGGCGAAGGTATATTCGCGCGGCTCCTTTTTGATCAGCGCGGCCAAACTGGCGCCGTCCACTGCGCCCTTGGCTTTCAGTTGATTGGATAAGGAAATGGCTTGGCCATTGTTGTTGAGATTCATCAGCACGGCCATGTCTTTCTTCTGGCCACCGATGCCCATCTGCACGCCATACATCAGGCCGTACAACACATGGGCGGCGTCCAGTTCGCCGTTCACCAGCTTGTCGCGCACGCCAGCCCAGGAAGCTTCCTTGCTGGGCACGATCTTGATGCCGTATTTCTTGTCGAAGCCCATCACCGAGGCGATCACCACCGAAGCGCAATCGGTCAGCGGGATGAAGCCGATCCTGACCTCGGTTTTTTCCGGCGCATCGGAACCGGCTGCCCAGGCGCCGCTGCGTATTGCAGGATCGACCATGGACATCAAGGCTCCTGCGCCCAATAAAGTTGCCCCTTTTTTCATGAAATCCCTCCGGCTGGTTTTGAAATCTTCACTCATGGCTTTCTCCCAAATAAAAGAAATAAAAAAGGCGTCACATCCGCGAAAGGGATTGCTCCCGCGAATGGACGCCTTTGTCCTTTTCAAGCCAACCGTCGTTGGTTGGCTCAGATTTGATTCATTTACTGCTGCCCGCCGTTGGGCCTTGATGACCTAAAAGCAATACTCGTGCCAGAATTTTTCAGCCCAGCAATTCCGTGATCTCGACCAGTTGGCGAGCCACGTCTCCCAGGCGAGAACCCTTGTCCATGGCCGCTTTGCGCAAAGCATGATAAGCCTCTTCCTCGGACCAGCCGCGCTGCTTCATCAGAATCCCCTTGGCGCGCTCTACCTCTTTGCGCTCCGAAAGCTGACTTTCTGCTTTTTCCAGGTTCGTCCGCATCGCCTGAAACTCGTTGAAACGCGCAATCGCTACGTCCATGATGGGCCGCAAACGCTCGCTTTTCAGACCATCCACCACATAAGCGCTGACACCTGCACGAATGGCGGCGCGGATCTTGTCGCTATCGTCATCGTGGGTAAACATCACGATCGGGCGGGGCTGATCGCGGTTGATAACGCAAAGGTTTTCCAGCGTATCGCGATCGGGTGATTCCGTATCGAGAATGATTAGATCGGGCTTGAGTTCCGCCACCAAGCCAGGCAAATCCGCACTTGCGGAGACATGAGCGGCAATCTTGCAGCCTGCATCCTGCAAGGCGCGCTTGAGAAGCGCTGCGTGTTCAAAGGTTTCGTCTACCAGCAAGATACGAAGAGGGGATTCAGACGGAGTGACAGGAGTTTTCATAGCCTGACAATAAGGCAATTCTCATACCATGGCAGGCAACTGATTGATCTTGATGGGAATCATGAAGCAGAGAACGAATGGTCAAAAGTCGGAACCCTATGGACGCACCAAAAAAGGGCGAGATTTCCGCCTGATGCGCCAAATGGGAGCCGACTCTAAGGGGAATTGGACTTGTTCAGCCCTTCCTTATGGGCTGTCTATGGACAGCCACTTAATCCAAACACCTTGCTGGTTCAAAACCCGGGCCTTCAGGCCGGTAGGAGCATCTACCCCGGCCTGAAGGCCGGTGATTACGCCGAGATCGCTTTGGCCGCAGAACTGGAAACGTAGCGAAAAACCCTGATCGGGGGCTACCGATTAAAGCGGTAGTCGTCCGCCGCATACAGCCGCCATCCTCCATCCCCCGCGAGTTCCAGCACCTGCGGGTGATATTTCAAAATGGAGAGGCGATGGCCGACGCTGACTAGCGTCGTGGCGCTGCCCGCCAATTGCCGATATAGACAGTCCTCGTTGGCGATATCCAGGGCGCTGGTCGCTTCATCGAGGATGGCGTAGCGGGGTGCGGCGAGCAGCACGCGGGCAAAGGCCACGCGCTGTTGCTCGCCCACCGACAGTACCTTTGCCCAGTCCAGTTCGGCATCCAAGCCGCCAAAGCGGGCGGCGACATCAGGAAGGTTGACGCTCTTCAGCAACTGCAGGAGTTCCTCATCCACTATCTCCCGACCCTGCTGCGGATACAACAGTTGGCTGCGCAGGCTACCCAGCAGCATGTAGGGCCGTTGCGGCAGAAACAGCATTTCCCCGGTATCCGGCCGGATGATGCGACCGCTTCCTTAGATTACACCCCATTCTTCTTCAGCCATGCCCCTTGCTGATGGATATAATCCAAAGTCATACTTACCAATAACCTTTGTGGAGGTAGAATACCCATTTCCTTGGATGTGCATAACACTTGATGTGACCTGACATCGATGGGCACAGAATAATAGCGGCAACATGCCATAAAAAGATGGAACAGGAGTTGTTGTGTCACGATTAACCGATTTGATTGCACAAGCCAAAGCCAAAGACACCAAACTTGGGGCAGACCTGGACAGGGAGTTCAAAGCACTGTCTTCGCGTTTGCCTTTCGGCCTGAATTTCGAGCGGCATAGTCCAGAGGCGGTTGAATTGCCGCTGCGCCCCATTCGCAAGGGCGACAAGGTGCGCATGCTGCCTGTGCGCGGCTCGACCAAGAAGGGTGACCAGCATCTATGGCAAGTAAAGGCCATCCACAAGGCGAAGAAGCTGGCTGACTTGGAGCTGCTGGGTACTGCGGAAGTAGAAACGCAATCGGTGGCGCTTGAGGACCTGGTGGTTGTGGCCGAGTTCCGCGACACGATCTATCCGGGCTTGGTTAGTACAGGAAAAGTGGAGCGTGGTGCTGATAAGCCGTACCACACGGTTATCAATGGCGAGAACTACCACGTGCTGAAGGCATTGACCTACACGCACCGCGGCAAGGTGGACGCCATCTACATCGACCCCCCCTACAACACAGGGGCGAAGGACTGGAAATACAACAACGACTACGTCGAAGGCGACGACTTGTATCGCCATAGCAAGTGGCTAGCGATGATGGAGCGGCGTTTGCTGGTGGCGAAGGAATTGCTGAATCCGGCAGATTCCGTGTTGATCGTCACTATCGATGAAAAGGAATATTTGAGGCTTGGGCTGTTGCTCGAACAGACATTCCCTGAGGCGACCATTCAAATGGTCTCTTCTGTCATTAATCCAAAGGGTGCATCACGCGGCACTGGATTCCGTCGAACCGATGAGTACATTTTTGTAGCAATGGTTGGGAAAGCGACGCCGGTTCGCCTTGAACTCGGGCCTGAGTGGTCAAGCTCCGCTGCTGGGGTCACAGCAAGCCAAGACAACAACGGCGCTGCGGAGGAAACACCTGAATGGACCTCGATGATGCGAAGGGGATCGCACGCGGCGCGTTCCGAAAGGCCTGGTCTATACTTTCCAATCTACGCGGCTCCCGATGGGTCACGCATCCTTGAGGTCGGGGAATCTGTTCCGATCGGATCGCCTATCCCCAGTGATCGACCCGGTACGACGACAATCTGGCCACGACGCTCGGATGGATCTGAAGGAGTTTGGCAAGTTGGGCCATCGGAGCTTCGCAACCGTATCGAGCAAGGCCGAGTACGACTTGGTCGAGCCACCGCGTATGGTTTCGTTGTGAATTACCTTCCCGACGGTGCATATGCCGCAGTCCTCTCAGATCGCTTCGAGATTATCGGACGTGCGGACGATGGGTCGATTATTGCTAGGGGGCGTAGGGATACCCGTCGTATTGCACCGTCGCAATGGAAGATACCTTCTCATAATGCTTCCGAGCACGGAACAGCGTTATTGTCGACCCTCCTGCCGCGTCGCGCTTTTCCATTTCCCAAGTCGCTATTCGCTGTCGAAGATACCCTGCGCTTTTTTGTGAAGGAGAAACCCCGTGCCGTCATCCTTGATTTCTTCTCCGGTTCAGGCACCACCGCCCACGCAGTTATGCGCCTAAATCATCAAGACGGAGGCCATCGCCATTGCATTTCTGTCACCAACAACGAGGTTGCTGCTGACGAACAGAAGGCATTGCGCGAACAAGGGCTACGCCCCGGCGATGCCGAGTGGGAAAAGCACGGCATTTGCGACTACATCACCAAGCCAAGAGTGCAAGCCGCGATTACCGGCAATACGCCGGGCGGCGAGCCGATCAAAGGCGATTACAAGTTCACCGATGAATTCCCAATGGCCGAGGGCTTCGAGGAAAATGCCGAGTTTTTTACCCTGACCTACGAGGCCAAGGATGCGGTCAACCACAATTTGGCTTATGCCCGCATTGCCCCATTGCTGTGGCTGCGCGCAGGTGCGCAGGGCAAGCGCATTGACAAGCTGCCCGCCGATGGTTGGGCAGTGGCAGATACCTATGGTCTGCTGTCCGAAGTGGACAAAGCCACGCCATTCATCAAGGCGGTGAACAAGGCCAAAGAACTGCGCGTTGCCTATATCGTCACCGACGACGACCGCCGCTTTCAGGCCATCGCCAAGCGATTGCCCGATGGCGTGGTGCCAGTGCGCTTGTACGAGTCCTACCTGACCAATTTCAGTTTTGCTAACGGGGAATAAGGCATGAAGTTCACCCTCAAAGACTACCAACGAGACGCTGTGCGCGATGCATTGTCCAATATCAGAAAAGGTCATCGTCTTTGGCACAGTGAGTCCGACAAAACTGCGTTCTCTCTGACCGCTGTAACTGGTGCGGGTAAAACTGTTATGGCCGCCGCTGCATTCGAGGCGCTATTCCATGGTGATGATGAATTCAACTTCGATGCTGACCCCGGCGCGGTGGTGATCTGGTTCAGTGATGATCCTTCGTTGAACGAGCAGACCCGCTTCCGCTTGATGGAAGCCAGCGACCGCATCAACCACACCGATTTGGTGGTGGTGGAAAATACCTTCAACCGCCCCAAGTTTGATGCTGGGAAAATCTATTTCCTCAACACGCAGAAGCTGAGCAAGAACAGCTTGCTGGTTCGCGGCCACGATCAGGCGGAAATGGAGGCCAAGGCGGGCAACCTGCTGCCGGAAACGCGCCCCGACCTGCGTGCCTACACTATCTGGGACACGATTCAGAACACCATTGAAGACCCCGAACTGACGCTGTATCTGGTGCTGGACGAGGCGCACCGAGGCATGGGCGGTGCCACGTTGAAGGAAAAGGGCACCATTGTTCAACGGCTCATCATCGGCTCTGGTGGCGTGCCCGGCATCCCGGTGGTATGGGGTATTTCGGCGACTGTGGAGCGTTTCAACAAGGCCATTGAGTTTGCAGGCAAGCACATCAAGCTGCCCAATGTGGTGGTGGACGCAGACAAGGTGCAGGAGTCCGGCCTCATCAAGGACACCATCCTGCTGGATATTCCGGACGAGACCGGCGATTTCGATCTGGTGCTGGTGCGGCGGGCGACCGACAAGCTGAAGGGATCGACCGTTGCCTGGGGCGAGTACGCCAAGCAGCAAGAAGAGGCGCGTGTTGTTGTTCCGCTGATGGTGTTGCAGGTACCCAATACGCCCGACCCAAACGAGATTGGGCGCGCACTGGATACCATCTTCGAGCGCTACCCGGAGTTGCCAGCGGCCTGCGTGGCGCACGTGTTTGGTGACCACACCACGCAACGCTTTGGCAACCGCGATGTGCCCTACATCGAGCCGCAGCGCGTCCAGGAATCCACTTGGGTGCGCGTGCTGATCGCCAAAGATGCCATTAGCACCGGCTGGGATTGCCCGCGCGCGGAGGTGATGGTGTCTTTCCGAGCCGCCAACGACCGCACTCATATCACCCAGTTGTTGGGACGCATGGTGCGTTCGCCGTTGGCGCGCCGCATACCCGGCAATGACCGGCTGAATGCAGTGGATTGCCTGCTGCCGAAGTTCAACAAAAAAACCGTAAGGGAAGTGGTCGATGCCTTGATGTCGGGTGACGACTCGGCGCCACCAACCGGGCGCATCCTTATCGATTATGTGGAGGTGAAACCTAATCCCGATGCTTCTGCTGCCGTATGGGAAGCGTTCGAAGCATTGCCATCGCAAACCCGCCCGCAGCTCGGCGCGAAGCCAGCGAAGCGCTTGACTGCGTTGGCTCACGAACTGGCATCTGATGACATACTCACTGGCGCGGGCAGGCTGGCCCATGGCGAGATGCACAAAGTGCTGGATGCCTTTCAGGAAAGCCAGCCGGAGAAGATCGAGGCCAAGCGTAAGTCAGTAATGACGGTAGAAGGCAAGACCGTGATCGCAGACCTGAAAGGTAAGGAAAAGAGCTTCGATGAATTTTGGGAAGACGCCGATATGGCAGTGATTGACGATGCCTACCGGCGTGCGGCGCGCATCTTCAGCCCGGACATTGCGCGCACTTATGTCGAGTATCTGGCTCAGAAGGTTGCCAGCATGGACGACGACCCGGAGGAATATCTGGAGGCCATCGTCGAGGCACGTGTCACTGTCGCGGGCTTGGGCCTGGTTACGGAAGTACAGGACTACTTTGATGCGGAAGCCGACAAGCTGGCAAAAGCATGGATCGCAAAGTATGCGCCGCAGGTCAAGCTGCTGACCGATGACCGCAAGGAGTCCTACCGGCAGATCATCGAAATGAGCACGGAGCCGCAAAGCGTGGATTTGGCTAAACCCGAATCGCGGTATGAGGCAACCAAAGCGCGTGAAAAGGATAAGGAGATTGTTTTATCGACATGGGAAAACCATCTGCTTTGCGACAAGGATGGCAAGTACCCTGCCGAACTGAACGACTGGGAGGGAGCAGTTGTCGAGACCGAGTCTAAACGCACCGGCTTCCGCTTTTGGTACCGCAATCCACAGCAACCGGGGCAATCTTCACTGGGCATTGCCTATGTCGAGAATGAAGAATACAAAATCGTCCGTCCGGACTTTCTTTTCTTCGCCGAGCAGGACGGCAAGGTGGCGGTGGATCTGGTTGACCCACACGGCTTGCATCTCGCTGACGCACTGCCCAAGCTGCAAGGATTGGCGTTATATGCCGAGAAGTATGCCAAGGCATATCGTAGTATCGAATCCGTTGCAGAGGCAAAGGGAAAACTGCGCGCGCTTGATTTGACCAATGCAGATGTACGCGAAGGTATTGCCGCAGCGAAAAATGCAGAGAGCCTCTTTTGCGGGACGTTGGCTAAAGACTACTGACTGCGTAGGGCGGTTAGCGGTAATAGCTGACGAGTAAATCGACATTATCAACGTCTGCTTTGGCCGACAACTGGACGTTCGATGCGGTCTGGCTGACTGACCGCAGTGGGTCGAATGCGGAATCAACTCTTGTCGATACTGTGGACTGGGGCGGCGGCATGGCCGACCTCGTGGTTGGGGAGTAACGCGAACGATGCGGTTCGTTCCTCACCGCATCCTACTTGTGGGTTTAGCCCACCAGCTTGTCATAATCGGCATGGCTGCCGATCCAGAACCACAGAATGCCATCAGCAACGGCTACACCCAGCGCGCGGCAATGGAGACCAACGCGGACAGACTAAAAAAACGCCCGGCTTTTTTGAAGTGCAACGATGGATGGCGCGGGTCAGCCTTTAGCAAGGCAAAATTCTTGTCCGCAAGGATACGAACAGGCTCGGGCAGTTTACTGTGGCACGCCCAGAAGTCCGGCGAGGCGAAATGCTTCAAAGTTCAGAGCAGCGGCCAGACTGGAATGATTTGAGCGCCGAGTTGGCCAAGGCGTCCAGCTTTCCTGCTTTGGCGTCTTCCTCCATTTGGCGATCCCATGCCTCGGAGTCGAACTCGCGGAACCAGCTTCGAAATGCCGCTAATTCCGCTGGCGAAAGGCTTTTGACCTCATGCTCTATGGTTTGAACTTTACCCATTGCAGTTCCAAAAAAGTCTTTTATGTCAGACGTATAGCACCACTTTATCCAAACACCTTGCTGGTTTAAAACCTCGGCCTTCAGGCCGATAGGAGCGTCTACCCCGGCCTGAAGGCCGGTGACTACATTGCTGGCAGGGGCTAACTACCCTTTCACCCCTTCCCAAGCCTTCTGCAACCTTTTGACCGATACCGGATAAGGCGTCTTCAATTCCTGCGCAAACATCGACACCCGCAATTCCTCGATCATCCAGCGAAACTTGAGTAGTTCCGGGTCGCTGATCCCTTCCTTGCGGTGCTTCTCCAGCCTCTTCTGGTAACCCTGCCACAGTTCACGGATGGCCGCCGTCCATCTGGCATCGCGCTCGACAGCGCCGGAAAGCTTTTCCAGTCGGCGCACGGTGGCTTTGAGGTAGCGCGGCAGGTGCTGGAGCTGCTCCCACGGCGTGGCGCTGAGGAAGCCTTTGTAGACCAGGTTGGCGAGCTGTTCGCGGATGTCGGCGGCGATGCTGGCTGGCGGTTTGGCGGCGAGCCTGGCCTGTATCGCCTGGTAGTCGGCGGCGATGGTGGCAAGGATGCGGCAGGCGGCATCCGACACGGCGGCGAGGCGGGTGCGGGCGCGGTCTTTCTGGGCGGCGAAGGCCTTGGTAGTGCGGGGCGGTTCGTCGTCGCCGATGAAGGCGCGGTCGGTGATGGCGGTGAGCAGGTCTTCTTTCAGATCGTCGGGGTTGGCGACGGCGCGCAGCAAGATGGCGGTCTGGGTGAAGCCGGGCAGGCCTTTTTCCAGCTGCTTCATCTGCGGGCTGAGGGCAAGCCGCAGCAGGCGGCGCACGCCTGCGCGCATGGCGGATTCCGCCGCCTCGGGGGTGTCGAACAGGCGGATCGAGACCGAGTCGCCGTCGTCTTCCAGCGCCGGGTAGCCGGTGAGTTGCTGGCCGCTATGGGTGAAGGCGATTTTTTCTGGCAGGTCGCCGAAATCCCAGTGGGTCAGCCCTTCTTTCTCGATGTCGAGTTCCGGCGCGCTGGCGAAGGTGAGCTGCGCGGCCTGGCCGAGTTTTTCCTTGAGCGCGGCGAGGTCGCGGCCGGAGGCCATTTCGGCGCCAGCTTCGTCCACTACCTTGAAGTTCATGCGCAGGTGTATGGGGAGATCGGATTGTTTCCAGGTGTCGGGGGGAACTTCCTGGCCGGTTCTCTTGCGGATGAAGGCGGTGAGGGTTTCGGCGAGCAAATCTTGGCCGGGCGTCATCGCTTCCAGCGCCGCCGTAACAAAATCCGGCACCGGCACGCAGGCGCTGCGCAGCCGCTTGGGCAGCGACTTGACCAGCACGGTAAGCTTCTCGCGGATCATGCCAGGCACCAGCCAGTCGAAGCGTTTGGCGTCCATCTGGTTCAAGAGGTGCAGCGGCACGGTGATGGTGACGCCGTCGAGCGGATGGCCGGGTTCAAAGCGATAGGCGAGGCGGCAGGCAGTTTCGCCTACCATCAGGGTTTCCGGGAACAGCTCGACGGTGACGGCATCGGCGCCGTGGCGCATCAGGTCGTCGCGGCTCATGAACAATAAACGCTTGTCTTTGGCTTCTGCACTGCGGCGCCATTTGTCGAAATCTGCGCCGTTGTGGATGCCCTCCGGGATACGGGCGTCGTAGAAGGCGTAAATGCGCTCCTCGTCCACCAGCACGTCCTGGCGGCGCGACTTGTGCTCCAGTTCCTCGACTTCGGCGACAAGCTTGCGGTTGTGCTCGAAGAACGGGGAACGGGTGTTAAATTCGCCCGCCACCAGGGCGCCCTTGATGAAGATTTCACGCGACTCTTGCGGGTTAATGGTGCCGTAGTGGACGCGGCGGCGCGGCACCAGCGTCAGGCCATACAGACTGACGCGCTCGTAGGCGGCGACCTGGGCGGAGCTCTTTTCCCAGTGGGGGTCGAAGTAGTGGCGGCGCAGCAGGCCGGCGGCGACTTTTTCCACCCATTCCGGCTCGATTTTGGCAGCACAACGGGCATAGAGCCGGGTGGTTTCGGTCAGCTCCGCCGCCATCACCCATTTCGGCGCTTTCTTGAAAATCACTGAGCCGGGAAACAAGTTGAACTTGATTTCCCGCGCCCCGGCGTACTCCTGAGTTTCGGTCTTGACGCCGAGATTGCCGAGCAGTCCGGCGAGCAGTGCGCGGTGGATTTCCTCATAGCTGGCCGGGGTCTGGTTCGGACGCAGGCCGATCTCGACCACTTGGGCGTGAAGCTGGCCGTGGATTTCGCGCCACTCGCGCAGTCGCGTGGCGGAGAGGTAATGTTCGCGGCACAGGTCGAGCAGCTTGCGGTTGGATTTCTTGTGCTTCAGCGCCTCGTCGTAGAACGCCCACAGCTTGAGATAAGCCATGAAATCCGAGTTGTCGTCATTGAACTGGCGGTGCTTGTCGTCCGCCGCCTGCTGGCGCTCCAGCGGCCGGTCGCGCGGGTCCTGCACGGACAGGGCTGAAGCGATGATCAGCACTTCGGTCAGGCAGTTTTCCGCCTTGGCTGCCAGGATCATGCGGGCGATGCGCGGGTCGATCGGGAATTTGGCGAGCTGGCGACCGGTTTCGGTCAGCGCGCGCTGCGCGTCCACCGCGCCGAGTTCCTCCAGCAGCTTGAAGCCGTCGGCGATGGCGCGGGAATCGGGCGGTTCGAGGAACGGGAAGTCCTCGATGTCGGCGAGGCCCAGCGCCTTCATCCGCAGGATCACGGCAGCCAGGTTGCTGCGGCGGATTTCCGGGTCGGTGAAGGCGGGGCGGGTGTTGAAATCCTCCTCCGCGTACAGCCGCACGCACACCCCGCTCATCACCCGCCCGCAGCGGCCGGCGCGCTGGTTGGCGGAGGCCTGGGAGATTTTTTCCACCTGCAAACGCTCCACCTTGGAGCGGTAGCTGTAGCGCAGCAGGCGGGCGTAGCCGGGGTCGATGACGTAGCGGATGCCGGGCACGGTGAGCGAGGTTTCCGCCACGTTGGTGGCGAGCACGATGCGGCGCGCCCCGCCGGGCTTGAATACGCGTTCTTGTTCGGCGGCGGAAAGGCGGGCGAACAGCGGCAGGATTTCGCTGCCTGTGGGATGGCGCTTCCTCAGCGCCTCGGCGGTGTCGCGGATTTCGCGTTCGCCGGGGAGGAAGATCAGGATATCGCCTGGGCCGGTGCGTGACACTTCGTCCACCGCATCGAGGATGGCATCCTCGATGTCGGCATCCTCATGCGTAAGGCGGATGAGCGTAGCGTTATCCGCCGTATGGTGTACCAAAACGTCGGAAGGCGCTTCGCTTTTCCGACCTACATGTAACGGGCGGTAGCGAATCTCCACCGGGTACAGCCGGCCGGAAACCTCGATCACCGGGGCGCCGTCGAAATGCTTTGAAAACCGTTCCGCGTCGATGGTGGCCGAGGTAACGATCACTTTCAGGTCGGGGCGCTTCGGCAGGATTTGCTTCAGGTAGCCGAGCAGGAAGTCGATGTTGAGGCTGCGCTCGTGCGCCTCGTCGATGATGATCGTATCGTAGGCGGTAAGAAAGCGGTCGTTCTGGGATTCCGCCAGCAGGATGCCGTCGGTCATCAGCTTGATGGTGCTGTCCGGGCTGGTGTGGTCGGAAAAGCGCACCTTGTAGCCCACCACCTGCCCGAGCGGGCTTTTCAGCTCCTGCGAAATGCGCGCGGCCACGGTGCGGGCGGCGATGCGTCGCGGTTGGGTGTGGCCGATCAACCCGGCGGCGCCGCGCTTGAGTTCCAGGCAGATTTTTGGCAACTGGGTGGTCTTGCCCGAGCCGGTTTCACCGCAGACGATCACCACTTGGTTGGCGGCGATGGCGGTGGCGATATCCGCGCGCTTGCCCGAGACCGGCAGCTCTTCGGGGTAGTCGGGAACGGGCAATCGCTCCAGCCGTTGCTTCATCCGCCCGACCGAGCGCTCCACGGCGCCTTGCAGTTGCTGTAGAGGGGCGTCCATCGGCTTGTTGGCGGCAGCCAGTGAGCGCAACTTGTCCAGTTGCCGCCGGAAAGCGTGGCGGTCGGAGATCATGCAGGCGGGAAGCGCGGCGGAGAGAGTTCGGAGTGTCTGTTGCACGAAGATTTGCGGGTAAGCGGGTGTGACCGGAATTATACACCCGGGGCAACCGGGAATTGTTTGACCCTATTTAGCGGGTAGTTGCAGGGTAAATTAGAACCGGTACAGAGCTTCCTTCACTCCGCCATGTCAGATCGTTGACGGGCGATTTTTTGCTCTTTTTAATCCAAATGATAGCGTATAAAACTTCTTTATACCCAGATAACTTTACAAAAATTGCCTGGCTTGTCGAGTCGTGGTAGTTTGAACGCAATATCGTCAATTTTGTCTACACGAATCAAATACGGGTTTTAAATTAAGGGGTTTTCCGAATGTCACAAGCGCGCATGGTTACGATCGACGGCAATGAGGCCGCTGCCTATATTGCCCACCTGACCAACGAAGTCATCGTGATCTACCCGATTACCCCCTCGTCGCCGATGGGGGAATACTCCGACATCTGGTCGGCGCAGGGTCTCAAGAATCTGTGGGGCAGCGTGCCGGACGTGGTCGAGATGCAGAGCGAGGGCGGTGCCGCCGGGGCGATCCATGGCGCCTTGCAGACCGGTTCGCTGGCCACCACCTTCACCTCCTCGCAGGGCCTGCTGCTGATGATCCCCAACATGTACAAGATCGCCGGCGAGTTGATCCCCTTTGTCATGCATGTCGCGTCGCGCTCGCTGGCGGCCCAGGGCCTGTCGATTTTCGGCGACCAATCCGACATCATGGCGGCGCGCACGACCGGTTTTGCCTACCTTTCGTCCAACTCGGTGCAGGAAGCGATGGACATGGCGCTGATCGCGCAGGCGGCGACGCTGGAAGCGCGTTTGCCGATCCTGCACTTCTTCGACGGTTTCCGCACTTCCCACGAGGTAGCCAAGGTCGAGCAGGTGCCGCTGGAAGTGGTGCGCGAGATGATAGCCGACGAGCTGGTGTTCGCCCACCGCGCCCGCGCCCTGTCGCCCGACCATCCGGTGATCCGCGGTACGTCCCAGAATCCGGACGTGTATTTCCAGGGGCGCGAGACCGTCAACCCTTATTACGACGCCATGCCTGGCATCGTGCAGAAGGCGATGGACAAGTTCGCCGGGCTGACCGGTCGCCAGTACCGGCTGTATGAATACGTCGGCGCGCCCGATGCCGACCGCGTGGTGGTTTTGATGGGTTCCGGCGCGGAAGCGGTGGAAGAGGTCGTCGAGCACCTTAACGCCCACGGCGAGAAGGTCGGCGTGTTGAAGGTACGCCTGTATCGCCCGTTCGCGGCGGACGAGCTGCTCAAGGCTATCCCCGCCACGGCCAGGCGCATTGCCGCGCTGGATCGCACCAAGGAACCGGGCGCCGACGGCGAGCCGCTCTACAAGGACGTAGTGACGGCGTTTGCCGAAGCCTACACTGCCGGCGCGAGCCAATTTGCCGCTCTGCCGCGCGTGGTGGGTGGTCGCTACGGCCTGTCTTCCAAGGAATTCACGCCGGGCATGATCAAGGGCGTGTTCGACGAGTTGGCCAAACCCCAGCCGAAAAATCACTTCACCGTCGGCATCTTTGATGATGTCACTCATACCAGCCTGGACTGGGATCCCGATTTCCGCACCGACGCCGGCCACGGCGTAATGGGCTGCATGTTCTACGGCCTCGGCTCGGACGGCACGGTGGGCGCCAACAAGAACACCATCAAGATCATGGGCGAGGAAACCGAGCTCTACGGCCAGGGTTATTTTGTCTACGACTCGAAGAAGGCTGGCGCGGCGACCATCTCTCACCTGCGCTTCTCGCCCAAGCCGATCCATTCCCCTTACCTGATCGGCCACAACGAAGCCAACTTCATCGGCTGCCATCAGCCGGTGTTCCTGGACCGCTACGAGATGCTGGATTCCGCCGCCGAGGGCGCGGTGTTCCTGGTCAATACGCCGGAAGCACCTGACAAGGTGTGGGGCAGTCTGACGCGCAGAATGCAGCAGCAGATTATCGCCAAGAAAATCGGGGTCTACGTAATCGACGCCTACGCCATCGCCAAGGCAACCGGCATGGGCAGCCGGGTCAACACCATCATGCAGACCTGCTTCTTTGCCATTTCCGGCGTGCTGCCGCGCGAGCTGGCCATCGAGAAAATCAAGCACGCCGCCGAGAAGTCCTACAGCAAGAAAGGCCGTGCGGTAGTCGAAGCCAACTGGAAGGCGATCGACGAAACCCTTGCCAAACTGCACAAGATAGCCGTGCCGGCAACTGCGAGCAGCATCCACGAGATGCCGGAACCGGTGCCGGCGTTCGCGCCCGAGTTCGTCAGGAAGGTCACCGCCGAGATCATGGCGGGTCGCGGCGACCGCCTGCCGGTCAGCGCGATTCCCGCCGACGGCACCTGGCCCACCGGCACTGCGGTGTGGGACAAGCGCAATTTAGCGCAGGAAATCCCGGTGTGGGACGAAGAACTGTGCATCTACTGCGGCAAGTGCCCGTTCGTCTGCCCTCACGCCGCCATCCGCTCCAAGGTGTTCCCCGCCGGACTGGCCAAGGACGCCCCAGCCACCTTCAAGCACATCCAGGTCAAGGGCAAGGAATTCGAGCAGGGCATGCACATCAGCTACCAGGTGGCGCCGGAAGACTGTACCGGTTGCATGTTGTGCGTGGATATCTGCCCGGCGGTTTCCAAGGTCGATGGCCACAAGGCGCTGGAAATGCGACCGCAGGCACCGCTGCGCGAGGCCGAACGGGAGAATTTCAAGTTCTTCCTGACGCTGCCGGAATTCGACCGCACCCAGTTGCGCATCTCCACCATCAAGGGCGCGATGGTGATGGAGCCGTTGTTCGAGTTTTCATCCGCCTGCGTCGGCTGCGGCGAAACGCCCTACATCCGCCTCGCCAGCCAGCTCTTCGGCGACCGCATGGTAATCGCCAACGCCACTGGCTGCACCTCGATCTACGGCGGCAACCTGCCCACCACGCCCTACAGCAAGAACGCCGAAGGGCGCGGCCCGGCCTGGGCGAACTCGCTGTTCGAAGACAACGCCGAATTTGGCCTGGGCTTCCGCGTCAGTATCGACCAACATGCCGAGCAGGCGCGCGAACTGCTGGAGCGGATGAAGGATAGTGTCGGCGCCGAACTGGCCGAATCCATCCTCAACGCCGACCAGTCCACCGAAGCGGGCATCTTCGCCCAGCGCGACCGGATCGAGGCATTGCGCGTTCGGCTTGCCGCCATCGGCTCCGTCGAGGCGCGCAACCTGGAAAGCCTGGCCGACTATCTGGCGAAGAAGAGCGTGTGGATCATCGGCGGCGACGGCTGGGCCTACGACATCGGCTTCGGCGGCCTGGATCATGTGCTCGCTTCCGACCGCAACGTCAACATCCTGGTGCTCGACACCGAAGTCTATTCCAACACCGGCGGCCAAGCTTCCAAGGCCACGCCGCGCGGCGCCATGGCCAAATTTGCCGCCGGCGGCAAACACACCGGCAAGAAGGACCTGGCGCAGATCGCCATGAGCTACGGCCACGTCTACGTCGCTCATGTCGCCTATGGCGCGAAGGATATTCACACGCTAAAGACCTTCCTCGAAGCGGAATCCTTCGACGGCCCGTCGATCATCATCGCCTACAGCCCCTGCGGCGAGCACGGCTACAACCTGAGCAAGCAGCACCAGCAGCAGGAACTGGCCGTCAGCACCGGCCACTGGCCGCTGTTCAGCTACGATCCACGGCGCGCGCAGGCGGGCGAGAACCCGCTCAAGCTGGACTCGAAAAAGCCGTCAGTGTCCTACCGCGAGTTCATCCAGAACGAGCCGCGCTTCCGCGGACTGGTGAAGGAAATGGATAGCGACGGAGGGGAAGTGCTGGCGTTCTACGAGAATGAACTGCAGAAGCGCTTCGCCTTCTACGAGCACATGGCGGGAATGGGCGCAGGCACAGAAAGTGGCGCCAAGAAGGAACCAACTTAAACCTGATTGGTCTACTCTTACGTTCGATCCCCTTGGCCGTGCCGGTATTTTTGGCACGGTTTTTTTTGGCTATTCTGAGCATAACTGGAGACCTACTAAGAGGGTGTGTCCCTTTATCCAAACACCTTGCTGGTTTAAAACCTCGGCCTTCAGGCCGATAGGAGCGTCTACCCCGGCCTGAAGGCCGGGGTTTCAATGGCGCGGGTTTGGGAGGGGTGCATACCCCTTCCAAACCAAAACACACCGGCCTGAAGGCCGGTGACTACATTGCTTCGCTTGGCCCGAGCGCTTTGGGCGTGGCAGTCGAGAGACTTAGCCCGGATATTGCATAAATTCACCGCGCCCTCACTTGTCTTTTGTTTCGTATGAAAATTTTGTTCGGTTGGGCGTATGAATAACTACGCCGAGCCCTCCAAAAATTCCCCTACGAAACAAAATCCTACGTGATCATCACGGCAATTCATGCAATATCCGGGTTAAGTCGGCGGATGCCGTCCATTTTTGCACCAGGCTGAATCCCACCGCCAGCAGTGTCGGACCGATAAAGATGCCGACGAAGCCGAAAGCGAGCGCACCGCCCATTACGCCGAGCATCACCAGGAGAAACGGCAGGCTGCTGCCGCGGCTGATCAGCAGGGGTTTTATGATGTTGTCCACGCTGCTGATGAGGAAGAACCCCCACAACAGCATGAAAATACCCCATCCTGTGTCGCCCTGTTGGAACAGCCAGATTGCCGCCCCACCCCATATCAGGGGCGGACCGACGGGAATCAGGGAGAGCACGAAGGTGGCTACGCCGAGCAGCATGACGGCCGGCACTCCGGCGATGGCGAAACCGATGGTTGCCACGAAACCCTGTGCCAGAGCGGTTCCCAATAATCCGTACGTAACACTGCGTACGGTGCTGTTAATGATGACGAGCACATTCGCAGCATGAATCCCGGCCAGGCGAACCATCCCTACCCCGATCGATCGTATCAATGCCTCGCCATCGCGGTAAAAAAAGAAGCTGATGAACGCGGCCAGACTCATTTCCATGACGCCATGCCCCAGCAATATCCCGCTTGCGAGGAGAAAATTCCTGGCGGGTTCCAGCAAGCGTTTCGCCAAGGCGAGCATTTCCTCCTGGCTGCTGGCGATATTGCGCCAATACTCCTCGATCGGCCCTCCCAACAGTGGCAGCCCCGTCAGCCATGCCGGCGGTTTCGGCGGCCCGGCATCCATGGACTGCTTGACCGCATCGTATAAGGTGGTGACGTTGTCGGCGAGGTTATATGCCACCAAGGCCAGCGGCAGGATGACCACCAGTGTTAACGATAGAGTCATGATGAGTGCGGCCAGATTTTGCCGGTTTTTCAGCTTGCGTAACAGCCAAAGATACATCGGCCAGGTCGAGACGCAAACCACGGCGGCGAACAGCATGGCGGTCATGAATGGCCTCAGCACCAGGAAGCAACCCGCGACCAGAATGATCACGGCGGCAAGTTGCGCATAAATTTCGAATCGTTTTTCCATGGCATCAGGCCTTTTTTAACTGGGCAAATTGCAGAAACCGTGAGTACGGCCAGGATTGTCTGGTCGCCCCTATCCCGATTCCCTGACTGTGTTTGGCGTCGGCAATCAGCAGGAGCGGATCAACCCTTTTTGTGCGCTATTTGTTGCGTTTCAAATAGCGCGCATCGTCGAAGGTGCTGACCCAGTTCGGGCCGTAAACCACCATCAGGGTGATCGCCATGCCGGTGGTGAAGGCCTCCGACCAGGCCATCAGGATGAAGTAGGGCAGGTAGTCGTGGTAGAGGTAGGCCGACAGGTAGGCACCAGACAAGTGCAGCAGCAGTGTTCCGCCCAGACCGGTGACAGCCATTGCCAGTGCGCCGCCGAAAAAGGCGTTGAGAAAAATGTAGACGAACAGATGGTTGGGCAGTTTTCGATCCACCAGCCAGTAAATGCCGTAGCTCACAGTTACCGGCAAGACGCCCATGATGAGGGCGTTCCAGCCGTATCCCTGCCATCCGCTCATGCCCGCCAGGGTGACGGCAGTCAGAACGATGGTGAGTCCGAGCAAGGCCAGTTGCGGCCCGAACATCAGCGTCATGGCGGTGGCGCCGAGCAGGTGAAAGTTCAGCCCCGGCTTGATCCCGGTCTTGATGCTCCAGAGTGCCATGAGAACCACGCACGTTCCCAGCCACACATTCAGTGGGCTGGCGTCCTTGAGCCTGCGCCAGGGTGCGGTTCGGATTGCCCAGAACAAGACCAGTGCGAAAAGTCCCTGTCCGGTCCAATACCAGCCGGAAGGCAGGAGATTGTCAGGTAAATTCATTTTTTTATTTTACGTTATACTGCGAATTATTCTTGAATTTGGGACGTTTATTTTGAAGCTGGTTCTCTTTGACCTGGACAACACGTTGCTTTCCGGTGACAGTGATTTCGAGTGGGCGCAGTTCCTGATCGAGCGCGGCGTGCTCGACCGCGAGGTGTACGAGGCGCGCAACCAGGCGTTCTACGATCAGTACAAGGCCGGCACACTGGATATCCACGAGTTCCTCGACTTCCAGCTCAAGCCGCTGTCGCGCCATCCGCGGAACCAATTGGATAGTTGGCATGGACAATTCATGTGCGAAAAGATTTTGCCGATCATCAACCAGAAGGCGCGCAACCTGGTGGACAAAGCCTTGGGCGAGGCGGATCTGGTGGCGATCATTACCGCCACCAACAGCTTTGTTACGATGCCGATTGCCAGAGCGTTCGGGGTCGAGCACTTGATCGCGACGGAGCCGGAACAGAACGGCGGCGAATTCACCGGCAAGGTGGCCGGCACGCCCAGCTTCCGCGAGGGAAAAATCACCCGTCTCAATGCCTGGTTGAAACAGCGCGGGGTGGACTGGGAAGGCGTGCAGGAAAGCTGGTTCTATAGCGATTCTCTCAACGATCTGCCGTTGCTGGAACGGGTCAGCAATCCGGTGGCGGTGGACCCCGATCCCACTCTCCGAGCCCATGCGGGAAAGCAGGGCTGGCCGGTGATCAGCCTGCGATGAGTGCGAAGGAGTTTAGCCTTACACGTTGGTGCGAGCGGCTGTTTCCTGCGGGCGCAAGGCTTCTGGCTTGCTTCCTGCTGGCCATGCCGCTGGTTTCCCAAGCCGACCGCCTGCCGCAACGGGCGGTGGATACCGCTGAAATTCCTGAAATTGTCATCTCTGTCCGGGATTCCGACAGAAAGCCCCTACCTTATTATCGCGTTGCTCCGGACGTTTATTTTCTCTACGGCAACATTGCCGAGGTGGACCGCAAGAACCGCGGTTTCAACGGCAACGCCGGCTTTGTCGTGACCGACGAGGGGGTGGTGGTGATCGACAGCCTGGGAACGCCCAAGTTGGGGCGGCGGTTGATCGCCACGGTGCGTAAGGTGACGGACAAACCGATCAAATACCTGATCCTCACCCATAACCATCCCGATCATTCCTATGGTGCGGTGGCGTTTCGGCGGCTTCCCGGGGTCAGGATTATCGGCCATGTGGGCACGCTGGAATATCTCGATTCCGACAATTTTCCGGCTTCGGTCGCCTTCCGCCGCCGCATCCTTACCCTGGACATGAAAGGATTCAAGGGCGTGAAGCCCGACATCCTGGTGGGCGGCGAGATATATAGCCACACCAATTTCACTTTGGGCGGCAAAACCTTCGCCGTGTATAATGCCGACCACCACCATTCGTTCGGCGACCTCGTGGTGCATCAGGTGGAAGATCGGGTTCTGTGGATTTCCGACCTCGCCTTCAACAATCGTTCCACCTTCATGGGTGATGGCCATTCCGGCGCCGCCCTGGAGGCGATAGACTGGATGCGGAGGACTTTCCCGGATACCCGGCTTATGATTCCGGGTCACGGCAGCGCCCAGACACCGCCATTCCAGATGGTGGAAAAGACTTACCGCTACATCAAGCGGCTGCGCGATGAAATGCGTGCCGCCGTGGAATCGGGGCAGGACATGGAAAGCGCGGTTCGGCAATCCGATTTTGCGGATTGGCACGAAACTCCGCTCTACCATGAGAACCATAAAAAAAATGCCAATTTCATTTACCGTGAGATGGAACAGGAAGTTTATTTCGGTAAATAAGTTAGGCGTGAGGGGTGAGGAGTGAGGGGAAAAATCGGGGTCGGCACCGCTTTTGACTTTCCTCCTCACGCTTCACTCCTTACCCCTCACCACCTAGAGACTAAAGCATGATCCGCAAACTTATCAGCCGCGTTTTCCAGAAAAAATCACCGAAAAAGGGTGAACCGCGCATCTTTAAACTGAAATCCCATGGCATTACCGCCAATCAGCTAACTCCGTGCGCGCTGAAGACGGTGAAGACGTTGCAGCAGGCGGGCTTCAAGGCATTCGTCGTGGGTGGCGCGGTGCGCGACCTGCTGCTCAGGCGGAAGCCCAAGGATTTCGACGTGGCCACCGATGCTGATCCGGACGAGGTGCGTCATCTGTTCCGTCGTTCCCGCATCATCGGGCGGCGCTTCCGCATCGTCCATGTGATGTGCGGCCCGGAAACCATCGAGGTTTCCACCTTCCGCACCGTTGCTGTCTCTACCAACAACGACAGCGACGACCGCCAGACCGACCAGGAAAGCGGCCGCATCCTGCGCGACAACGTGTTCGGCTCCCAGGTGGAAGACGCGATGCGCCGCGATTTCACGATCAACGCGCTGTATTACGATCCCGTCAGCCAGGAAATCTGGGATTACCACAACGGCGTGGCCGACCTCAAGGCCGGGGTGATGCGCATCATCGGCGACCCGGCCCAACGCTACCGCGAGGACCCGGTACGGATGCTGCGCGCCGTGCGCTTTGCCGCCAAACTTGGGCTGAAACTGGACCCGGCGGCGATCAGACCGATCCGGGAGCTGGCCGAGCTGCTGGAGGACGTTCCTGCCGCACGACTGTTCGACGAAATGCTCAAGTTGCTGTTTTCCGGCCATGCGGCGAAAAGCATCCTGCTGCTGCGCAAGAAGGGCTTGCACCACGGCTTGCTGCCGACGCTCGACGTGATTATGGAACAGCCGATGGGCGAGCGTTTCGTCATGCTGGCGCTGGCCAAGACCGACCAGCGCATCGGGGAAGGGAAGCCGGTTTCGCCCGCCTACCTGTTCGCGGCCCTGCTCTGGCACGAAGTGCTGGCCGCCTGGCGGCAATACCAGACCGAAGGGGAAAAACCGGTTCCGGCACTGCACCTGGCGATGGATGTGGTTTTGGCGGCGCAGAGCGAGAAGCTGGCGATTCCGCATCGCTACGATGCGGTGATGAAGGAAATCTGGACCATGCAGCCGCGCTTCCTGCAGCGCGCCGGCCAGCGTCCGTTCCGCCTGCTCGAACACCCGCGCTTCCGCGCCGCCTTCGATTTCCTGATGATGCGTTGCGAAAGCGGCGAGGTCGATGCCGAAGTCGGCCGCTGGTGGGAAGATTTTCAGGATGCTGGTGAACACGAGCGCGGCCAGATGCTGATCAAGGACGAAGCGCCCGCCGCCAAGAAACGGCGCCGGCGCAAGCCAAAAAGTGAGGGGTTAGGGGTGAGGGGTGAGGAGTAAAACCTTGGAAGCTTTGAGGAGTGAGGCGTTAGAGGGGAGCAGTAAAAACCACGCCCAATCCGGTTTTGACCTTACGCCTCACTCCTCACTCCTCACCCCTCACGCCTCTCGGAAGCGCGCCTACATCGGCCTCGGCAGCAACCTGTCCGACCCCGGCACGCAGATCCTCAAGGCTTGCGCCGAGCTCGGCAATCTGCCGCAAACCCGGCTGCTGTCGTGTTCCTCGCTCTACCGCAGCGCGCCGGTGGGCTACGCCGACCAACCCGACTTCATCAACGCCGTGGCCGAAGTCGAAACCGGCTTGGCGCCGCATGCGTTGCTCGAAGCGCTGCTCGACATGGAATATCGCCACGGTCGCGTGCGCGAGTTCCGCAATGCACCGCGCATTCTCGATCTGGATATTCTGCTCTACGACGACCTGACCTGTCACGAGCATGGTTTGACCCTGCCGCACCCGCGCATGCACGAACGCGCTTTCGTGCTCCAGCCTTTGCATGAAATCGCGCCATCCTGCCTCATCGCCGGGCACGGGAGTGTGGGGGCATGCCTGGAGAAATGCGCTGACCAGCGGGTGGAGAGGGTGGAGGAAAGTCGGCCATGATGCCCGACAAATACCGCTATATCGCGGTCGAAGGACCGATCGGCGTCGGCAAGACCAGTCTGGCGCGGCGTTTGTCCGAGCGCTTTCAGGCCGGGCTGATGCTGGAGGACGCCGATAGCAACCCGTTTCTACCCCGGTTTTACCAGGATGCGGCGCGCTACGCGTTGCAGACGCAACTGTTTTTCCTGTTCCAGCGTGCAGCCCAGGTGCGCGATCTGAAGCAGCTGGAATTATTCGGCCAACCCACCGTGTCCGATTTTCTGCTCGACAAAGATACGCTGTTCGCCCGGCTCAATTTGAATGATGAGGAATACCGCCTGTATCAGCAAATTTTTGCCCATTTGCAGCCGCAGACGCCGACGCCCGATCTGGTGATCTACCTGCAGGCGCCGGTGGGGTCGCTGATCGAGCGCGTCAGGCGGCGCGGCGTGGCATACGAATCGCCGATCACGGAAGATTACCTGGTGCGGCTGGCGGAAAGCTACAGCCGCTATTTTTACCAGTATGATGCTTCACCGCTGTTGATCGTCAACAGCGAACATCTCAATTTTGCCGATCAGCCACAGGATTTCGAGCTGCTGCTGGAGCGCATCGGCCAGATGCGCGGCGGGCGCGAATTCTTCAACCGGGCAGGGTAATGGAAAAGCAGCTGTCAGTTATCAGCGATCAGCGGTCAGCAAAAACGCCACGGTTTTGGCTTCAAGCTGAAAGCTGACGGCTGAAAGCCGAGGTACTACGTATGAGAACCACTTTGAGCAATTTGCAGAAGCTGGCGCGTAACGGCGAGAAAATCGCCGTGCTCACCTGCTACGACGCGAGTTTCGCCACGTTGCTGGAAAACGCCAGCGTGGACGTGCTGCTGGTCGGAGATTCGCTCGGCATGGTGGTGCAGGGTGAGGAGACCACCCTGCCGGTGAGTATGGACGACATGATTTACCACACCCGCTGCGTCGCTCGCGGCGCGAAGCAAGCCTTCATCGTCGCCGACATGCCCTTCGGCAGCTATCAGCAAGGCCCGGCGCGGGCCTTCGCCAATGCCGTGAAACTGATGGCGGCGGGCGCGCAGATGGTCAAGCTGGAAGGTGGCGCGGTGATGGCGAAAACGGTGGCCTTCCTGGTCGAACGCGGCATCCCGGTTTGCGGCCATGTCGGCCTCACGCCCCAGTCGGTACACCAGCTCGGCGGCTATAAGGTGCAGGGCAAAGGCGACGCTGCGGGGCAGAAGCTGATCGAGGATGCGCTTGCATTACAACAGGCCGGCGCTGGCCTGCTGGTGCTGGAAGCGATCCCGGCGGCGCTGGCACGGCAGGTGACGCAGCAACTCGTCATTCCCACCATCGGCATCGGCGCCGGGCCGGATTGCTCCGGCCAGGTGCTGGTGCTATACGACCTGTTGGGAATTTACCCCGGCAAATCGCCGAAATTCGCCAGGAATTTTTTGGCCGGTGCCGAGGGCATCCCGTCCGCCGTCGCCGAATATGTCAAGGCGGTGAAGGATGGCTCGTTCCCTGCGCCGGAACATTGTTTTTAATTCGGCTATTTGCATTCTGAGGTTGATGCGTTCGATGTGGAAATTGTGGGCTATCACTAGCAGCCTGTCTGACCTGAAGGAAATCGGCTGCAAATCCGCCTGGCCGGTGCATATTTCGCCGCTTTTTTGGTCAATAGAACGACTATTGACCTGCAAAACAGGCAAAATCTGTCCTCGCCCAGCCGAATTTTCGCTTCGATTCTTCAAGTCAGACAGGCTGCTAGGAGAGAAAAAATGACGGATCCCATAAATGGCATGCGACCGATTCATCCAGGCGAAGTATTGCACGAGGATTATCTCAAGCCGATGGGCATGAGCGCTCACGCCTTGGCTATAGCGCTGCACGTTCCGCTCAGCCGGATCAATGATATTGTTCTGGAACGGCGCGGCGTGACGGTGGATACCGCCCTGCGCTTGGTGCGATATTCCGCTGGTGATGTGAAAAGTTGGCTAAATTTGCAAATAGCCCACGAGATAAAGATTGCCGAAGCCACCAAAAAATCTGAGATTGATCGCGAAGTGATGCCAAAGGCGGCTTGAGTTGTCAGTCTGCTTTCAAAGTCACCGGTAGCCGGGGAAGCTGGGCGCCCTGGCTGACTGCTATGTGCCATAAGCGGAAATTCAATTGAGACATCCTGACCGTCTCAAGTGCAATTATTAATAGGGGACACAAAAAATCACCATGTGGCTCACCTCATGAGCCACATGTCGCTTATTATGGTTACCCATGAAAATACGAATCCATCGTGGCGCCACTGAGATTGGCGGATCCTGCGTCGAAGTTGAGGCGTCAGGCCTGCGTATACTGATTGATGCTGGGCTACCGCTCAGTAGTCAGGAGGGCGTCCCCCCGGTTTTGCCGGACGTAGACCCAGAAACCCTTTGTGGCATCGTTATCTCCCACCCCCATCTCGATCACTATGGACTCTTGCCGTGGATGCCGTTAGCCCCTGTTTTGATGGGTGCGGCAGCGCGGCGCATCGTTCAGGCTGCGTCTCCATTTATGCCGCAGCGGCCAGTCAATCTGGCAGGTACTGACTTGGTTAACCGACAGCCAATACATATTGGACCATTCTGCATCACACCATTTCTTGTAGATCACTCTGCCTACGATGCCTATGCCCTGTTGATTGAAGCGAATGGCAAGAGACTGTTTTACAGCGGCGATTTTCGCGCACATGGGCGGAAGCACGCTCTGGTCGATAAGTTGATTTCATCCCCGCCCCCGCACATTGATGCTTTGCTCCTTGAAGGCACCACCCTTGGCCGGATGGATATGGAGGGCATCCCAAGCTCCGAAGATGATCTGGAAGATGAGTTCGTGCGCGTCTTTCAGGAAACTGAGGGATTGGCACTCATCCATGCATCAGGCCAGAACATTGACCGGCTGGTAACAATCTACCGCGCTTGCCTTATTACAGGGAGAACGCTGGTTATCGATATCTACACGGCCCTGATCCTGGAAGCCACAGGCAACCCGCATATCCCGCAATCCCAGTGGGATCAGATAGCCCTGTGCATCCCACAAGGGCAGCGCATCCAGATTAAAAAGAACGGCTGGTTCGATGCTCTTGACCGACATTCCGGGAGGCGCATATACCCGAAGAAGCATCTGGCCAAAAAACCAGGCGATTATGCGCTGATCTTCCGGGGGCTCTGGATGAACGATCTGGAGCGTGCTGAATGCCTGGATGGGGCATGCCTGATTCATTCTCAGTGGGAAGGGTACTTAAATGAGCCGCGATTCAAGGATATTGATACCTGGCGGCAGCGGCATGGCATGACGTTCCATTATGCCCATACATCTGGCCACGCCTGCCCAGCCAAACTTAAGCGCTTTGCTAATGCCCTATCCCCCAAGATTCTGGTTCCTATACACAGCGCGGTCCTTGAGAATTTTGATTCAATCTACCCGAACGTCGTCCGGCATGCGGACGGAGAGTGGTGGGAGGCCTGACTATGGCGAAGACAAACGAGAGCACTCAGTTTGCCCTGCCGGCAACCGCAAAGAAACGGAAATCCAGAAAGAGGAATTTGCGCTGGGAAAGCCTCATCGGGCCTTTCGAAGCCGGAGACTATCAAGTGGTTCCTTTAACCTCAACCAACGATTTGCGAGAGGAAGGAGAGTTGATGAACCATTGCGTGGGTCGCCGTTATCACCGCTGGTGTCACATTGACGCTGTGCGCGTGTTTTCTATTCGCGACCTGGACGGCAGGCGCGTCGCCACAGCGTCACTCTATTTCGACTTTGACTCAATGCGCTGGAGGATCGAGCAGTGCAAAGGATATGACAATACAAATGTCTGTGAGGTGTTTATCGCCAGCGAAGGGATGACGGCAAGAAATGAACTATGCGATATTCATTTTTTGGCGCAATATTTAGCGGCACTTTATCAACGTGCTCAGGAAAACCAAGATGGCAGAGATCAATTCTAACAAACAAATTGAAAACGCTTTGAGCGTTGCTTACGCGAACGGCAAAAGGCGCAACATAAAACTACCTGACTCAGGTAATTTCATACTGTCTGGCAACGCAGAAACAATGCAGTTGTTTCTGACTAGAAAAGCGGTCGTCCATAATATGCAGGACGACGTGGCCGCACTTGAAGGATGGCTGCTGGCGCTGAAGGCGTGGGGTGTTATCGGAAATGTTCAGCTAAAGTGGGATGTCCCGGAGATGCTGGATGAAGACGTGGTTAAGAAAAGCCACTACCAGCGTTTCCTCTATCGCGTTACCTGGTTTGAAAAACTGTTTGGAAGCTGGTTTAAAGTGGCTCCCGAATGCGTTGAGCATCTAAAAGCGTCAAAGGTCATCGGCGAGTCAAAGGTCGCCCCATTGCGCGTCAATGCCGCCAAAAAGCCAAATAGCGTTCCTGATGCGCGCTCAAAAGAATCGCGACTGGAGGAATATTTGGCTGAGGGTTGGCTTGCCGAGACATTCGCATTGAACAAGGTAGGCCGCCAGTTCCCAGTTGGTCTGTTCGAGAACACGATATCACAGAAGACCTCGATATTTGCTGGGGGTAAAAGTGCAATCGATCTTGTGGGAATCGAAGACAAAGCCAAGCGCCTCTGGGTGTTCGAGTTGAAGGCAGAAGGAAACGAATCCATGGGGATAATAAGCGAGCTCTTCTTTTACGTATTATTCATGCGGGATGTAATTCTGGGTGCCTTCGAACTTCAGGACGTCGAAGGTGACGCTGAGGAAGGTGACGCTAAGAAGGGAAGGTTAACGTTAGGTCAACAGAAACGGGGAGAAATTAAAGAAATCCGTGGCTGCTTACTTGCGCCCAAGTTTCATCCTCTCCTGGACAACAACAGGGTGATTGACTTGCTAAATACGGCTTCATGGCCAGGCGACTTCAAAATCAAGTTCTGTGCCGAGAAACTGCCAGCCACCCTCGTAGCTCGAGTCACTGCCTGACATATTCGCGGACAACTTGTTATGGACACTTCTAAGTCTTTCACTGGAAATCCGGATGTCAGTCACCTGGAAGCTAATGATCCTCGACTAGAGGATTTCGCCGCAATAGACCTGGATGTGGCGGCAATCGCAGGCTGGGCCAACAACCCTGATCCGGCCATACGGCGCAACCGTATCCAGTTCATGGACACACTCCCGCTACTTACTCCAATGCTGGCCTTCCAGCCGGACGACCCTTTTTCAGAGGACGTCATCGGCTGGATAGATCGCGGGGGACCCCTTATAGACAACATATCCGGCCTTTTTGGCGATGTCAGAAAAAGCACGGTTCGTTTTCTGGTCGGCAAACCCTTTGCACTGATTTCCAAGCATTGGATCGGCAATGAACTGGACGCCGCAACAGGGGCAACGAGGAAGACTGTTGGCGATCGCTCGCGCGACTGCGTGGCGGAGTGTCCTGATGAAGTCCGGTACGTGGCTCCGCCCTCGGTGAGTGTCCGCGAGGAACGTCAGCTTCGGTCGAGGTGCCGACAGGGTTGATTTCCAGCGAATGGCAGCTTGATGATCAGTAAGCTGCCAAAGCGCTTGAAAACGTCATCAGTCTCTTGTGGGCACGTTCCGGTCTGCGAGCTGTATGGATTGGGCTTCCCGATTGCTGCCACTCGCGAACGTCCACTCAGGGTCGGAAGCACGCATTCGCCTCCTCAGAATTCCATGAATTCAAACCAGGAGTAGAACGACATTTAGGCGATATGAAAACCTTATTCCAACCAGTGGCAATCGCAGCTTGTTTTATTTGGACCGGTCAAGAAACAGACGCCATCTTGAAGGTTTTGATTTCCTCTGCGTCCTGTGCGGTTAACGTTTTTTTTTGTGAGCATTCATGCAGATTATCTCAACCACCCAGGAATTGCGCGACCGGCTGAAGTCCGAGCCGTCCATCGCTTTCGTCCCCACCATGGGCAACCTGCACCAGGGGCATCTGGCGCTGATCCGGCAGGCGCGCGAGCATGGCCGCTGCGTGGCGGCGAGCATTTTCGTCAATCCCTTGCAGTTTGGCCCGAATGAGGATTTCGCCAAATATCCACGCACCTTCGAGCAGGACTGCGAAAAGCTGGATGGGCTGGCGGATGTGGTGTTTGCGCCGACGGTTGCGGATTTGTATCCTGAGCCGCAGCAGGTGTTCATCGAACCGCCTCCAATAGCCAGCGAGCTGTGCGGGGCGTTCCGCCCCGGCCATTTTCGCGGCGTGGCGACGGTGGTGCTGAAGCTGTTCAATATCATCCAGCCGCAGGCGGCGGTGTTCGGCAAGAAGGATTACCAGCAACTGCACGTGATCCGCGCCATGGTGCGGCAGCTCAACCTGCCGCTGGAGATCGTGGCGGGGGAAACCCTGCGTGCCGGGGATAACCTCGCTCTCAGCTCGCGCAACGGCTATCTCGGTGCGGCAGAGCGCATCGAGGCGGTGCGGCTGTACCGGAACCTTGTGCGCATTCGGGAGTCTATGTTTGCGGGCAGCCTTGATTTCCCGGCACTGGAACGCGAAGCCGCTGCCGATCTGGAAGCCCACGGCTGGCGTGTCGACTATGTTTCGGTGCGGGTCGCCGAATCCTTGGCGCCGGCGCAGGCCGGCGATATGAATCTGGTGGTGCTGGCAGCGGCTTGGCTGGGTAAGACCCGATTGATCGATAACCTGGAAATAGTATTTTCCAATTCAGGTATGAGCCTGAAGCGGTGTCGATCCGGGTGATTCAATTGTTCAGATTGACCGGGTTAAAAAAAGAAAAATTTATGGGTTTTATGCCCAAAAATAACAGTTCGGTGACAT
>Ga0210039_1000587_pt1 | contig 37943 bp, 31 predicted proteins | sample CryGeyCG2114_250_3_FD_185460 | JGI IMG/M metagenome (GOLD analysis project Ga0210039, IMG submission 185460) | Groundwater microbial communities from aquifer - Crystal Geyser CG17_big_fil_post_rev_8/21/14_2.50 (SPAdes) (version 2) | ecosystem: Environmental > Aquatic > Deep subsurface >...
AAATGAGGTTGTAAGGCTTTATAAAGCTCTAATCTCATTTGCTCATCAACCTCAGCACCTGTTTCATTGACTTTATACTTGGTGGTGATTTTTAACTGATTGGAATCTCCAAAAGTTTTAGCATCTGCGCTTCCAAAGGTATTTGATAACGTAGATGAAATCTCTGTTGGGCTCACATCTTGTGCAAATCTTACTTGATAGGTTCGTCCTCCAACAAAGTCAACACCTTGATCTAACCCTTGGGTTAATAACGACCCTAAACTTATCAGAATAAATGCTGCCGAAACTATGTACGCTACTTTACGTTTTTTAAGGAATTCAATATTTAGGTTTCTAAACAGATTTTTGGTTAAAGCAGTTGAAAACTCTAATTTTCCACCTCTATTTATATACCAATCAATGAATAATCTGGTAATAAAAATTGCGGTAAATAAAGACGTTCCAATACCAATTAATAAGGTAGTAGCAAATCCTTTAATAGGTCCTGTTCCAAAAATGAATAATATTAAGGCGGTTAACCCTGTTGTAATATTGGCATCTAAAATAGATGATAAGGCATTACTAAACCCATCTTTAACCGCTTCTTTTTGTCCTTTTCCTTTGGCAAGTTCTTCTCGAATACGTTCGTAAATAATAACGTTAGCATCGACAGACATCCCAATGGTTAAAACAATACCGGCAATGCCAGGCAGTGTTAAAACTGCTCCTAATCCTGAAAGAATCCCAAAAATCAATAAGATATTCAAAACCATGGCAATATCGGCAAAACCACCAGCTTTACCATAATATACTATCATCCATGCTAAAACTAAGGCTAAAGCAATCATAAAAGATACTTTACCATTATCTATGGCTTCTTGACCTAACGATGGTCCTACCACTTCGCTTTGAATGATGTCTGCACGCGCTGGTAATTTACCAGCACGCAACACGTTTGCTAAATCTACTGCTTCATTTAAGGAAAAACTTCCTGATATGGATGAACTTCCACCTGCAATAGGTCCTGTGGTTACACCTGGAGCTGAATACACAATGTTATCTAAAACAATCGCTATTTGGCCTCCTTGCGTAAAAGCTCTACCGGTCATTTCTTCCCAAATCTTAGCTCCTTTAGCATTCATTTGCATAGACACTTCTGGTTTTCCTGTAGGTCCAAATGAATTTCTAGCATCAGTTACAACAGCACCGCTTAATTCTGGTGTATTATCTCTGTTTCCTTTTAAAGCATATAAATCTAGTAATTCACTGTCTTTTTCTGGTTTACCAAACGTAAATTTTACGTAACGTTGTTCAACAGGAAGTAAGGCTCTTACTTGTGGCATATTTAAATACTCGGCCACTTTTTCTTTGTCTTTAATTTCAAACTTAGCAATAACTGGTCCTCCAGGATAACCTTGTCCTCTAATTAAATCAAATAAAGGATTGACAGCAACGGTTGTTGAATCGGTAGTTGCATTTCCTAAAAGTTCGTCAATTTTAGAATCTGTGGCATTTTCATCATCATTTCCTTCTGCTTCTTGAGCTTCAGGTTTAACATTGACAACTTCTTTTAAAACTTCATTTGCCTGAGATAAAAAAGGAAAGAATTGTTCTCCTTTATAGGCATCCCAAAACTCTAATTGAGCGGTACTTTGTAATAACCCTGTAGCGCGTTCTACATCTTTAACGCCAGGTAATTCAACAAGAATTCTACCTGAAGTTCCTAAACGTTGAATGTTGGGCGATGTAACACCAAATTCGTCAATACGTTTACGCAATACTTCAAAGGCAGAAACTATGGATTCGTCAATTTTTGTTTCAATCACTTGTTTTACTTCATCGTCAGACATGCTTCCAACAATCTCACCATCTAGTGCTTTGGTATAAAAAATATCTGGAGATGCTAATTTTGTATCGCCTTTAATTTTATCAAAGGCAATAAAGAAATCCTCTAAATACGTGTTTTGACTATTTTTTTGAATTTCTGAAGCATCATCTAATGCCTTATTAAAAATGGGGTTGGTACTATTATTTGCCAATCCTTTTAAAATGTCTTTTACAGACACTTGTAAAATTACGTTAATACCACCTTTAAGGTCTAAGCCCAAATTCATGGCTTTTTCTTTCACTTCGTTGTAAGTGAACTTGGCTATGCCAATATTAAAAACAGTATCTGTAGCAATCGATTCTAAATAACTTGCTTCTTCACCGCTTCTTTTGGCTCTGTAATCTTCCTCGGTATCGGGAATTTTACTGATAGCCATTTCTTCTGCTTGGGTTTCAATTTGTTTTGCTTTAAATGTAAAAGACAATTGATAAATACTTACCAATCCAAACAAAATGGCGAATAGTTTTACTAATCCTTTATTCTGCATTTCTATGTTTTTTTTATGTCAAATATTAATAGAACGAATTGAAATCGTTTTACTATTTGACTATTAAATTATTAAAGTGTTGATTATTTTTACGAATTGATTAAAGGTACTAACCTTTCAAATTAAAAGAAATGGGTTTGCTTTAAGCCATTAAATTATGAAATATGAACAAAAGGTCCTGCTCTAACTTCTGGGATGTTTCCTGCTGAAGTATCTATGGCGTCCGCCATATTATTAACAACTTTTATTGCTTCGCTTACTATTCTGTTGACATCCTTTGAGTCTGTTTTATGATGTAAAAAATAAACTTTTGGATTAAAAAACCTATCGTAATCAAATTTTAGATTAAAAACAAATTTTCCATTTAAGCCAGATTCTAAGTCTTTGTTTTTATGGATTTCATAAACATCTAGTTGGTAGTCTTTTTGTTTGTTGTTTTTGGGAAAACTGGAATTGCTTTTGTTGATATTATCGAATGAATAACCTATTTCAATATGGCTTTCCTCTGAAAGGATTTCTTTTATACTTTCAATATCTCTTTTGGTGTAATAGGAAATTTTAAGTTGGCCTTCTTCCAAATGTTGAACTCGAATTGCAGAAATACCTATTTCAAGCAACTGCTTTTTGACAAGATCTGTTGCCTTTTGTGCTTCATCAGAAGAAATGTTGGTATCAGAAAATTTTAAAATTATTTCCTGATTAGGTTCAGAATTTTTATTCTGATAAACACCCAATAATGTGAATAGAATTAATAAAGCCCCAAAATACCTTGTCATTTTCATGCGCCAAATATAAAAAATAAAGACTGTATTTCTACAGTCTTTACATGAATATCTATTTAAAATTATTAAAATTATAATTCCAATAAATCATTGACATTTTTTACCGCTTCGGCACTGGTAATCATATTGTCTTTTTCAGCTTGATTAAGGTCAATAGCTACAATGCTTTCAATACCATTTTTACCTAAAATAACTGGCACACCAAGACAAATATCCTTTAATCCATATTCTCCCTCAAGCATTACCGAACAAGGAAACATTTTCTTTTGATCACAAGCAATGGCCTGAACCATAGAAGAAACAGCAGCACCTGGTGCATACCATGCGGAAGTTCCAAGAAGTTTGGTTAAGGTAGCGCCTCCTACTTTAGTGTCTTCTTTTACGGTATTTAATCTATCTTCAGATAAAAATTGAGATACTGGCACACCATTTCTGGTTGCAAATCTTGTTAATGGAATCATTCCTGTATCGCTATGTCCACCAAGGACCATTCCGTCTACATCACTAATTGGAGCTCCTAAAGCTTCAGCCAATCTATATTTGAAACGGGCAGAATCTAAAGCGCCTCCCATTCCTATAATTTTGTGTTTTGGTAAACTTGTAGATTTATGCACTAAATATGTCATGGTATCCATTGGGTTACTAACCACAATCATGATGGTATTTGGTGAGTACTTAATTAAGTTAGAAGAGACTGTTTTGACAATTCCTGCATTTATACCAATTAATTCTTCTCGTGTCATGCCTGGTTTACGAGGTATTCCAGAAGTAATAACACAAACATCGCTATTTTCTGTTTTAGAGTAATCGTTTGTAATTCCTGTAATTTTTGTGTCAAATCCATTCAATGAGGCTGTTTGCATTAAGTCCATGGCTTTGCCTTCAGCATATCCTTCTTTAATGTCTAATAAAACCACTTCTGAAGCGAAATTTTTTATGGCAATGTATTCGGCACAACTTGCGCCAACGGCTCCTGCTCCAACTATTGTTACTTTCATAATCTATTATTGTTTAATGTATATTATTTTTAAAGTTGTAAAATTACAAATAATAATGGTCTTAATAAAAAAAGTGCAAGTTTTTAACTTACACTTTTCCTGACTAATTCAAATAAATAAAACTAACTAAAACTAAACACTAACATATATTTTAAAAGCATGTGCTTTTATATTTTTTCTATCTAAAACCAAAATTGATTCCAACTGAAAAAGCGTTAAATTCAGCAAGATGGTATTCTGCATTAAGTCTAAAAAAACCTAACTTTAACTTGGTTCCAATGGTTCCTCTTACGCTAGAGATTTCACTAGACACTGAAAAGGGATCTACAATATTATCTGATGTAATTAATCCGTTTGAAACTCTGAAGGTTCCTAATAAATCTGAATCTGATTTCCCACTAATAAATCCTAAACCACCATAAAAATTAATGACTGGTAATTTTGTGGATGCAATTAATTGAAATAGCCATGTATCAATGGAAGTTTCTAAACGTTGATTTTCTCCACTTACACCAGATGAATCTGTTAAATCATAAGAACCATCTAAATGTGTATAGGCAATTAAACCAGAAATTGCAACTGGCAATAGTTTATCTGCTGGTAACCATTTAGTAAACTCTGCTTGCAATCCAGCACCATACATGTTTAAAGAAACATCATCGGTGTCTATTTTAGGAACAAATCGTGCTTTTACCTCTAAACCTTTACTAAGACCCAAAGCTCCTTGAATAAAAGCTGTAGGCAAAACACTAATGTTTGTATTCCCTATTCCGTTGGGAAGTGTAACTTGCTCTGTTTGCTGACCAAAAATAGGGTCATCAAAGGTTAAAACCACGTCTATATCTGGGTTATTTTCTCCTAAAGCATTTGCAACCATTTGTGAATTTCCACCTTGCACAAAATCTACATTATTATATAAATCTGTATTCATTAAAAACGATTTGTCGTCACTACCAATAGTGGCTGCATTGACTAATACCGTAATTTCGAAACCTCCTAATGGTTTTGCATCGGCTGTATTAAACCAACCGGCATTCATACTATACATTAGGCCATTAGTTCCCGGAGCAAGATAATCATCTGCAAATCGTTGTGCATCTTCTATTCCTGCTGCCAAAAAAACATCGAAATCATTTTGGGCTTTTGTTAAGACTGTTGCTAAACAAAACAACATGATTAGGGCTATTTTTTTCATTCTTAATAAATTTGGTTAAGCAAATGTATGAAAACATTTTAAAATATCACACTTTATCGATAAAAAAACACATTTAAACTGATATTTTTAAATTATTAACATAAAAAAGCCTTGAATTAAAATTAAATCAAGGCTTTTAAATTAAAAATTAAATGCGTTTATAATTATGCATCAATATTGGCGTACACGGCATTTTTCTCAATAAACTCTCTACGTGGTGGTACATCATCACCCATTAACATGGAGAAAATTCTATCAGCTTCAGAACCGTTATCTATTTGAACTTGTCTTAAAATTCTAAATTCAGGATTCATGGTGGTATCCCAAAGTTGTTCAGCATTCATTTCTCCAAGACCTTTATATCTCTGAATGCTTGCGCTGCCTCCCAGACTAACAACAACTTCATCACGCTCCTTATCAGACCAAGCATATTGCTTTTTAGCTCCTTTTTTAACCAGATATAATGGTGGTGTTGCAATATAAATATGTCCGTTTTCAATAAGCTCCTTCATATATCTGAAGAAAAACGTTAAAATAAGTGTTGCAATGTGACTACCATCTATATCAGCATCACACATAATCACCACTTTATGGTAACGCAATTTTGAAAGGTTTAAAGCTTTACTGTCTTCTTCGGTTCCTATGGTAACACCCAGTGCTGTAAAAATATTTTTTATCTCTTCATTCTCAAACACTTTATGCACCATAGCTTTTTCAACATTAAGAATTTTACCTCTTAATGGAAGAATGGCTTGAAACGCTCTATCTCTACCTTGCTTTGCTGTACCACCTGCAGAATCTCCCTCAACAAGAAACACTTCACATTTAGTTGGATCTTCTTCTGAACAATCGCTTAATTTACCAGGTAAACCACCAATACTCATGACGGTTTTACGTTGTACCATTTCGCGCGCTTTTTGAGCTGCATGTCGGGCTTGAGCAGCCAAAATAACTTTTTGAACAATTATTCTGGCATCGTCTGGATGTTCTTCAAGATAGTCTGTAAGCATTTCTGACACGGCTTGACTTACCGATGCCGAAACTTCTCGGTTACCAAGCTTTGTTTTTGTTTGGCCTTCAAACTGTGGTTCTTGGACTTTTACAGAAATAATAGCAGTTAAACCTTCACGGAAATCATCTCCAGCTATATCAAACTTTAATTTATCGGTTAACCCAGAGCTATCTGCATATTTCTTTAAGGTCATAGTTAATCCTCGTCGAAACCCTGCTAAATGTGTGCCGCCCTCGTGGGTATTTATATTGTTTACATAGGAATGTAAATTTTCAGCATAAGATGTATTATAAATCATGGCTACCTCAACAGGAACCCCATTTTTTTCACCTTCAAAAGAAATTACTTTTCTCATTAACGGTTCTCTGTTTCCATCTAAAAACTTAATGAATTCCGGCAAACCTTCAGTAGAATGAAACGTTTCGCCTTCATACTCACCATTCTCTTTTTTAGATCGTTTATCTATTAAGTGAATAATAATTCCTTTATTCAAAAAAGACAACTCTCGCATTCTGCTTGCAAGCGTATCATAACTATATTCAACGGTTTGGGTAAATATGGTAGAATCTGGTGTAAAGGTAACCGTAGTACCCCGTTTATCAGAAGTTCCTATTTGTTTTACTGGGTATAAGGCTTTACCACGTTCGTACTCTTGTTCGTAAATTTTTCCATCTCTATATACAGTGGCTCTTAAATGTTGAGACAAAGCATTTACACAACTCACCCCAACCCCATGCAATCCTCCTGATACTTTATAAGAGTCTTTATCAAACTTACCTCCTGCTCCAATTTTGGTCATAACAACCTCAAGTGCAGAAACGCCTTCTTTTTTATGTAAATCTACAGGAATACCACGTCCGTCATCTTCTGTAGTTATGGAGTTATCTTCATTAATTATAACTGTAATATTGTTACAATGTCCGGCAAGCGCTTCATCAATCGAGTTATCTACTACTTCATATACTAAATGGTGTAACCCTCTTGAACCAACATCACCTATATACATAGAAGGACGCATACGTACATGCTCCATCCCTTCCAAAGCTTGAATACTATCTGCTGAATAATTGTGTTTATTAAACTCTTCTTTTGGTTCGCTCATATCATGATTAAATATTGTTTATTTTAATTTTTTACTTCATAAAAAAAGATGCTTTTTGCATCCTTCTGAATACAAACAAATATACGAAATAATCAACCCTTTAAAAAGCATTTTATCGACTCATTTAGATAATTATCAACATTTGTTAATTACTTAAAAGTGGCTTAAATCGCTTAAAAAGTGGCTTAAATTAAATTTTTGCCTCTTTTTTTCATTTTAAAAATCCCAAAAAACAAAAAGCAGCTTAAAACTCAAATTTCATGGTTTTTTAAAATTTAAAAAACCATGAAATTCTTCCCACTAAATAGAATTAAAAACCAAATATTAGGGTTTTCCCTAGATTTTAATTTCTATGTTTTACCCTTAAAAATAAGTTGTATTCTCAAACTAATTTAGCAGGATAACTTTAAAACGCTATTAATCATGAAAACAACTATTTTAAATGTTACTTTTTTAGTATTTGGTGCGAGCCTTTTTGCACAAACCACATGGACGGTGGATAACCGCCCAGGAACGACAGCCCAATTTACATCGGTTCAAGCAGCTATTGATGCTGCCGCTGAAGGCGATTTTATTTATGTGCATCCGTCAGCTATTTTGTATAATAATATTACTATAAATAAAGAAATTCATTTGAGAGGTATTGGCCACAGCCCCGAACTAGCTAATGGTGAAAACGCTAAAATTAATGCTATTATGTTGTCTACAGATAATATAAGTAAGTCGGCTTCAAGCTCTAGTATTATGGGGCTGGAAATAGTTAATGGTATTAATGATAATAATTTTGGTCCCATTTCAAATGTGCTCATTCAAAACAACAGAATGGGTTTTATAGCACTTAGCAGACCATTCAATTTTATTATTCAAGGAAATGTTTTTAGTTCTTCACAACCTAATTTCATTCGATTTTTTACAAATGTTTCACATGCTAACAATATTATTTCGCATAACATTTTTATTAGAAATGCAAATAGCCAAATTGATGCAACCATTGAAGGATTGGTATCTTCAGAAACGTTTTCTAACAATATAGTTGTATTTAACAATACTTCAAACGACTTAGGAATGTTTGAAAACTGCCTTAACCCTATAGTAAATAATAACATGTTTTTATTGAATTCAAGCCAGACCACTGCAACCGAAATTAAACTATTAAATAGTACAGTAAATTTCCAAAACTGCTTAACATTTGCTTATGGCGGACAAACTTTAAATACACTCAATGGCACAAATAATTTAGACAATACCAACCCTTTATTTGTAAACATTGGCAATACGGCAAATATGGCATTTACCCAAAACAACAATTATAAGTTAGATGTAGGCTCACCAGCTATTAACGCTGGCAGTGATGGCGATGATTTAGGCTTTTACGGTCAAGGCTTTTTATTTCAAATGAAAGGCTATCCGTTTGATTTACCTTACCCAACTAGCATAAACATTAACAATGCGATAGTTGAGGCTGGCGGAAACCTTGAAGTGGTTTTTAAGGCCAGTGCCAATGTTGAAAATTAAAACACAAATACTATGAAATCTAAATTAATTATCTGGGTATTTTGTTTTTATTGTTTTATGGCTCTCGGACAGAATACGGTAACAGAAATAGAATACTTTTTTGACACCGACCCTGGTGTTGGAAATGCCATAAATGTTGATATTACAGATGCAGCCAATATAAACGAAACACTGTTATTGCCTATTAACAGTTTATCGTCTGGTATTCACATATTACATATGCGAACAAAAAATGATGTAAATAAATGGAGTTTGTATGCACGTCAAACATTCTATATTGCTAATTTTTCATCGACATTAAATAACTCCATAATTGAAGCTGAGTATTTTTTTGATACCGATCCTGGAGTTGGAAATGCACAACCTTTAACTATTACAAACGGAACAACTTTAAATACTACGTTTGCAATTCCATTAAACTCTATTAATACTGGCATTCATATCTTGCATATTCGGGTTAAAAACAATTTCAATCAATGGAGTTTATACGGAAGACAAGTGTTTTACAAGTCACCCCAAATAACAAATAATACTATTGTTGCAGCTGAGTTTTTTATTGATACCGACCCTGGTGTTGGCAATGCTGCCGCCATTAGTATCACTCAAGGCGCCTTTATTGATGAAACTTTAAATATTTCTATTCCTAATGATTTATCGGCAGGAGACCATATATTGCATATTCGGGTACAGAGCAGTAACGGTAACTGGAGTTTATATGGACGACCAGAATTTACAAGCACACTGACCAATGACGATGTAGTATTTAAGGATTTTAAAATGTATCCAAACCCTGTTGAAGATGTTTTGCATTTTTCAATTCAAAATAATACTATTCAGCAAATCAAATTGGTAGATATAAATGGGAGAATTGTTCTGGAAACTTCAAATAATATAAAAGAAATAAACCTTTCAAACATACCAACTGGTTTTTATTTACTTCAAATTGAAACAACTAATGGGAGCATTTCAAAAAAAATAATTAAAAAGTAAATAAATTAATTACATTTAAATTACTATTTATACTTTAGTATGAAACAATTCCTTTTCATAGGTTTAGTGTTGTTTTTTCAATCGAGCTTCGGTCAAAATGACAGCACTCTAATAAACACGATTTTAGACAAAGCCTATGAACAGGAATCTATCAATCCAAACGAAGCTTTAAGTCTTTATAAAAAAGCTTATTTAAAAAGCAAAGAAAGCAATTATAAAATTGGTGTTACAAAAGCACTACAATACAGTGGTATAGTGCATAGCGATTTAGCTAATTACGATTCTGCTATTTATTATTACCAACTAGCATTACCCTATAGCTTAGAAGCAAATTACCTAAAAGGAACGGGCGGATTATACATAAACTTAGGTAATGCCTACCAATACAAAGGCGAATTTAACAAGGTCATTGACAACTATATTAAAGGCATCAAAATTTTTGAAACAATCAAAGATAGCTCTCGATTAGGGATGTCTTATGAAAATTTGGCAGCATTTTATAACTCCATTAAAAACAAGGAAAAAGAATTGGAATATTTAAACAGAGCCCTAAACATTATTCCAAAAAATGATAAAGAAAGGCTTACATATGCTTTTGGCGATTTAGGATTGGCCAATATGAAATTTAAACGATTTAAAATAGCTTACCAATATTTTACAAAAGCTGACAGCATTACAAAAACACTTAACAATACGCGCTTAAATTATTTTGCCCAACGCAACTTTGGAACCTATTATTTTGAAACAAAAGATTACAATAAAGCCATCTATCACTATCAAAAAGCTTTGCCTTTTATTAATGACATAAACGACAGCTATTACAAAAATGATTTGATTTTAGAACTTGGCACTTCCTATGCTTTCAACAAAGATTACAAAACCGCAATTACCTACTTACAAGAAGCATTAAAAACTGCCAAAGCAACAGATAAAATTGAAATACAAACCAAAGCCCATTTGCAATTAGCAAAGGTTTTTAAAATGCTTAACAACACAAATAAAGCTTATTTTCATTTGAAACAAAATGTTCAATTAAACGATTCGCTACTAAATGAAAACCACTTAAAACAAATAAACTTACTGGAGAAACAATACCAATCCGAAAAAAAGGACAAAGAACTTGCCGAAAACAAATCCGTTTTAGAACACAACCAATTAGAACTTGTAAAAAACAAGAACAACTTTATTCTAGCTGCCGTAAGCGGAATTATATTGCTTTTAATCCTTTTTGGCTTGTGGTTGTTTTATTTTCAACGTCAAAAATTAAAAAACATAGAAATTTCAAAACTAGAGCAAGAACGTGACATCGCTAAACTACAAGCACTCATTGAAGGTGAAGAAAAAGAACGCATACGTTTAGCACAAGATTTGCATGATGGCATTAATGGCGATTTATCATCTATAAAATTCCAGCTTTCAAGTATTGATTTTAATTCGCTTTCTACAGAAAACAAAACACTTTTCAATAAAGCAATTGATATGATTGATTACTCCTGCGACCAAGTTCGGAACATATCACACAACCTATCGCCTACGGCTATTAACGATTTTGGTTTACTAAATTCGGTTAAAAATTACTGTTCAAAACTAGAGCAATTTCATGCTATAAAAATTAATTTTCAACACTTTGGCAATGACATAAAATTATCAAAAAATATTGAAACTGTTATTTACAGAATTATCCAAGAATTAGTAAACAATATCATTAAACACGCTGAAGCTTCCGAAGCTTTGGTTCAAATTAATTCACATCAAGACAATTTATTCATTACTGTTGAAGATAATGGAAAAGGATTTCATAATTCTCAAAAAAAATCTGGTATTGGATTAAGAAACATTGCATCTCGCATTGCATTTTTAAACGCCACGCTTGATGAAGAACACAACCCAAACGGAACTACTTTTACCATTAACATTGATTTAAAAAACATTCCTAAATCATGATAACAGTAGCAATAACAGATGACCATGTGATGGTAGTTGAAGGTTTAAAAACCATGCTAAACCACGTTGATGGTATTAAAATTATTAATGCCTATCATACTGTTAACGATACCATAAAAGGTTTACTAGAAATAACACCACAAGTACTATTACTGGATATTAATCTTCCAGATGGCAACGGCATACTTTTATGCAAACAACTTAAGGAAACCTACAAAGATCTTAAAATTATTGCCTTATCAAATTACGAAGACATTTCATTTATAAAACAAATTATAAAAAACGGTGCTAATGGGTATCTATTAAAAAACACCAATAAAAACGAATTAATTGAGGCCATAAAAGCCGTATCAATCAATCAATTGTTTCTTCCTGAAAAATTACAGCGCGTGCTTTTAAATGATTCTTTAGGCAAGCCAACGAACAGCTCATTCTTTATACCCACATTAACAAGGCGCGAAAAAGAAGTGCTCATATTAATTGTAAAAGAAAACACTACAGAAGAAATTGCAGAACAACTTTTTATTACTTCAAAAACAGTTGAAGCGCATCGCAGCAACTTGATCCAAAAATTGGGTGTTAAAAATGTTGCGGGATTGGTGAGAGTTGCCATTGAAAAAGGATTGATTTGATATAATACTCAAAAACAATCAAATCCAAACGAATTTCAATCATTTTTATTTAAATAATCAATAAAAAAAATTCAAGTTTTTTACTAATTCAACAATATGCATTAGGATATTAGAAAAAATAGTGCTCCATATGTTATTTCTGTATATATTTGGAATGCAAATAAGATTTTATGTCAACTAATAACAATAATAATTTCAATAATCCTAATTTTTAGGGTCGGAAGGTTATTGTTTAAAAATATATAAAGCCTTCCGAATTCGGAGGGCTTTTTTTTAATTTAAAAATGTAAGAAATGAGTAAAATTATGACAGTCGACGTATTGTCGAGTATTAAAGGAGCGCAACCCAGTGAGGCTGTGAATAAATTATTTGATGTGATTAAAAATGCACAATCAACAAATAATACCTCTTTTAATAATAATCATAATAACGGCGTGTCTTTAGATGATTTAAGAGATGATGTAGTATTTGAAAGTTCTGCATTGGAAAAACAAATCATCATTAAAAACTTCCCTAAAGAAAAAAATGGATATTTGGTAGTCTCTAAAATTATAGAAGAATAATTATGGATTCTCAAATAAAACAAATTCATCAGCAATTGATGAATAAAGACATTTCTTGTGTTAAACTAGTTCAAGAACGATTAGATCTATTGAAAGCCAATACTAACAATACGGTCAATTCGCTACTCGATACTATAGCTTTACAATTAGCAGCAAAGGTAGATACAAAAATAGCTAATGGTGAAACCATTGGTATTTTAGAAGGCATTCCGTTTGGTATTAAAGATGTATATATGCTTCAAGGCACTTACACTACGGCGAGTTCAAATTTGCTAAAATATTACAAATCGGCTTACACGGCAACGGCCATTCAAAAATTATTGGATGTAGGTGCTATTCCTATCGTTAAAGAAAATTGCGATAGTTTTGGACATGGTTCTTCTAGCGAAAACACCATTTTTGGTGCTGTTAAAAATGCTATTAATCCCGATTTAGTTGGTGGTGGCTCTAGTGGTGGTTCTGCTGTAAATGTTGCCAAAGATTACACCGTGTTCTCTATTGGTGGCGATACGGGAGGTTCGGTGCGTCAACCAGCTGGCTACAACCATGTATATGGTTTAAAACCAACATACGGACGTATTTCTCGCTATGGATTAATGGCTTATGCATCATCCACAGACTGTGTTGGGCCTATTGCAAAATCTGTTGAAGATATTCGTTTGGTATTGAATGTGATGAGTGGAAAAGATGTTAAAGATCAAACCACTTACGCTTCCGCGGAAATTAGCGAAAGCAGTATTTCAAATTCAAGAGACATCAAAACCATTGGTTACTTTAAAAATTTCATTGAAAGTGAAGCGATTGACCCAGACATAAAAGCTGATTTTTTAGCGTCTATTGAAAAGATTAAAGCCAAAGGCATCAAAGTTAAAGAACTCGATTTCTTTAAATCTGACATCCTTGTGTCTACTTATTATACATTAGCCATGGCTGAAACTGCCTCTAACCTATCACGTTTAGATGGCAGCAATTATGGCAATCGTATTGAGGATAAAAATCTTAAAGAATCTTACGCCATCACCCGTTCTGAAAATTTTTCAGAAGAAACTAAACGAAGAATTGTTGGTGGAAATCAAGTTTTATCACAAGGATTTTCAGATGAAATCTATTTAAAAGGATTAGCATTACGCGATTCTATTTCAGAAAATTTCAAAAAAGATTTTGAAGAAGTTGATATTATCTTATCTCCTGTAACGCCAGCCACACCACCAAAAATTGGAGAAAGCTTAAAAGATCCATTAGCCATGTATTTAAGTGATGCCTATACCGTTGGTTTTAGCCTTGGGCAATTACCAACACTTACCATTCCGCAAGGCACAGAAACGGGCTTACAAATAACGGCAGCAAAAAATAATGACGAACTTGTTTTGAAGTTTGCTAACTTCTTAAAAGATACAATATAATGGATTTGGAACAATTAGACGCGGCTTTAAAAGCCCACGATTTAGAGTTAGTTATCGGATTAGAAACACATGTTAGATTAAACACAAAAACCAAGTTGTTCTGCTCTTGCCCTAACCAAGAAACAGACACGCCAAACCAAAATATATGTTCTGTTTGTACCGGACAAATGGGTGTTTTACCTGCCATTAATAAAGAAGCCATTACCAAGGCCATTTATTTTGGAAAAGCAGTAAATTCTTCGTTTGAAAATGACATTATTTCTTGGGATAGAAAACATTATGAATATCCGGATAACCCGAAGAATATTCAAATTACACAGTTTCATAACCCTATTATTCCAGACGGACAAGTATCGTGTTTTAGGAATGATGGTAGCCAATTTACGGTTAATTTAACGCAAGTTCATATTGAGGAAGATGCAGCTAAATTGATGCATGAAAAAACCATTTCGCTGGTCGATTTCAACAAAGCTGGCGTACCACTGATTGAAATTGTTACCGAACCTTGTATTCGCCATATTGAAGATGCTTCCATTTATGCGCAGTACATTCAACGTATTGTCCAAAATTTAAAAATTTCTGAAGCAAATCTTGAAAAAGGAGAATTTAAATCGGATGTTTCCGTATCGCTTCGCAAAAAACATAGTTATACTTTAAATCCTCGTACCGAAATCAAAAACTTGAACTCGTTTAAGTTTATGGTCGATGCCTTAAAAGAAGAAGTTGAAAAACAATTCAACTATTATATTGAAAATAAAGAATTCAGACCCGACCAAACCACGGTTTTATGGGACGCCGATTTAAAGCAAACCAAAACCATGCGTAAAAAGGAATTTGAAGCGGATTACCGCTTTATTTCAGAACCCGATTTGCCTTTAGTAAACATTAAAAGTGCCGTGGAATCGATTCATGTAGATACCAAAATGCTTCCCTTTGCCGTAGAATCTATTTTAATACATGGCGGCGTATTGCCACAAGATGCTAAGTTTTTCACGGCAGATTCGTTACGTTCTGAAACCTTCGTGGCCATTAATAACGAATTGAATGATGCTTCATTTGTTGCTAAAACCTTATCAAACAACATAAAACCTGAAGACTATTCCAAAATCGAAAACATTCAGGATTTTATAGAGATATTCAAATTATTCAAAGACGAAAAAGTAACGGTGGTATTGGTTCAAAATGCCATTAAATCGTTGTTGGATAATGCTCAATTTAACTATAAAACCTATTTTGAGGAAAATACGATTTCCGAAGAAAAAATTCAGGATGCCATTGCGAAAATCATTTCTGAGAATGAAGCCGTTGCCAACGATATTAAAGCTGGAAACCAAGGAAAAGAAGGGATTTTAGTTGGAAAGGTTTTGGGTGTTATTGGAAAAGGAGCGAATGGAAAAGTAATTCGTCAAATTATTTTAAATAAATTAAGCGAAGGGACAAGTCACGATTTGTCCGTTCCATTTTCTGAAGCAAATCCCGATTTGTCTGTGCCAATTTCGGAAGAAAGGGAAATACAAGAAGAATCGGTTCCTAAAATCCCCATCATCATAAAAGAGGAATACAGAACACATGTAATCACCGCTATTTCCGAAAGTAACATTTCTGAAAAAGTAACCTTTGCGGGTTGGGTATCGAGTGTTCGAGATCACGGGGAATTGATATTTATTGATTTACGTGATTCCAGTACAGAGATTTTCCAAGTGCGTTTGAGCAGGGAATCGTTTCCTAATTTAGATGAATTGGTGAAGTTAAAACCAGAATCGGTGATTACCGTTACGGGTACGATTGTTCAGCGTAAGGAAGATGATTATAATGCGGCTTTAAGGACTGGAAAAATAGAATTGGAAGCTTACGAACTTGATATTTTAAACTTATCCAGAACACTTCCTTTTGAAATAAAACGTGCGACAAAAACCAACGAAACCATTCGTTTTCAATATAAGTTTTTAGACCATAGAAATGATGATGTGCGTCGTGTGATTGTCAACCGCCACAAGGTCATCAAATTACTCCGCGACATTTTAGATGAAGAGAATTTCTTGGAAATTGAAACCCCTATTTTAAGCGCAGGAACCGATGAAGGTGCTCGCGAATTTATTGTGCCAACCCGTAAACAATCCGGGACATTTTACACCTTACCACAAGCACCACAACAGTTTAAACAAATGTTGATGGTAAGCGGTTACGAAAAGTATTTCCAGATTGCCCGTTGTTTTAGAGATGAAGATTCTCGTGGTGACCGTCAGCCGGAATTCACCCAATTGGATATGGAATTGGCCTATGCCAGCATGAAACAAATCATCGATTTAAACACCAAAATGTTTAATGAAGTGGTAACCAAAATATATGGCAACAAATGGATATTACGTCCGTTTGAAGTGATAACCTACCAAGATGCCATGTATTATTATGGTTGCGACCGACCCGATTTACGCTTTGGTTTAAAACTTCAAGACATTACAAACATTGTAAAAGACACGACGTTTCAAGTGTTTAGCAAACCTATTGACGAAGGCGGGATTGTAAAATGCATTAAAGTCTCTGCCAAAGAACAAGGCAACAAGCGTTTATCTAAAGGACAAATTGAAAAATTAACGGCCACAGCGCAACAACATGGTTTGGGCGGTTTGGCTTATATCATTGTTAATGAAACCGATTTACAATCGCCTATTATTAAATTTTTAGGCGAAGACATTGCAGCAGGTATCATCAAGGCAACCAATGCTAAAGTGGGCGATATTGTGTTTTTCTCGGCGGCTGATTATGCCACTGCTAATAAAGCTTTGGATGCCGTGCGTCAGGAATTGGGAAGCATGTTGCATTTAATCAATCCGAAGGAATTACGTCCGGCTTGGGTGATTGATTTCCCCATGTTTGAAAAAACGGATGAAGGAAGATGGACATTTACACACAACCCCTTCTCAATGCCAGCAGTTTATGATATTGAAAAACACATGAATGGCAAGGAAGAAGAAATTGGAAGCATCATCGCCCAACAATACGATTTAATATTAAATGGTTACGAAATTGGTGGCGGTTCCATTCGTGCCCATAAACCCGAAATTCTGGAAGCGACCTACAAAAACATGGGTTACAACAAAGAGGAAATGCTGAAAAGCGTTGGCACCATGTATAAAGCCTTCCATTATGGCGCACCACCACACGGCGGTATTGCTTGGGGCGTGGATAGGTTGATGATGATTTTAGAGAAAAAAGCATCCATACGTGAAGTGATGGCGTTCCCAAAAACAGGCACGAGCGACGATTTATTATTTGGAGCGCCTTCCATCCTATCCGATAAAAAGATTGAGGAAATGAATGTGAGGGTTATTAGGAAGTAGATGATAGACTATAGATGAAAGACAATAGATAAAAGAAAATAGACTATAGACTTTGGACTGTAGAAAAAGATTTACAAAATCCCGATGGCTTGCTGTTGGGATTTTTATTTTCGTAGGAAATATTGATTATATTTACTTTGATATTAAAACAAAACCACCTTAGTAACAAGTTGTAAAACATTTAAAATAACGTGAATAATGACAAAGGGGAGCTTTTATCCTTTTACCTGACCAAAGGCAATATAGATGACAGGAATATTGAGCTTATGACTGCCATGACAAAAGAAGTCTTTGGTAAGTTGTTTGGGGATAAAGGCTATATATCAAAGGCCCTTTCTGAGCTTTTGTTTCAAGATGGCATTCAGCTTATCACTAAAGTGAGGAAGAACATGAAAAAGCAAAACCTCTCTGATGTGGATGCTATCCTGTTAAGAAAAAGAATTTGTAAAATCGAGCATACCAGGCACCGTTCTGTTAAAGGTTTTTTGGTAAACATAATTGCTGCTTTGGTAGCATACTGTTTCTTTCCTAAGAAGCCTTCTTTAAATATAACGCCGATGGAATCTAACCAACTAACTTTATGGGCTGCTTAAACATTATTCACGTTAAATACAACTATTTTAAGGTCTCTTTAAAAAACGCCATAGTCCGCTCCCAAGCCAATGTTGCGGCTTTTTCATCATACCGTGGCGTTGAGTTGTTATGAAATCCGTGGTTTACATCGTCATAAAAATGTGCTGTATAGGTAATGTTATGTTCTTTTAAAGCGGTTTCGTAGGCTGGCCAACCGGCATTAACACGGGTGTCCAATTCAGCATATTGCAACAATAATTCCGCTTTAATTTGGGCTGTTTCTTCGGCATTTGGCTGTCCACCATAAAAAGGCACTGCGGCTTTAAGTGTTGGTATTTTTACGGCCATCATATTGGCAATCCAACCACCAAAACAGAAGCCCACCACACCGATATGGCCATTGCAGTTTTTATGCAATTTCAAATAATCGAAAGCAGCAATGAAATCTTCGAGCATCTCATTTCTGTCACGTTTTCTTTGTAACTCTCTACCGTCGTCATCATTTCCGGGGTAACCACCAAGAGGTGTTAAGGCATCGGGTGCTAAAGATATAAATCCATCAAGCGCAGCGCGCCTGCCAACATCTTCAATATAGGGGTTTAAACCGCGGTTTTCGTGCACCACAATAATGCCTGGTAGTTTGCCTGTTGTGTTATCGGGTTTAGAAAGTAAGCCTTTAATGCTGCCACCACCTTTTGGTGATTCGTAATGTATATATTCAGAATTTAATCGTTCGTCATCGGGTTTAACCAATAAAGTATTGATGTAGTCGGGCGTTATAAAACTCAATAATGATGATACCGTGATGCCACCAACGGCATAAATTGATAATTTTTCTACAAACTGGCGTCTGTCAATTTTATTGTGGGCGTAATAGTCGTACAAATCAAACACATCTTGATTGATATCTTCTTTTTTTAATGGTTTCATAGCTATCGTTTTAATTAAGTAATTATTTTTAAGTATTATTCAATAACCAAACTTTTGTTTTTTGGGTATTTCACAACGTATTTTAGAGTCCTTTTTGTCTGTTCATTTGGTTTTAAGTCAAATTCCCACTTTACTTCACCAGTTTCAGTGTTGTATTTTCCTTTTGATAATTCTAAAACATCAACTTTAATTTCTTCAAGTTTAGATACTGGAACTTGGTCTAATACTATCATATTAATAAGGTTAGATTTATTATTTTTAACAGATATGTTCCATGCTCTAGCATCTTCCTTTTTTGAACCTACGAATTTCTTTGAAGTAAAATCTGAAACTTTTTCTCTATTTACACTCACGTTTTTGTCTCTCCCAAGAGATATGTCTAAAGTGTCTGAAACATATCTAACGTCGAGAATTGTCTTGCCCACAAAGGTATTTTCGAAGAAAATATTGGCTTCTCCTTCCAAGAGGTTATATTGTTCCCAATTGTTAATACTTGCTATTAAGAATGCTTCTTTTTCAATTTTGGGAACACTATAATATTGGTATGTGGCAGGAAGTTTGTACTGAATCATGTCTACAGAATAACTTTTGTTATCCGAATTAATGGTGTAAGGAATATTAATTTGAAAATCTACAGTCGTTTGGTTTTCTAATTGCTCTAATGGTATAATATTGTTGCTCGCAGCTCCTTTTATATTTACACCTGACACTTTTCTTTCTAATTCTTTAGATAAAGAGCCCCTTTTTTTACTACCATAACCAACAACTACAACTTCGTCTAATTGACTTGTGTCTTCTTCTAAATACACGTTTTGAACGGCACGTGATACGTTAATTGATTTGGAAACATATCCTAAATAAGAATACACTAAAGTACTGGCGCTATTTGGTAAGGCTATGGAATAAAAGCCATCAAAATTGGTAGTTGTGCCAATTGTACTTCCCTCAACCATTATATTAACTCCAGGAAGAGGAGCATTACCGCTACCTAAAACAACACCAGAAACCTCATTTATATCTCTATTGTATTGAGGTGGTACAGAATAATAATCTAAAAAATATATGCGAAGCTCTGGGGCAACGCCAGATAAGTTTGGGTTGGCAGAAGATAATCTTAATTTGACATTGTCCCAATTTATCTTGGTGTCTTGTTTTACAATGGCTTTGTAAATAAGCTCTACAGGTTCATTAACATCTTTAGCCCTAATGTCGTAAGACGGTAACCAGCCAGCGTTACCCACAACATACGTTAGCTCTAAATCGGTCAATATGGGTGTTTTTGTTTCTAATTTTATGAGGATTTCGCCATTTGCAAAATCTTTCTTTCCAGAGATTGAAAGTAATTCATTATTTAAGTCCTTCTCCTTTTCTAATAAAAGTGTTAATTTTTTGTTTCTTTCAAGTTCTTTTAATTTAAGAGCCGTTAATTTATTGGCATAAAATTCTGCCGTGGTTTTTAAATCATTTACACTTAGGTTTTGAGATGTTCCTCCAATTTTTTTGTTATCGTTTAAAAATTGTATTTCTGAGCTTAGAATAGATAAATAAGTTTTTTCTGTTTCTAGTTCATCTTTTAAAGACTCTAATTCTTTTTCAATAGCAAGAAGATTTTTTGGCTTTTCTAATTTATTAATAAAATTTTGTTGATGATTTACCGAGAGAACAGTCACGTTTTTACTGGTTTTTAATTGAATGCTTTTGGCTTCAATAAAAGGAGATAAATTAATGAATTTTAAAAGGTTTATACCCGATTTAAGATTAACAGACTTGTTTCTTTTTATTTGCGCGCCTTCAATAAAGACTGATACTTCATTGACTTTAGAATTGATTTCAATTTCGTTGATAGTTTGAGAAATTGAATTGTGTACAGCTAACAATATGCATATGGCTAATAGCTTTTTCATAGGCTAAATATTAATTATTTATTAAATAAAGTATTAAAGTCAGTTGTGATTTAATAAAAATCTCAACCGAACTAATATAAACAAAATTTAATAGATACTATAGTCTTAAAACTGCAATCTAAAACTAAGGTTTGGCGTAATGCCCAAAGATTGATTTTCAACCTTACTAACCATGTCTTGATTCTCTAAAGTATAGTAAGTATTAAGAATGTTTTTTTTGTTGGTTATATTCCAAATAGAGGTTCCTAAAATGGCTCGCGTGTGATCTGAAATATTAAACTCATAAGTAGTAGAAAAATCTGCTCTTAAATAATCTTTTAGGTTGCTACTGTTTGGTGGTTCGTATTGGATTAAACCATCAACAACCTCATTGTTTAAAACAGGCGTTGTATTTGGCTTTCCAGAATGCCAGTTAAGTCCAAGAGCTAGTTTTATGTTGTTATAGGTATAGGTTCCGGCTAATGAAATGGCATGACGAATGTCGGCATTGTTAGGAAAAGGGTTCCCGTTGTTTAAGGTTTTAAACGTATAATCATTTTTACTGTAGGTGTAACTAAACCAGGTACTTATAAGGTCGTTAAATTGCTTGTTTAATAGGAAATCCACGCCTTTAATTTGATAACTTCCAACAGCATTTACAAATTGATATTGATTTTGAAACCCTTGGCTTCTAGTAGTAATACCATCCACATATTTAATATAGGCTTCTGCACTTATAAGGAGTTTGTTTTTGTTGAAATGTATGCCTATTGAAATTTGCTTACTTTTTATAACTGGGATGTTTTCATTATCTGAAAGCATCCAACGGCGTTTTTCAATGCCTAAAAAATCGTTTTGCAAATCGATAATCTGTGAGGTAGTCTGACTTTTAAGTTCGCCTAAAATTTCAAATCTAAAATGATTAAAAAACCGCTGGCTAAAGCTAAATCTTGGCTCAACCAAAAACATTTCAAACTTTTTATGGTAGTTAACACGTGTTCCAAATTTTAAATGAGAATTAGCATTGTTTGATAACCAAGAACTTTCGGCATAAATGGCATGACTGCGAATAACTTCTTTAATATAACTTCTAAAATCAGGATTGTTAACATCTTCTAGATTGGCCACACCAATTTCAGAAAATTGATAGCCACCATTAATATTAACGTTTTGTGAGGCGATATAATTTATATCAAATTTTGCCGAACCGTCCTGCACTTCATTTTCTTGAATTAAACGCTGATTATTTAGCACATCAAAATTGGTGGCATCTAAATTATACTTAGAGACATATACTTGACTGGTTGTAGATAAACGTTCGCTCCAGTTTTTTGTGTATGTAATTCCAACAGCAAGATTTTGTTGCGACAAACGACTGTTCAATGCTTCATTGGTATCATTAATGGTGGATTGTTCATCATAATTTAAATCATTATTAACCTGTAAAAAATGCACTCTTACTTTATCTGATTTGGTAATATTATATAAGAATTTAGCCGTAATATCATAAAAATAAAAATCTTCGTTTTGAGAAATCGAATAACTGTCGTCTTTAGTGCTCGTTAAATCCGAATCTTGAAAAATACGTTTAAAATATTGGTCGTAGGTTGGTGTAACCATTAAATCTGTGATAGAACGACGCGTAGAAAGTTGTAATTCTGTTTTTTTTGAAAGCGGTATTTTTGCAAAAGCATCGGCATTTATTAGGTTAAAACCCACACCGGCTTTAAATTCATGATCAATTTTGTTTGAAAGTTGCATGTCGATAACACTGGAAATACCGTCGCCATATTTTGCCCGGGTTCCATTTTTAAACACATTAACTCGTTTAGTTGTATAAGGGTTGAACGAAGAAATTAATCCGAAGAAATGACCGGATTGATACATTTTTATGCCATCCCATAGAAATAAGTTTTGGTCGTGAGTGCCACCTCTTACATTAATGTTTGAAACCGTTTCGTCAACACTTAAAATACCTGGTAAGGCTTGTATGGTTTGTAAAATATCTGGTTCTATAAGTCCGGGTAAAATGCCAAAGGTTTCAGGTTTAATGGTGGTGGTTCCGTCATTTAATTGAGTTATCCCTTTTGTAAGATAGTTGGTAATGGTTATTTCCTCCAATCGTTGAGTTGTAATGGAATCTGAATACGTATCAAAAACTTTTATAACTACAAACCGGTTGTCTAAAATTTCAAAGGATAAATTGGTTTCAGTTTTTAAAAGGTTTATGGCATCTTCCATGCTTAAATTAGAATCTGGCAATGCAAGCATTTTATCTGTGATGGTAACATCTGCGTAAGAAAAACGTATGTTGTATTTGGTTTCAAGAATTTTTAATACCTCTGCAAGCGATTGCTTTTCCTTTTGAATGGTCTGAGCTTTAAGGATGCCGATATTCAAAAAAAACAATAATATATATATAGAAATAGCACCTTTTCTAGTCACGTTTTAGGATGATAGTATGGTTGTTTTTACGATACGTTATATGTAAAGGTAATGTCATTGATTTTAAAGCTATGTCCATATTGTTGTGGGTGAAACTGCCTGTAAAAAGCTGATGGTCATCAATATTTTCTAAAACAATAGCGATATTGTATTGTCTTTCAAATTCAGCTAAAACTTCTTTGTAAGGCATACTTTTAAAATGACTTTCATTTTGAAGCCACGAAGGCGCTAATGTTTCTTCTTTTTCTTTAGCAATTAATTTCCCATCAATGATTAAAAAACTGTCTCCAGCTTTTAATTTTGAGAGTGTAGAGTTGAAGGTAACTCCAACAACGCCTTCGTAGCAAATAACTTCAAAATAATGATCTCTTTGTTTTACATTAAACTGGGTTCCGTAAACCGTAACGTTTCCTGCCTTAGTTATAACATTAAAGGTTGAACCTTTGGCTACTTTAAAAAATGCTTCGCCGTTAAGTTCTATAGTTCTTTTATTTTTCCAAGACTTTTTATTGTAAGCTAAAAATGTTTTAGCATTTAATGATACTGTTGAAGCATCAGGTAATTCAATGGTTGTTTTTTGTGCAAATTCTGTCTGTATCGTGGTGTCCAATGTTGTGGTGTAATAATATAAAGCACAACATATAGCCAAAATGGCAGCAATGCGCAACAGTGGTTTCATCCAAAGTTTTGATGCTGTTTTTTTGCTTTTAATTTTTGACAATACACGTTCTAATTCTTTAGAAGTGTTGTATTCATCATTTTTAAAAGCTCGTAAGCGATGGTTTAAGGTTACCAAATCATCATAGTCTTCAAGCTTTTTAAAGGCTTCAAGTTCTTGATGGTTTAGGTTGTTATCCAACCATTTTGATATTAATTCTTCTCGTTTCATTTTGTAATCATTCAATTATATAACAGTTACCTTTTATTTTTTCCTACCTGGCATTTAAAAAAAATTAAATTTCAAATTCCAAACAGGTATGTTCTATCCAACAAAAACCAGAAACTAGAAACCAACTACAACTCCTTAATGTCTTGTTTTAATTTTTCCAAAGCACCGTATATTCGTTTTTCAACCGCTTTTGTTGAAATGTTTAAAAGTTCAGCAATTTCCTTAAAGCGTTTGCCTTCAACCCTATTCATTAAAAATGCAACGCGTTGTGCTTCGGTTAAATTTGAAAGGGCTTTTTGTAGTTTCTGCATATATTCATCTTCCTGCATTAAAAACTCAGGGGATTCATTGGTATATGATTTGGGTTTGATTTGCTGATGTTTTAAAACTACTTTTTGATGAGCCACTTCATTCAACATAAAATTATTGGCTGTTGTAAACAAAAAACTCTTGGCTTTATCGGGCGATATGTTGCTGCAATGTTCCCATAATTTAATAAATGCTTCCTGTACTTTGTCTTTTGGGTTTAATAAATCGCCATACTTATAATAAAGAAAGTTGTGCAAATCTTTGGAGTATTTATTAAAAATAGAAGAAAAAATAGATTCTTCGCAAATATTATCATGTAGTTGTTTAGCCATTTAGATGTTGATTGCGCTACTAAAATAAGGTTTTTTGAAGTTTATAATTTTTAAAATTTAATTTTTTTTTGAAAAACAGGGTAGGAATTTTTAAAGCTTATTTGTTTTATATTCAAAATGCCCTAATGTTAAACAAAAAATTAAATGTCATGAAAAAATTACTATTATTTCCTTTTTTTGCCCTTTTAATGTTTATGTCTTGTCAAGAAGAAGTTGTTGATGTAACAGAACCTGCAGAAGCAGAAACACTTGTTGCCTCTTCAACCTTAACAAGCATGATGGCCTCAACCTCTGTTAAAGATGGATCTTCAGATAACATTATAGATAAAGCTAATTGCTTGTCTGTTGATTTACCTGTAACCGTTATTGTAAATGGTGTAGAGATTATTATAGATTCTGAAGCTGATTTTGCGGTTATCGAAGCTATTTTTGATGAATTTGATGATGATATGGATAGTTTGGAAATTAAATTTCCCATAAAAATTATCTTGTCTGATTATACCGAAATAACTATCAACAACCGTCAGGAATTGATTGAATTGGCTCAACAATGTCATGGAGAGAATGAAGAAGACGATGATATTGAATGTATAGATTTTCAATATCCTATTTCCTTCTCTATTTATAACACCAATTTTCAAGTGATCGATATTGTTACGGTTGAAAATGATAGACAATTACACCGTTTTATAAAACGTGTTAAAGAAGGTGAAGTATTTGCAAGCATTAACTTTCCTGTAACCATGGAACTAAGCGATGGTTCAACGGTAGTGGTTAATAACAATCAAGAATTGCAAGAAACCATTCAAGCTGCTAAAGACACCTGTAATGAAGATGATAACAATGATTATGGTGATGATGATTTTACAAAAGACCGATTAGATGCACTGCTTATGACTTGTCCATGGGTTGTTCATGAATTTGAAAGAAATCAAGATAATCTCATCGACTTTTATCGCGAATATGTTATTCAATTTAAAGAAAACAATGTGGTTAAAGTTCGCACAAGAAACGGAGATGTACTTACAGGAACTTGGACTACCAGAGTGACGGATAGAGGTGCTTTAATAAAACTAGAGTTTGATACGCTTGTAGACTTTACACTTGAATGGTTTGTATATGACTTAGAAGCTGGTAGACTTAAATTATATCAAGAAGGAGGCAATAGAATCATTCTAACCAAAAACTGCGATATTGTGGTAGATTTTACAAAAGAGAGAATTGAAAGTTACCTACAAGAATGTTTTTGGAGAGTGGCCCGATTAAATGTTAACGGAGCAGAAAACGAAAGTGAATTTATAGGAACTCCCTTAAAGTTTTTTGCCAATAATGTAGTTAAAATAAGGGTTAACGGTGAGTTTGTATCAGGAACTTATGATATTCTTGCACAAAATGCTGGTTTTATATTGCAGATTAATCTAGAAGGCAGACCTAATTTGAACTTAGAATGGTTCATTACCCTCTTAGAACCCGGATTAATTAAGTTAGAAGCGCCCAATAGTCAAATGGTTTTGGAAAGACATTGTTTTGACATAGATACAGATCTAATTTTTATAGATAGATTGTTGGTTCAAGGCACATGGGAAGTTGCTTTATATCAAGAAGGCAATCTAAACTTAACAGATAACTATAATTTATATAGCATAGACTTTCTTGAAAATGGTTGGGTAAAAGTTACAGATCCTAATTTTGGAATCATTGATGGTTCTTGGCTGGCGTACAGAAACGATGGGTTATATCTTGGTTTAAATTTTGGGTTGGAAATCCCTTTTCAAGTCCTCAATCATCGATGGAAAATAGTGTCTGTTACCGAAACAAGAATTGAGATGAAAGACTTAAGTTCAACAGGAATAATAGAAAGAATTTTAGTGTTAGAAAAACAATAACAAATAAAGGGGAATTTTCATAAATTCGGTTGGTTAGGTTAGTTATTTAAGTTTCCTTTATATGAGCTGTCAAATCACTTGGTTTGGCAGCTTTTTTTTATTCAACTTTTTTTACAGAAGGATACTTCAATAATAAACTTCAAATCCTTAAATTTGCGCATCTTAAAAAACTGAAAAGGAATATGTTTAATAATTTAAGCGAGAAATTAGATAAAGCGTTACACGTTCTAAAAGGTCATGGAAGTATTACTGAGGTTAATGTTGCCGAAACGTTAAAAGAAGTAAGAAGAGCCCTTTTAGATGCCGATGTTAACTTTAAAATAGCCAAAGATTTCACAACCAAAGTTAAAGAAAAAGCATTAGGTCAAAACGTATTAACAACCTTGCAACCAGGCCAATTAATGGTTAAAATTGTTAAAGACGAGTTAACAGAGCTTATGGGTGGTGATGCTGCAGGAATCAATCTATCTGGTACACCAAGCGTTATTTTAATGTCTGGCTTACAAGGATCTGGTAAAACCACGTTTTCGGGTAAACTCGCCAATTATCTTAAAAATAAAAAATCCAAAAAACCATTATTAGTTGCTTGTGATGTGTATCGTCCAGCAGCTATTGATCAATTACATATTGTAGGAAATCAAATAGGCATTGAGGTTTTTAGTGATAAAGGAAATAATAATCCTGTTGCCATAGCTCAAGCTGGAATTGCGCATGCCAAAGCAAACGGATTTAATGTGGTTATTATTGATACCGCAGGTCGTTTAGCAGTAGATGAGGTGATGATGACCGAAATCTCTAACATCCACAAAGCCATTCAGCCACAAGAAACCTTGTTTGTGGTAGATTCTATGACAGGGCAAGATGCTGTAAATACAGCGAAAGCTTTTAATGATGTGTTGAATTTTGATGGTGTTATTCTTACCAAATTAGATGGCGATACCAGAGGTGGAGCAGCTATTTCCATTAAATCTGTCGTAAACAAACCTATCAAGTTTATTGGTACTGGCGAGAAAATGGAAGCTATTGATGTGTTTTATCCAGCACGTATGGCCGACCGTATTCTTGGAATGGGTGATGTGGTATCTTTAGTAGAACGTGCTCAAGAACAATTTGATGAAGAGGAAGCACGTAAACTTCAAAAGAAAATTGCCAAAGACCAGTTTGGGTTTGATGATTTTTTAAAACAGATTCAGCAAATCAAGAAGATGGGAAACATGAAAGATCTCATGGGAATGATTCCTGGCGCTGGAAAAATGTTAAAAGACGTTGATATTGATGATGACGCCTTTAAAGGTATTGAAGCCATCATTCATTCTATGACACCTAAAGAAAGAACCCAGCCTTCCATCATTGATGCAAGCAGAAAAAAGCGAATAGGTAAAGGTTCTGGAACTTCGGTTCAGCAGGTTAATCAGTTGCTAAAACAGTTTCAACAGATGAGTAAAATGATGAAAATGATGCAAGGTGGAGGCGGTAAAAAAATGATGCAAGCCATGAAAAACATGCGTTAGTTTTGTTAAAAGTTAAAAGTTAATTTTACTAACAACTAACAACCAACAACCAACAACCAACAACCAAATATTTTGATATGACAATTTTAGACGGAAATAAAATTAGTAACGATATAAAAAATGAAATCGCCTTAGAAGTTCAAAAAATGAAGGATAAAGGCGAGAAAGTTCCGCATCTGGCCGCTATTATTGTTGGAAATGATGGTGCAAGTTTAACCTATGTAGGTAGTAAAGTCAAGGCTTGTGAACGGGTTGGTTTTGAGTCTACTTTGGTACAAATGTCAAATACAACCAGCGAAATTGAATTGTTGGACAAAATCAATGAGCTTAATATGAATCCTGATATTGATGGATTTATTGTTCAGTTACCTTTACCTTCTCAAATTGACACTCAAAAAGTATTGTTAGCTGTTAATCCAGATAAAGATGTTGATGGATTTCATCCTACCAATTTTGGTAAAATGGCTTTAGATATGTCAACTTTTATTCCCGCTACGCCTTTCGGAATCTTAGAATTATTAGAGCGTTATGGTGTTGAAACCAAAGGGAAACATACCGTTGTTATTGGTCGTTCTCATATTGTGGGTCGCCCAATGAGTATTTTAATGGGAAGAAAGGGATTTCCAGGAAATTCTACAGTGACCTTAACTCATAGTCACACAAAAAATATCACACAAATTACGTCTCAGGCAGATATTATCATTTCGGCCTTAGGTGTTCCAAACTTTTTAAAAGCAGAAATGGTAAAAGACGATGCTGTGGTTATTGACGTTGGAATTACCAGAGTTACTGACGAATCTTCTCCAAAAGGATATACCATTACTGGCGATGTTGATTTTGAAAATGTAAGTAAAAAAGCAAGTTTTATTACACCTGTGCCTGGAGGTGTAGGCCCTATGACCATTGCTATGTTGCTTAAAAATACATTACTTGCACGCGAACATCACAGAAAATAATACAGTTTATTTGCAAATAGTTGAGGCAAATCTTTAAAGGGTTTTAAAGAGTATCAGTATTAGTTTTTATAATTTTTCATTCTGCTGAAGGTGGATCGTCTTTTCTATATTTTAACATAGATACCCCAGAAATAAAAAATATTCCACCTAAAATGGTTAAAGCCCAAGGACTTAGGTTCACCATATTATTCCCATAGATGCCTAAAACACCTAGTATTAAGGCTATCATGCCACCAATGGTTAAAATTAATGCTAATATCCGTATCATAATTTTAGAATTATGATGCTAAATTAAAGTTATGTCAAGAATTGATGTTACAAGATTATAAATGAAAATATCACAATTCCCATTTAATATTTTAATGAAATACTATTTTGCAAATAACTGACTCAAATCTTTAAATGCCTTAAACTCTAGGGCATTGCCAGCAGGATCATAAAAAAACATGGTTGCTTGTTCACCAATTTGACCAGCAAAGCGAATATAAGGGCCAATTTCAAATAGGATATTTTTGCTTTTTAAATTTTCTGACAGCGTTTGAAAATCATTCCAAGGTAAAACAACTCCAAAATGTGGTACAGGTACATCTTTTCCATCTACAGAATTGGTGTGCAAGTTGTCATTGGATTTTGGCTTGTAATGAATAACCAATTGGTGTCCAAAGAAATTAAAATCAACCCATTGGTCGCTGCTTCTGCCTTCATCACAACCTAATACATCACGATAAAATTTTCGGCATATTTCTAAATTATGAACGGGAATGGCTAAATGAAAAGGTGAAATAGATGACATATGTATTATTTAGTTTCTATGATTTCTTTGTCTTGTAATCGATTCGCTATAGGTTTTGGTGGAATCCTCAATGAGTACATTGAGTTCTTTTAGTTCGTCATTGGTTAGTGCTCTATAGTCTCCTACCGGCATATCGAGTTTTATATTCATAATCCTAACGCGCCTTAAGGTTTGTACCTCATAATTTAAATATTCACACATACGCCGAATTTGTCTGTTTAAGCCTTGTGTTAAAATAATTTTGAATTCATAAGTACTCAGTTTTTCCACCTGGCATTTTTTGGTAACCCGATCTAATTCTGCTAATGGTATTCCTCCGGACATTCGCTCAATAAAGGTTTGAGAGATGGGTTTGTCTACGGTTACAATGTATTCTTTTTCGTGATTATTACTGGCTCTCAATATTTTATTTACAATATCGCCGTCATCGGTTAAAAGAATTAATCCTTCACTGGGTTTATCTAATCTTCCAATGGGAAAAATACGTTTTGGGTACTTAATAAAGTCAATAATATTATCTTTTTCAACACTGGTGTCCGTGGTGCAAACAATGCCAACGGGTTTATTGAAAGCTAAGTAAACAAACGAATCTTTTGAGTTTTGGACTGGTTTACCGTCTACTTCAACAAAATCGCTTTGGCTTATTTTTGTGCCCATTTCAGGAATGATACCGTTAATGGTTACTCGTCCTGCTTCAATGAGTTTGTCGGCTTCTCGTCTTGAACAATAGCCTACTTCACTTAAATATTTATTAATTCTTTTTAATGGCTCTTCCATAGTTCTGCAAAGATATGAACTTTAGTTCTCAATAAATTCTGAAATATAAAAGGTTACAGATTTATGGTTTAATGAATGGCCTAATCCTTTTGTGGAAATGAGTTTACTGTTTTTGTAATTTTCTTTAATAAGAAGCGCATCATTGTATGGAATAATGTTGTCATCTTTGTCATGAATAATCAATCCTTCAGCATGAATGGTTTGAATATATTTTGCTGTTGAAAACGATTCTGGTGAAGACCCAAATTGTTCAATTATTTCCAAGTTAAGTTGTTCGGTAACACGGCGGTTGTACCTTAGCATGTCTGTGTATCGTTTTAAAACGTCTTTAAAATTAGAAGGAGCACCTAAAAGCACTAATTTTTGAATACCTTTTAATTGGTATTTCTTCTGAAAAAAAACCGTTGCCATACCACCTACTGAATGTCCAACAATAATATGGGGTTTAAATTTTTTTGCTACTTCATTTATAAATTCAGCATAAAGTAGTGCATTGAAATACCCGCTTCCAGAGTTTCCATGAGCAGGTGCATCTAAAGCGATGATGTTATGATCCTTGTTTTTTAAATGATTTATTAGTGGTTTCCATCGGCCTGAATTGCTTTCCCAGCCATGAACCAGTAGAATGGTCTTCTTTGTGCCAATCCATCGATAAGTCATTATTTCGTGAGATTCGTAATAAAGGATTTCTTTCTTGGCCGTTGCCAAAAAATCAAATTGCGCTTGGTTGATTTGACCTTTTCTGGGTTTTGAAAACAACGTCAAAGCTTTATTGGCTGCAGATGTTTTTGATAGATAACTCAAGGCATTAATAGAGGAGCCTACAAGTTTTATTAATATGGAACCCATTAATCTTCTCTATTTACCTTATCTTTTGAAAATGCGGGCGTACAGATGGCTATATATTCGCATGGCTCTGTAAAGGGATTTGAATATTGAACTCTGGTGTTTTTCTCAATTTTAATGGATTGTCCAGCTTTCAATACAATTTGTTCACCTTCAATAATAAACTGTTTTTTGCCTTTGATAATAAATGTAAATTCATCAAATTCTGGTGTTTGAAAAGGCTCGCTCCAGCCAGCAGGCGCAATCATATACGCAATACTTATTTTTGAATTACCATCTGTAGCCAGACCAAAATGTTCCTTTATAACTTTGCCATCATTGGTAGGAACTATAAACGGATTGTTTTGTATGATGTATTTTTTTTGAGTCATGGATGGTTAATGTTTTTCTTTCATGGGTTTTTTCTTAATCATGCCTCCTTTTAAATCTTTCACAATTCCCATGATAGTAAAAGCGTTTTTATCAATTTTATCTATTTCTGTTTGTAATTTGGCGAGTTCTAATCTGGTAACTACGGTATAAATAATGTCTTTATCATAACTTTTTCCTGATTTTCCAAAACCACCTTTGCCAGCATAAATGGTGCAGGCGCGTCTTAACTTTTCGATAATCATGGTTCTTAATTCGTCATGTTTCTCTGAAATTATGGTAACACCTATATATTCTTCAACGCCATCAATAACAAAGTCAACCGTTTTAGCTGCTGCTAGATAGGTAAGAATAGCATAGAGAGCGGTTTCAATAGATAAAATGTAAGCACCAACCGAAAATATCATGAGGTTAATTATAAACAAAACATCCCCAATTGTTAATGATAGTTTTCTGCTTAAAAAAATAGCCAATACTTCTGTACCATCTAAAACACTGCCACCTCGCATGGCCATGCCAATACCCAAGCCTAAGAAGAAACCACCAAAAACAGCTATCAGTAATTTGTCTTCAGTAATAATGGGATATTCAATAAAGTGAACAACAAAGGCTAGCATTGCTATTGAAATAAGACTTCGAACAGCAAATGCTATGTTAAATGTTTTTGATGCCAAAAATAAAAATGGAAGATTAACCAACACTAACAGGTAACTCAAGTTTAAGGTAGTTACATACTCTAATAAAAGGGAAATACCAGTAGCGCCGCCATCAATAAAGTTATTAGGCAGTAAAAAACCTTTTAAACCAAAACCGGCAGCAAAAACACCAATAATAATATTAATGTAATCTTTTATAAAATGAACCAATTCAACATGCAAGGTTCTTGCCAATGGAACAATTTCCTTTTTGTTAACAGTGGCTTTGCCTTGGTTTTGTTTTAGTTTGTTTCTGGCAACGTCTACCAATATTTTTGAAAAGTAAGGATTCATAGGGTTTTTATTAATCTTGTTTGTTCCAATTTATGAAAAAAAACTTGATTTTAGCGTTATCAGGAATATGAATGGCTTCAATTTTTAAAGTTCTGTCAAAACGCATGTTGGCTGGTAGCTCTTTTTTGTCTATGGTAAAAGAAGCGTTAATTTCGTTTACTGTAACCACAATGGTATTGATTAAATTATCAATTCTGGTGATTTTATAATTCGAGTTAATGTCTTTGAAGGTACTCAGAATAGACAAGTTTTTATCGGTTTTAAAACGCGAATCAAATATTTGAACACTTTGAATGTATGACATTGAGTCCAACGGTTTTCTAGGGCTAATGTTTAAAAGTTTATGACCTTCATTATCAAAAATTTCAATATCATTCAACGGCATATTAAATTCATTCTCAGGGTAATCTTTAACCAGAGAATCTTGAATATAAATGGCTTCTAAGTCCTTGACCCGAGTGGAATCCGTTAATAGACCAATGTGTTGTTTGCTAATTTGGAATGGGTTTATTTCTTTATTACAATTGGTAAGAAATAGGCATAAAAAAATGAGACTTAAATAAGATTTATACATGACTTAAAATGGGATTAATAAAATTAATAGCTATCTAAAAATGGACTTATTTTTTCATGACTTTGGTTAAAATTCCAAAAACACTACGTATAAAAGTTGCACTTGTTAAAACTTTAACCACAGGATTCATGGCAGTACTTCTTCGTCTCGAACTTGATGCAGAAGCTCTATCTTTTGAGGCTGCCTTTTTTAATGCCTCCTGTTCTTGATGTGCTTTTTCTTTAGCTTCTTCTGCTTCAGCTAAATCAATTTTTTCATTTAGCATTTCATAAGCACTTTCTCTATCAATATCGTTATTGTACTTTTTTACAAGTTTTGATTTTGATAGTAATGTACTGAGTTCAGAATCTGTTAACACATCCATTCTACTCATGGGTGCACGCATCATGGTGGCGGCCAATGGTGTTGGTCTTCCTTTTTCGTCAAGGGCAGAAATCAATGCTTCGCCAATGCCTAGAGAAGTTAAAACATCTTCTGTATTATAATACTCTGAATCTGGATAGTTTTTAGCGGTTAGTTTGATAGCTTTTCTATCATTGGCCGTAAATGCGCGCAGTGCATGTTGTATTTTTAATCCTAATTGGCTTAAAACGGCTTCAGGTACATCGGTTGGATTTTGTGTTACAAAATATAATCCAACACCTTTACTTCGTATAAGTTTTACAATGCTTTCAATTTGATTTAATAAGGCTTTGGAAGCTTCATTAAAAATTAAGTGAGCTTCATCAATAAACATGACAAGCTCTGGCCTGTCACTGTCTCCTTGCTCTGGAAATGTTGAGTAAATTTCAGCCAGTAAACTCAACATAAAGGTTGAAAATAGTTTTGGTCTATCTTGAATATCTGTGAGTCTAATAATATTGATATAGCCTCTTCCGTCTTCATCAACCCTCAATAAATCCTGTACGTCAAAAGATGTTTCTCCAAAAAACAAATCGGCACCTTGTTGCTCTAGCTCAACAACTTTTCGTAAAATAGCACCTGTTGAGGCTGTTGAAATGTACCCATAGTCATCTTCAAACTCTTTTTTTCCTTCTTGAGTTGCGTATTGAAGTATTTTTTTAAAATCTTTCAAATCTAGAAGCGGCATTTTATTATCATCACAATATTTAAAAATAACGGCTACAATACCAGATTGTGCTTCCGATAAGTCTAATATTCTTGATAATAATACAGGGCCAAATTCGCTTACCGTTGCTCTTAATCTAACACCATCTTGTTCAGATAGGGTTAAAACTTCAACAGGAAAAGGTTTAGCTTCAAAAGGGAGTCCTATTTTTTCATGTCTTTCATCAATTTTGGCGTGACCCGGACTTGGTTGCGCTAAACCACTTAGGTCGCCTTTTATATCCATAAGTAACACAGGAATGCCTTTATCACTTAAATTTTCGGCAAGAACTTGTAAGGATTTTGTTTTTCCAGTTCCGGTAGCACCAGCAATCAATCCGTGACGATTTAAAGTTTTTAATGGAATTTTTACATGGGCGCCCGTAATGGTTTCGCCATCCAACATAGCGGCGCCAACAGGAATAAAATCACCTTTGGTAAGGTTGCCTTCATTGATGTACTTTAAAAATGTTTCCTTATTACCCATTCTCAATAATTTTTCATAAAAATAACGATTCCAAATTTAATTTATACAAACAAGATAAATAAAACTATCAACATTTAGTAAGCAAAATAGTATCTTTGCACACTTATGAATAAAGAGATTAAAGAATTAGTGGATAAAGGTGAAATGTTGCCTTTAATGGAGGAGTTTTATACCATTCAAGGTGAAGGATTTCATAAAGGTACGGCGGCTTATTTTATAAGATTAGGCGGTTGCGATGTGGGCTGTCATTGGTGTGATGTAAAAGAAAGTTGGAACGCCAATTTACATCCACCAACGCATGCGGTCAACATTGTTAATAATGCAAAAAAATATAGTGATACTATTGTGGTTACCGGCGGAGAACCATTAACCTGGGATATGACTTTTTTAACATCAAAATTAAAAGCTGAAGGATTAAAGGTTCATATAGAAACCTCTGGAGCTTATAAATTAACAGGTGTTTGGGATTGGATTTGTTTATCGCCAAAAAAATTAAAACTACCTACCAAAGAAGTTTACGAAAAGGCCCATGAACTAAAAGTTATTGTTTATAACAAAGACGACTTTCGTTTTGCCGAAGAACAAGCCGCAAAAGTTAATAAAGATTGTATTTTGTACTTACAACCCGAATGGAGTAAAAGAGATAAAGTGATTCCTGATATTGTAAATTATGTCATGGCAAATCCTAAATGGAAAGTGTCTCTTCAAACACATAAATATTTAAATATTCCTTAAAAAAAATAAAACCGACTCAACACTAAAAAAACGAGGCGGTTTTTTATAATATCCACATAAAAAAAACGGTTTAGACTAAACTAAACCGTTTGTGTTGAATGGATTAAAATTTGTAGCGAGAGCGGGGCACGATCCCGCGACCTCCGGGTTATGAATCCGACGCTCTAACCAGCTGAGCTACCTCGCCATAATTTAAGGCTGCAAATATAAAAACAATATTATTGTCAACAAACATAAGTTGTGCAAAATATTATTAAATTTTATTGTTAAACTTATCAATTTATGTATATATTGAGCAACATAAATTTTTATGCTAAATCATGGACGATAAAATTAAATTTGAAATAGAGTTTCCCATACAATCATCACCGCAGTTATTATACCAATATATTTCTACGCCTTCAGGTTTGTCTGAATGGTTTTCAGATAATGTGAATTCAAGAGGAGAATTATTTACTTTTATATGGGATGATAGTGAAGAGCAAGCCAAATTATTGAGTAAAAAGAGTGGGGAACGGGTTAAATTTAAATGGTTAGTTGAAGAAGAAGAAGAAGAAGAACTCTCTACGTACTTTGAACTTAGAATACAAGTTGATGAAATAACCAAAGATGTCTCTTTAATGGTAGTAGATTTTGCTTATGAAGATGAAGTTGATGAGTCAAAAATGCTTTGGGAAAATCAAATATCTAGCTTAAAACAAGTTTTGGGTTCTGCATAATTTTAAATCATCTTACTTTAAAGTATATTTGTTCTAACCCTAATTTTTAGGGTTTTGGACTTTTTTTTTATGATTAATTTCAACGGAAATATTTTAGAAGAAAAAAACCTTTTATCGATAGATAACAGAGGTTTTAATTATGGCGATGCACTTTTTGAAACCATAAAAGTATCGCTAGGTAAGGTGCTTTTTTGGGAAGACCATTATTTTAGGCTTATGGCTTCCATGCGAATTATGCGTATGGAGATTCCCATGGACTTTACCATGCAATATCTTGAAAATCAAATTCAAGAATTGCTGAAATCAAATCATCAACAACATCTTTCATCTCGTGTTAAGTTTACGGTTTTTAGAAATGAAGGCGGTTTGTATTTGCCTACGACCAATCATATAAGTTTTTTAATCACCTCAAAAACGATGGATGAAGATTTCTACTTACTAAGAGTCAAACCTTATGAAGTAGATTTATTCAAGGATTTTTATATATCGCCAAGCTTATTATCTACTTTAAAGACTAACAATAAAGCTATTAATGTGGTTGGTAGTATTTATGCGCAAGAAAATAATCTGCAAAATTGTTTGTTATTGAACACCGAAAAAATGGTTGTTGAGGCTTTAAACGGAAACCTCTTTGTTGTTAAAGATCATGTAATAAAAACACCGCCTTTAACCGATGGTTGTTTAAAAGGCATTATGAGAAAGCAAGTTATGGAGGTGGTTCGTGAACTTCCAGATTACCAACTTATCGAAGCATCTGTCTCGCCTTTTGAACTTCAAAAAGCAGATGAACTTTGGATAACCAATGTTATTACAGGAATACAGCCTATTTCAAAATATAGAAAAAAAACCTATGTTAATAACCAAGCAAAAAGAGTATTGCCCTTATTAAATGCTAAAATGAGAAAGGATTAGTTATAATTTGGATTTTCTGGTGCATTGGACCAAATACTGTATTCGCCACCAAGCTCAAGCATTTTCTCTTTCCAAAAAGATTCATAATCT
>Ga0210039_1000605_pt1 | contig 37476 bp, 43 predicted proteins | sample CryGeyCG2114_250_3_FD_185460 | JGI IMG/M metagenome (GOLD analysis project Ga0210039, IMG submission 185460) | Groundwater microbial communities from aquifer - Crystal Geyser CG17_big_fil_post_rev_8/21/14_2.50 (SPAdes) (version 2) | ecosystem: Environmental > Aquatic > Deep subsurface >...
ACTTTGCCTACAGGCTTCCTTCAGATTCCACCTCGCGATGGACACCCTTGCCCTTGGCTAATGGTTCCCACTGCCAAGCCCATAGCGGACTTTCACCGCCAAGCTATCGCCCATGCCGGGCGCACACGCAAAGATAGGGGCGTCGCCGCGCCCCTATCTTTTGCCTTAGTGAACTTGCAAAAAGCCAGTGCATATGGTAGAAGGAAGGTGCTTCTTGCTTCGCTTCGATCCGGCTTCTCACACACTTATATACTTAGCATATCTTGGTATGTCTTAGTACTTCTTAAATACTTCGTGTTCCTTCGCTTAATCTTTAGGAAAATATCTTTGCCATATTAAACACCCGGTCATCGATAGGTCTGACCGTAAGAGCCTCTTCAAGCGGGATCGATGTGACTTCGCCGCATCGTATGGCGACCATGCGGTCGAATTCACCTTTTTCAATCAGCTCAATAGCCGCAACACCGAATTCGGTAGCGATGAAACGGTCGAACGGGCTTGCTTGCCCGCCTCTTTGCAGGTGACCGAGGTTCATAAACCTGGTTTCAAGACCGGTCTTCTCCTCAATGGTATCGGCAAGAAACTCTCCGATGCCGCCGAGCCTTACGTGTCCGAACGCATCGGTTTTCTCGTTTACGACCACCTGCTCGCGGCCCTCGGGCTTGGCGCCCTCAGCAACCACGATAATGCTAAACGTCTTGCCCCTCTGGCGACGCCTTTTTATCCTGTCGATAACTTCATCGATATTGAAATGGTGCTCGGGAACCAGAATGCTGTCTGCGCCACCGGCGATACCGGCGTAGAGCGCGACGTGGCCCGCGTCCCTTCCCATAACTTCAACGACCATAATCCTATGATGTGACTCGGCGGTCGTGTGGAGCCTGTCGAGCGCCTCGGTCGCAACCTCGACGGCAGACTGAAAGCCTACCGCAAAGTCGGTGCCGTTGATATCGTTGTCGATTGTCTGCGGGATACCGACTGCAGGTATCGGCTCGGGTAGGTTATTGATCTTGTGCGCAACGCCCAGCGTGTCGTCGCCGCCGATGCAGACCATCGCATCGATACCGGCCCGCTTCAGATTCTCCTTCATTTTGTCGGCTGCGCCGTCAATTTTAAACGGGTTGGTCCTCGAGGTACCAAGAACCGTACCGCCCTTTGGCAGGATTCCTGAAACGGAGTGAAGCGTCATTTCCTCGTAATCGCCGTTAATCGGGCCGGCCCAGCCGTTTTTAAAACCAAGGATCTGGTGCCCGCCCTCGAGTCCACGCCTTACAACCGCCCTGATTGCGGCATTAATGGCGCTTGAGTCACCGCCACCGGTGAGCATTCCTATCCTCATTCCGCAACCCCCCCAGCCATATACGCCATTGTCTCGGTCGCCTTACCGGCGGAGCCGAAAAGCTTAATCTTACCGCCGACAATTTTAACCATCTCGTCCATGGCCGGCTTAAGTAGTTTCCTGGGGTCTATAACATCCGGGTTTTCCTGGATAAACTGGGTGATGCCGCGTTTGAAGGCATCGCGTATCTCTGTGTCGATGTTGATCTTGGTTACGCCGAGGGAGCCCGCGGTCCTGATATCCTCATCCGGAATGCCCGAGGCGCCGTGCAAAACAAGCAGCGCCTTGTCTCCTATTTTATTTCTGATCGCTTCAAGCCTCTTGAAGTCAAGCTGTGGTTTTCCCTTATACCAACCGTGTGCGTTACCGATCGATACGGCCAGCGCATCGATGCCGGTGCGCTCGACATAATCAAGCGCCTGGTCCGGGTTGGTCATCGAAGCCTCGCGCTCGGATACAGAGATCGCATCCTCTGTGCCGACGAGCCTTCCCAGTTCGCCCTCGACCGAGATGCCGGCGGCATGCCCGAGTTTTACGGCTTCCTGGGTAAGCCTCACATTCTCTTCGTAGGGATGCTTTGAGCCGTCAAACATGATGGATGAAAACCCGGCGCGCACCGCGTGGACCAGATGCTCGAACTCGGTGCCGTGGTCCAGGTGAACCGAAACCGGAACGCCCGTCTCCTCAGCGGCGATTCTAGCCATGGCCACCAGGTTCTCCATTCCAGCGTACTTTGCCGCAGACGGTGAGACCGCCAGGATAATCGGCGACTGCTCCTCTGATGCAGCGCGAAAGATCGCTTTTGTTATTTCCAGGTTGTTTGTATTAAACGCTCCAACTGCATACCCACCATCGCGTGCTTTCATCATAAGCTCGTTGTTTGTTCTAAACATTATCACTCCTCCTGTATAAAATAATTTGCTATTGTTCTACCCATTCGGCAAAAAAATAAGCAGAGCTTGCTTTATTGCCGCTATGCTTGGAGTGCTTGGACATTCTTATTTTGTCGCTATTAGATATCGGGTTGGCCTTTTACTTTCTAAAGTAGCATTGGCATACTGTTAAGCGTATTACTAATTATAGTGCTGCGAGCGGCTTAAGGAAGGCATTTTATGGTAAATTACCCTATTTTTTAGGTGTTTTCTTAAATACTTTTCCTTCACGTGTACTCAAGCGCACAAGCACTATGCCCCCGATAATGAGAACGGCGCCAATGGAGAGGTAGGCAAGGATATAGCCGATAAGGCTTGCCAGCAAGAGGAAGAATCCCACCGCTACAAAGATCGAGGCAATTGAGAAAAATGTAAAGGCGAGGATAAAAAAGGCAGCCTTTCGCGCAGCAGTTCCAATCGGTCCCGTGATGTTTTGCTTGACGATCATCGTTATCTGCTGACGCACGTAAGCCATGACCAGATCGAATAGCTCAAGAATCGCATCGATAATCGTTTTTCCGCCCTGTGTAGTTTCTTTCATTTTCCGCTCCTCTAGTTGTTGTTTGCAAATGTATCAAACACGGGCGGAAAAGGGTAACTAAGCTGCTTTAAGCCTCATCTCCTTAGATCTACAATATCTCGCGGAGTTATGGCTTCCACCCGGCACTTCGGTCGGTGTTATACCTAATGAGCACTGTCCGTCAAAATTGCTGCATTCAAGGCACCCCGGCCATGAGATCTGCCGGTAGAGTGAGCCCAGATTGCTTAAGTAGTTCTCAAAGTGCTCCGGGAAAAGCTCCTGGAACTTCTCCCTTACTTCTATCATTTTATCAAAGTTGACGAGAGAATATATCTCTGAAAGGAGAGAAAGTTTTGCCAGCGCTTGTAATTTTTCCGATTCTTCCCATCCATTGCGGCTTCCGCCCGCCAGTTCACTTATTTGTGCGTCAAGCCACTGTGCCTGCTTTTCGAGAGTTTCACCCTGCAGAGACACCTGCCGCTGGAGCATCGGTATGTATTCCCAGCTTTTAGATAAATCATGCTCCGCACTCATGGCAGAACACCTCCCTATAGTTTTCGGTTAACGCCGATTATTTCCTTAAACTAATTTCATTAAAATAAAGTGGCGCAAGCGCACGCCACGGGGTTTGAAAATCACCATGTTTTATAGAGGTCCTTCGCCTTCTTCCTCGATATCAACGGGCAGTTGCTCTTCCATAAGAGTCAGGCGGTCGATTTTCTGCTCAAGCCTTCTTATATCTGTTTTGGTGGGAATATCCGCTTCATCGATGGCCTTTCTCACTTCGGCCTTGACCATATCCCGCAGCTGATTACGCGCCTCAGTGCCCCGGGTCATGAGATCTCGCACCATTGCCTTGGCCTGATCGCGGGTGATCTCGCCGCGCTCGACCAACTCATTTACCAGCTCCTGCGCTCTATCAGCGGTTATAGAGGCAGCCCCAATACCAACCAGTAGGGTTCTTCTGATTATGTCGGTAATACCATCGCCCATATTCACTCCTCCTTCCCTACATCTGTGCTACCCAATTACGGGCATGCCTAAACGTTGGCAAGCAAAAGGATTACAATAGCTTTTTGTAGTGGCGACGGGTTCCTCTTTCCCACCTATACGACCATGTCAAGAACAAGCCGTAGGTCATTGATGATTTCGCAATCGGCTTTCAAGATATTTTCCGAGCGGTCGATGAGCACAGGTGTAATCCCGACGCTGCGGGCGCCCAGGATATCGGCGTAGTAGTGATCGCCCACGTGCATGGTTTCGTGCGGTTGTACGCCGGCACGGGCAAGGGCCATCTCGAATATTTCGGGTTGGGGTTTCATCCTGCCGACCGTCGCGGAGCACATGATAAAGTCGAGATACCGCGTGAGGCCGATGCCGGCGCACAAGTCCGACAGCCTGCTGTCCCAGTTTGAGACAAGGCCGATCGTTAGTCCCGCGTCTTTGAGCCCCATGATGGTTGCAAGGGCGTCGGGAAAGAGTTCCCAGCGGTAGTGAAAACCGAATTCATCGTAGATTTCTTGCGCCAGGCGACGACCGTCGCCGTTAATCCCGACTTCTCGTGCGACAAGCGTATAAAGATCGATCCAGAGGGCGGCGGCTCCCTCTTCGGAACGCCAGAAGGTATCGTCCTGCCGGTAACGCTCCTCATAGTACCGGTCCCCTACGGCAATCGCTTCTCGCAACGCCTCCCGATCGATCTCAAAGCCGTTGCGGCTGAATACCTCGGTGCAAACGTGCTTGACCGAGGGAAACGGGCGCAACAGCGTATTTCCCGCATCAAAAAATACTGCCTTATATTTCAACGCACTACTTCCTTTAATTCTTACCGCCTTGCTTTATACTTTTTATCGGCTGGCGCTGAGTTTGCCTTCCAGGCGATCCATAGCGTTTCTCAAATCGTGCTGGCGCATGGCCGTTGTAAGATCTCCTCTGGTTTTCTCCATGACGGAGCGGGCCAGATCGGTAATCCTCCTGAGACCCGGCGTAAGCGCATCCGGGTAATCAAACGAAATCAGGAAATAATAGACATCGTCCATGATGGTTAAAAACCGCTCGCCCTCGGTGAGCTTCCCCCGGCGGATGATATCTAAAATATGCCGCCTCAGTTCGCCCATAGCCTCGCCAAGCCCTGAGAGATACGGCGGATAGCCTATCCCCAGCTCATCCGGCTCAGGCAGAGGGGCGCCGGTAACCAGCGCAAAGGTCGTCCTGCCCTCGCTATATTCCTTCTCGGCATCCTGCAAAAAACCCGCAAAGTAAATCTGGGGATAGTCCTTAAGCACATTCTGGGCTTCAACCAGGTGGGCCTTGGCCTCATCCAGGTGCTTTGTGGCCTCTTCATACTTCTCGCGGTGCACCGCGCGTATCGCAACGCTACAGGAACGGATTACCTGCCGCGCCTTCGGAAGCGCTATCTCCCGCGCCTTGTTCTTTGCATCAAGGCTCGCCCTAATTTTCCCGCCGATATCCTCAAGCTCCATGTCGTTTCCTTTCCAACCCAATCCTTGTTTACTACACCATTCGTACCTGTCATTCTGAGCGCTAGCGAAGAATCTAGGTCGCACTCACAGACTTCTGTCACTTGAATCTTGTCTAAGCTTAGACCCTTCTGCATAAGAAGAAGGTTTCTGCACCCAAGATTCTTCAGTCGCTTTGCTCCTTCAGAATGACAGATAGCGCACTGGAGTAGCTTATTCTACTTTTCGCAATCCGCTGCGTTCTTTTATTTTCTCGATGATCGCGCGCAAATCCTCTATTGAAAAAGTATAAAGCTCGTCGCAGAAGTTGCAGCGCATCTCGATGTCCTCGCCATCGGCGATCATATCTTTAATCGCTTAGTTCTCTATCCCTTTACCACGAATGACTTAAAATCGCCCTTCGGCTCTTCCCAATCTATCCTGACGCGGTCGACTGCGGCCCGGTCCGGGCCGCGGCGGCACCACCCAACCAGATCATCAACCATAACGCCGTCGCCCTCGATCACCGCCTCGACTTCGCCGGAAGGCAGGTTCCTCACCCACCCTTTAACGTGACGAAGATCGGCCATCTCCTTCATGCTCTGCCGGTAATAGACCCCCTGGACGCGCCCCTGAATAAGAAGATGTAAGCGTTTTTCTGTCACCTGGCTGTTCCCTCCGCACTTGTGCGTAATAAAAATTAGGCTGGAAGTTTAATCTCCAGCCTATCGAAACCTTCTCTGCGGGTCAAACTCAACCTGTGTTCAACGCAGCCTTAAGAAACGGCTCGATGTAGGCGCGCTGCTTTTCGTCCACCGTCTCGCTTAAAAGAACAAGCGCGATATAGCGCGGCTCGAACGGCGTGGTCTTAGGATACATCTTAACTTCATACGGCATCTTATCGCTCTTCTTGTGGTTGCATGTCGAGCATGCCGTAGTCACGTTATCCCAGGTATCGAGACCGCCCCTCGAGACGGGCTTTACGTGCTCCCTTGTTAAACGCTCCTTCTTCTTGAGATCGCGTTTATACCTGCCGCAATACTGGCAGGTATAGTTGTCGCGGGCAAAAAGGACCGCGTTGCTGACAACCGAACGGAAACGGCGCGGAATTTCGACGTAGTGCACAAGGCGAATAACCAGCGGATAAGGAAAGTCCCGTTTCTCGGTTCTAATGCGCTTGCTTACGTGGGTCTCGACTATCTCCGCCTTTTCCTTGAGGACGAGGATCAGCGCTCTCTTGACAGGAACAAATGTTAAAGGTTCGGTGCTCGCATTTAAAATCAATGTCTGCGCCATAAACTTTCGCGGCTTCTTCCAATCTTCCGGGGTATGCGCTCACCCCCGGCCGCTCCCACCGCTTAAGGCCTCCATTAATTGATAAATCTTGAGCAAAATTATACCAGATTACGCAAAATTACTAAAGTGATCACACGGGTGGCCCGTGCATGGCAGCCGACTACCTACACCTTAAAAAGCCCTCCCGCTGGCTTTTACCTCGTAGATTTTAGCCCTGCACTTGCCCGACCCCCTGGCGGGTAGTTTAGTAATCCAGATTAAATAGTACCTGAACGGAACCCCGGTGATTTTAAACGACATCTCTTTGGACGCGTTTTTGACCTGTTTCAAGGTTTTCCACTCCAAAACATCGTTTGAGCCCTTGATAGCGCCGGACCAGTTTCCGGATGAAGTTATCACCAACCCCTGCACTTCAACGGCTTTCCCATAATCCATATATACCCCAACCCCACCCTTGTGCTCACCAAAACTCGATGATTTATAGCTTTCGGTCGACCACGCCGTATCGGGATTGCCGTCTATTATATTTCCCACTTGGTCGGGATTCTCATCACCATTTCCGTTTGGGTCGTAATCAACCACATCAGCTGGTTTCAGCGAACCGAACTGCGGTTCTTTTATGGTGTCAAGCTTAATTCTTTGAATTGGCCGTTTTTTGGCTACCGCCGTATAATCGCCGCCTGCACCCGCAAAATAAATGAGCGCGCCGATAATGGCAAGCACGCAGACGGCTATCAACGCCTTGGCAAATACGGTCAGCCTTTTACGCTTCCTGCGCCGTCTCGGATTAGGCCTTCTACTCCGCGCGGGAGCACTTTTCTTCGACTCTGTGCCTGGATACGCCTCGTCTTTGCGGGCTCGCTTTTTACGGGCAAACTTTGCCTTCGTTCGCGGGCTCGATTCTAAAAGCTCCTGCTTTTCGGGAGAGTCCCAAAATGCCAAATCCTCCAAGAGCTTGTTTACATCCTGATAGCGGTCGTCAGGGTCTTTGCTCAACAGTTTGTCGACAATAATCTCAAGAATCGGGGGCACCTTTGGGTTGAGTTCGCGCACCGGGGTGGGTTTTTCGGTTACGTGCTTCCCCGCTACTTCAACCGAGGTAGTGCCCTCAAACGGGGCGCGGCCGGTGAGCATCTCGTAGAGGATTACCCCAAGCGAGTAGATATCCGAGCGGCTATCCGCCTGCCTTCCCCGCGCCTGCTCGGGGGATATATAGCGCGCGGTGCCTAAAATCTTTCCCGTCTGGGTAAGCCCCGGCATCATTAACGCCCGCGCGATACCGAAATCGGTGACCTTAACAACATACTCGTCGGCTAAAAGAATGTTCTGCGGTTTTATATCCCGGTGGATAATCGCCCGCTCGTGCGCATGCCCGAGCGCCTCGGCGGCTTGACCGGCGATATAGACAGCCTCGTTTACCGGAAGCGGAGCCCGCTCCTCGATCATCTGCTTGAGCGTTATGCCCTCGACGTACTCCATCACGATGTAGTAAATGCCGTTGGCATCTCCCGTATCATAGATGGTCGTGATGTTCGGATGGATGAGGCTTGCAGCCGCGTAGGCTTCTCTCCTAAAGCGCTCTATGAAATGGGCGTTATCGGTAAACTGCCCGTGCAGTATTTTAATTGCTATTTCGCGCTCCAGCACCGAGTCAAAGGCCTTATACACGACCGCCATGCCGCCGCGGCCGATTGCCTTATCGATTGTGTAGCGCCCGTTGATAACTTGTCCCTGCATGAATACCCTGTATAAGCTACTTCTCTTGCTTCTTTAGTCGTGCTAAGCCACCCAGTATAATTATGTGAGCGGCAGCCCTGCCACCCAGAATGGGGAGTGGTTTCCTGATTTCATTATGACCCTCCCCGTGTTACCGTATTCCAGTGATGTTAACACTCAACTATTTTACACTTAGCCGGCCAATAGTGAAACGCATCGGTCGAAGATTGCCCTGATACATCCCCGGCTATTCGGGAATAATACGGTTATACGGGGTATTTTAGACGCGGTTTTAGAACTTCTAAATGTGGCATTGTTGATTGATACTGAAATATGGAAATTAGGTGGCGCATGAAAGAACAAGAGCAAGAATACCTGAGAAACGAAATAGCGGAGGCGCTGGAGCGCGAGCCGGGGATCGGCGCCCGTATCGATGTGGAAGTACACGGGCGGGTCGTCAGAATAAGCGGCATCGTTCGCACGCTCGAGCAGAAAGAGATCGCGGAGGAGATCGCGCAACGTTTCGGTCCGGTACGGCTTGACAGCGATATCATCATCGGGTCGCCAAAGATCACTGATGATGGTGATGTGCTGGCCGCCACTCGCAGGGCCATCGCTAAAGATACCGATCTCGCGCATGATATCGGCGTGGGCCGGGTTGTCGATGGGATCGTCTACCTTGAAGGACGCAGCGAAAGCATCCTCGAAATCGAGCGCGCCGCACATATTGTAGCGAGCGTACCGGGAGTGAAAGACATCGTGTCTGAGGTAAGAATTAAAACAGATGTCCTCATCACCGACGTTGATCTGGTGGATGAGGTCATGCAGCGATTACGGGTCGACCCCACAATCGAGGCGGAATTCATCAGCGCTTCGGCCAAAAACGGCATAGTGAAAATAGAGGGTACGGTTAAAACCATCAAGCAAAAAATGCACGCGGGTTACCTGGCGAAACAGATGCCCGGTGTCGCTAAAGTCGAAAACGACCTGGCCGTAAGCGAGCACCCGATAAGCCTCGATGCGGCAGCGGAAAACGAAGTCCTAAAAGCGCTCGAGATGAGCAGAATCAACATGATTGACGTGCGGGTTAATGTACTCGACGGTGTGGTCTACCTGGACGGCACTGTGGACACTTATGGGCAAAAGGAACTGGCCCAAAAAATAGCCGAGAAGATACCGGGAGTGCGCCTTGTTCAGAACGACCTGGTTATAGGCTTTCATATAGAAAAAAGCGCATGAGAGGGAGGGCCTTCGTAGCTGGTTTCCCGAGAAGCAAATGTGGGTATAAAAAACCTTGTCTACTTGCCTAGCAAGAGAGAGGAGGCCTGCTTGCAAAGTCTGAAGTGGGAGAAAAACCAAGCCGCACTGCTGAATAAAGCCGCCGAGGATTTCCGCGATCATATATGGACGATAGTTGAAAAATGGATGCTCAGCCTGAAGATAAAAGAAGGCGAAAATAGCTGGAAACGATTCCCTGAAACACAACTTGTCGATAATCTGCCAACACTGTTAAGAGGTATTTCCAAGGTCATAGAAGACCCTGCGCACATCGTTGATTTTGAGCCGGGCGGCGTCATCTATGAAGCCGCGTCCGAGCTGGGTCGAAACCGCCGGCTGCGCGATTTTGAGCCCTCTGAGGTACTGTACGAGCAGGAAGTGCTGCGTGATATCATCTGGGGCTACTGCCGGAAGAACCTTATGCCGCTTGATGCGTATGAACTGGAAAAGCGGATAAATCGACCGGTCGACAAGATGGTCTCAACGATCATCAACAGCTACATAAACATTTATGCAATGGAGCTGAAGCATCTTGCGCGCCGCGACAAGCTCACGGATTTTCTCAATTACGAGGCTTTTAAGGAAACGCTCAGCGATGAGCTGAGACGCTCGCGCAGGTACCGCCACTCGTTTTCGCTCATCATGCTCGATATCGACGGGTTTCAAAATTACATTAAAGAATTTGGTAACCTGGCCGGTGATACCTTACTTAAGGAGGTATCGCGGGTCGTGGAGCATATCATCCGTACGGTCGATATACCGGCACGGCACGGGTTGGACGAGTTTGCCATCATATTACCCGAGACATCCAAGAAGCAAGCCCGTAGAGTCGCCGAGCGTATGAGGCGGGCCATAAAGCTCGATACCAGACACACGGCGCAGGTTCACGACGAGTTGAAATCAGGGATTACGGTGAGCATAGGCGTGTCCACCTATCCCAAGGATGCCGGGACACTAGACGAGTTGGTAAGCCTTGCCGATGAGGCCCTCTTCGAAGCCAAAAAAGCCGGCAGAGACATTGTGGTTTGGAAATAAAAGAAGGCCGAGACGCCCTCGGCCTCTACTCCATTTTATCCTTCACCCGTCTGGTCAAATCATTCTCGACAGTTAGAAGCTTTTGCGCAAGCCCCGACCGTTTGCCCGGCCGGCTGATTATCACCCTATGGTTGGATGATTCCTGCGCCAACCATTTTTGCTTATAGGGCTCCTGCCCCCGTAAGAAATCGAACCTGCCCATACCCGCCGCAATCGAGTCCTCAATCGCACGGCCTATCAATACCGTAGAAACGCTCATCGGCGCCCATTCCGGTTCGAACCCCCCAAGGTAATAGTAAAACGTATCGCCAAACGCAAATCCATAGAGTGCTGCCACCGGCAGGCCGTCAAGCTCCATAACGTAGAGACGTAGCCATCCGCTCTCACAGAGAGCGGCAGCAAGCCCGATATGAAATTTTCTAAACTTGGGATTGAGATACGCTCCGGGTTTTTTCTTGGCTATAAAGCGTTTCTGGTGAAGCTTGAAGAAAAGCTCCATATCTTCCCCGACGGTCTCGGGGCAGCTCAGCCTGATGCGCATATCGTGATCGCGCGCCAGACGCCTGGCGTAATACTGCACGTTCCAGCGAAACTTCTTGCTTAAGGTCGCAAGGTACCCCTCCCAGCTCTCGGGAAGCTCAAGACTATAGCAGTGGTCCTGGATAACATCGGCGCAGGAGAACCCAAGGGCCTTAGCTTTTTCGACCATCTCGCCGGCGGTATTACGTGCGCTCGAAAGTTGATGAAGATCGATTGCATCCCAACCCGACGCGGCAAAAAGCGCACCATAAAGGGCGACAGCGGCACCCGATATGTCGCCGTCGGCTATGATGTCCAGATAATCGGTTCCATTAGTCCCGATAAACGCCGCGACCTTAAGCGGCAAGCCATAGTGGGTGGACGATAGATAGACAGGGGCTATGCCGACAATTGCGCCGGCATCCCGGGCAACTAGCAGCGAGAGCTTTTTCCCCCTACCGTTTGATTTCCACCAGTACCACGACCATTCCCAGGTCTGAAATATGGACGAGCCCGCTGCGGATGCAAGCGCGTTCCAATCCTCTTTCAGGCTTCTAAAGCGTTCCAGATCCGTTACTACCTCTATTGCCGGCAAACAGTAACCTCCATGTAGGGTTTCGAATACGTGGAACGGCTCAGCTCGTTAATCTCTCTCTGTAGTTTTTTCGCTAAGGTGCTCTTTAAAGATGATGCAATCTTCACACCCGTTAAAAGAGGCGCATACACACCCGTCCTTCAGCTGCCAGCAATCAACCTTCTGCATGTAAGCCGAGCACCTGATGTAGTGACTTGCAGGACACCCTTTAATTTCCCAACAATTACGCATGATTTACTCCAACACTTCCGTTTGTGTACACACTATGCGTTAGGTGGGGCAACCTAAAACAAGTTTACCGTTATATGGACGTACTATTATTTATATAACATCCTACTTCTTTTTGTAACTAGTTTGCGCTTTTATTATTCTTTCTTTGAGTTCCTCTTCATCTTTTACGCCGTTCACATCAACGTCTAAATCCATCATAGCCATAATACTCGCTCTTACAATAACCGTGTTGGCGAGCTTCCTTCCGCCTGAGACTTTGGATCTTATGCTTACCGACTCAAGATAAGCAAACATCTCTTCAGGCATGGTAATCGGGACACGAAGGTAGTTCTCCTTGCTCATTTAGATCCTCCTTCTAAAACGTAGCGCCGTGGGTGAAGTCTGGCCATAAGCTTACTTGTCTTAAATATTATAAGCACTAAAGCGCCACTATGGCAATTGATAGAGTGAAGTTAGAGAGGGATGGGTGGGGTCGATAAAGTGATTAAGCAACCTCTTTTGGTTGCCTGCCCTCAGTCTCTTCTGCAGGTTTGCTTGAGATGGCCTGCCGTTTTGGTTTGCCCCAACCCTTTTTCCAAAACTGGAACGTGGCAAGCAGACGCTCGGTAAGGATAAGCTGGCGCGGCCCGATAAACTCGATGAGGCCGAAGAGGCAGAGCTTAAGGATATCGGTAAGCCGTTGGTAGCGCATATAGATGAGGTTATCAAGAAGAATCGAGCCCAAATTTATCCAGGCCCCCCACAGGATCGCGAGCATGAAGAAAAGCAGCGCAAAGTCGAGATCTAAATAACCGGTCAGGTAAAATACAACAAAGAGGAAATAGCCGAGAAACTCGACGATAGGCGCCAGGGCCTCTACAAAGATGAAGTAGGGGTAGCCGAACAAGCCGACCGTGCCGTACTTCGGGTTTAAAAACATTTTCCGGTTAAACCACAGGCTCTCAATTAGCCCTCGCTGCCAGCGATTTCGCTGCTTGGTAAGCGAGTTAAAGTCGGCCGGTACTTGCGTCCAGCATACCGGATCGGGCACAAAGATGATCTTGTAGCGAATCTTATGGTCCCGGCAGTGTTTATGCAGCCGCAAGACCAGGTCCATATCTTCGCCAACCGTATGCCGATAGCCGTTTACCGCCATGAGCAAGTCTTTGCGAAAGATGCTAAACGCCCCGGAGATGATAAGCAGGCTGTCAAAGGAATTCCATGCCGTGCGCCCCGATAGAAAGGTTCTTACATATTCAACCGCCTGGAAACATTCGATAGCTTTTTTCGGTGCTCTTACCGAAATAACATTGCCGTCTTCAACCGTGCAGCCATTTACCACCCGCACGATACCTCCGGTGGCGATGACTTCCCTGTCTTCGATAAAGGGCCGTACGGCTTTTAAAAGGGCATCGTTGTCCAGGAGAGAGTCCGCATCCACGCAACAAAAGAGCGGAAATTTTGACGCGTTGATCCCCGCGTTGAGGGCATCGGCTTTACCGCCGTTCTCCTTATCCAGCACTAAAAGATGCGGGTAATCCAGCGATATATAGATGCCGCGAAGCGGGCGATGATCGAGTTTCAATGCGATGGGCTTATCGATTTTAACAAGCCTGAAGTGCTCCTTTAGCTCTTGCAGGGTGGTATCCGTCGAACCGTCGTTAACAACGATCACCTCAAACTCAGGAAAATGCAGCCCGAGCAGCGATTTCAGGCTCGCCGCTATCGTCTCCCGCTCGTTATACGCGGGAACTACGATGGAAAGCGGCCGGTAAAATGAGCCCGAGATAATATTCTTAATATTCTGCGCCGTAACGGTCGATGAGTAACGCCTGATGTCCTTAAGCGATACCAGAGTAAAAAACGAGCACGTGCCGTTGATGAGGATAAAGTAGGCAAAGATTATGAACTGATACCAGGATATAAAAACAAGCAGCATATCAAGCACGATAGCTCAGCTCCTTGAGCACGTAATTGGATACGTCTCGGACAAACCGATCGCCGCTGTTTGCCGCGCGTTTAAGTAATTTGTAGCCCTTATCGCCAAACCGGGCTATCGAGAGTGCTGCGTTTATTCTTACGTGATAGTTCTCATCATGCAACGCGTTTCGCAAATCCTTAATAATGAGGCTCTGCGGGCAGCAAGACGCACCTTTTGCCGCCACGGCCCGCACCCGCCAGTCCTCATCGTTGAGCCCCAACTTAAAGACCCCAAGTATCCCGTCCCCGCCAAGCTCCCCGAGGGCTCGCAAGCAGGTTATCTTCATATCAGACACCGAGCTAAAGGTTATGAAATAATCCCGGATTGTTTGGCCGGCAGCAACAACATTTCGTACCCCGCAAGCTTCAATAATGGCCCGCTTGAGCGAGTCCGAAAAATCCGGGTCGTCTTTTATGCGCTTTAGGTAATCGATGAATAGGCCTTGCTTACCCTGCTGGGTAAACGATGTGATGATGTTCGTATAGATATACTCGCTGAACTTAGCCGACATGAAAAAGGGCCTGTTCAGCATATTGTAAATGGTCTTAAGATCGTTTTCGTCGGCGACAAAGCTCAGCGCTCAGCGCCCAAACAGCCTTCGAGATGACACCGATATCTTTTTCTTCGTTAAGGATAGCGTAAAAAAGGGGCTTCATCTCGGTCAATCCCAGCAGGCCGAGCCTCTCTATTGCAATAGAGCGCTTTACCCATGAGCGCGATTCCGCCATCTTCTGATAAAATGCGGCAATGCCAAGTCTGCGCGTATAGCCCCGAAGACGTTTCGCATGCTCGGCCGTAACGGAACCATCTGTGAGCATCTGAATTAAAACTTGCGTCAGCGCATCAAACTCGATCTTTTTCTTTGGCGCCGCCAGGTTAGATTTACGTCGTGAAAGTTTTTTCTGAAGTTCTTTGGAATAGTATTCTTTTAGCCTGATAAGATAGGCATCCCTTAACTCCACGTGGACCTTATGAACAACTAAGGCGATAAATAAAATGATAACGGTTACGAGCATCACGAATATCGCGCTATAGAGAAGACTTTTTACGCTGTATGCATCCATATATCCGTTCACGGTAACCGCCGTCCTACAGGTTCAAGGGTTGATCAAATATGTAATAGGGTTGTTTAAACTTCCTTTATGTATCGTTTTTATGTGTTTTAAGCTTGAGTTTCTTTGGGAGGGTTGCAAAAAGAGGCCCGTTTAAAACGGACCTCTTTTCTTTACTCGCTTACGCTGCACCCAAAACCTGGTGCTCTTGGTACCAAGCTGCTAGAATAGACCTGGTAAGAGGTTTCAGGTGCTTTAAAACAAAGCAACAAGTGTAAAAAGAGGTGTAAGGTAGCATGGCAAAATCCACTGTAACGGCAAAGCCCAAGCGGGCAGTACCCTCCACTTCCCCCCAGGCCCAAGCGGGCAGTGCTGAACAGAGAGGGGTATGGGGCAGACAAATCGCGGTCTATGCGTTTGCGTTTTCCGGGATGGCGGCCTTAATCTATGAGGTCATCTGGACCCGAGAGCTCTCTTTGGTCTTTGGTTCAACTGTGTATGCGGTCTCAATGATGCTTACCGCATTTATGTCGGGGCTTTCTCTCGGCTCATTTTTAGGGGGCAGGTGGGCGGACAGAGTTAAAAACCTCATTGGGCTTTTTGGATCACTTGAGCTTGGGATTGCAGCCTTTGGGCTTTTAACCATCCCGCTGATTCAGGTGCTACCCACCCTGTACTTCTTCGTGTATAACACGATAAAACCAAGCTTTGCGCTCTTCTTTGTCTTTCAGCTGCTGCTCTCCTTTTTTATCATGCTTATTCCCACCACTTTTATGGGAGCAACGTTTCCAGTTGTGACCAAGATCAAGGCAACGTCTCTTGAAGGATTAGGTCTTGACGTTGGCAACGTCTACTCGATCAACACGGTAGGCTCAATTGGCGGCTCGTTTCTTGCCGGGTTTTTGCTCATCCCCCTCATCGGGGTCAAAGGCACCACCTTTGTTGCAGCGGGACTCAACCTCATCGTTGCCTCAAGCATGCTTGTTATGTCGCGGTCGGAGGTTGGGAAGAGACTTTTGGCAATCGTACGATGAGTATCAGCAAAGGATCGTATTTATTCAGCTCTTTTTATTACGAAAGCTAGCGGTTAATTCTTCCTTTAATGGAGCAACAGTTGTATCATTGACATAATCTACCTTTAACGGGTAAGGCATAAATATCCATCCGCCAACAACCAAGCTATGGCGGGCGTAAATAGCAAAAGGAGATGGTGAGCATTGAAAAAGCTGTTAATGATGTTGGTTTTCTTTCTTTTCGGAGGATTTCTGGTGTATTGGAAATTTCCCGATGTTCAGAGCTGGTACCAGTTAAAACGGGAAGGCATCCTCTAAACAAACACTCGCAATAACAGACGCATTATATATCACAGCAGAAAAGAGCCCGGCTTAAAGCCGGGCTCTTACTTTGTCTGCGCCATTTCGGATACACCATCCGCCTGTTCCGAGTAACCGTAAATCAGCATACCGCTTGCCTAGCAAGTACCTGCTCATTCCGGTGATACTACGATAAGCTATCACTATAAATGCTTGTCACAGGCTTTCGACAGTGCTTTGCGCCGGCTTAATAAGTTGACCTGCACCACTATTACTGGTTAACTTAAGCTATATATGGTAATTTTTCGCATGTTTCATCGGACAAGAACCCTAATAGTTATCGTAGTAACGCTTCTGCTCCTGGCTCCTACCGCGTTTGCCTCCCAGCTAGATGATAAGCGGACGAAGCTAAAGAATATCGATGCCCAAATAAAGGCGACGGAGGCTAAGCGAAGCGATGTCGCAAAACAGCAAGACGAAGCCCTCCGGCAGATTCAGGCAAGCAATCAGAAATTGGTCCAGGCGCAAAAGCAGCTCAATAGCATGCAAACGCAGCTCATCGATATGATCGCCAAGAGAAAAGATGCCGATGCGAGATTGCGTGAGATGCAGCGGCGCCTCGTTGCAACGCATATAAAACTTGCCGATGCCCAAAAGCGCCTTGCCCTAAGGCGAGAGGTATTCAATAAGCGCCTCGTCAACGCTTACAAAAATAAGAGCCTAAGCGTTATCACCGTGCTTTTAGGGTCGCAGAACTTCAGCGACCTGGTTAACCGCATTGCGTTCATAGGCATGATCGCCAAGGCGGATAGTAAGATCGTTTTTAACATGAAACAGCTGACTGCAACCATTTCAAGCGAAATCACCCAGGTCGAAACCATGAAGAACGCCATAAGCGAGCAGCGCAAGTACCTCATCGCCGAGGAAAAGCGCATCAATGCGAAAAAGGGCGGCATTATCGCGCAACAAAAGCAACTTCAGGATGAGGTAAGCAAACAACAGAAGCTCTATGCCCTGGTCAAGCAAGAAAAAGACCGGCTCGCACAGAGCGCGGGTTTACTCAGGGCCAGCTCAAACATAATAGCAGGTCAAATTGGTGCACTCGAGAAACAAAGCAGCGGCATCGGCGACGCCAATAGAGTACCCAGCGTATCCGCCGGAAACCTAGCGGCCCTTGCCACAGGAACCGCCAAGAAATACGGGATTCCAACTAAACTGTTCTTCGCCCTTATCAACCAGGAATCGGGATGGAATTACCGGGCGGTATCAAGCTCCGGCGCGATAGGGCTCACCCAGATAATGCCGTTTAACATAACCGCCATGGGGTACAACATCGAAGAGTTTAAGAACTCCCCCAGCCAACAGCTCGAAGCGGGTGCGTCGTATTTGAGCATGCAATACAAGACCTTCGGCAGATGGGATTTAGCCCTTGCCGCCTACAACGCGGGCCCCGGCGCAGTGCTGTCATATGGAGGCATCCCCCCATATAGCGAAACGAGAAATTACGTTCGATCCATTCTTGCCATAGCCGGGCAATAGTAAACTAACTGCTCTATCTGCAGCTACTCATACCGCAGCGCTTCAATCGGGCTAAGACGCGATGCCTTAAATGCCGGGTATGCGCCGAAAAAGATTCCGATCCCGGCGGAGAAGAAAAAGGCCAAAGCAACCGACCAGATAGTTACCTCACTTGGTAAAAACGCCCGCAGCAACAGCGAGCCGGCGATGCCGATTAAAATACCGATTAAACCGCCAATTACACTGAGCGTCGCCGATTCGATTACGAATTGCATGAGGATATCGTGCGTTTTTGCACCGACGGCTTTTCTGATGCCGATCTCGCGTGTTCGCTCGGTGACGGAGACAAGCATGATGTTCATGATGCCGATGCCGCCTACGATAAGCGATATCCCGGCGATACCGCCAAGCATTACGGTCAGGATACCGGTGATGTTCTGCACGGTGCCAAGCAGGCTTTTTTGTGATGCGACGCTAAAGTCATCCTTCTTTAAGGTCTTGCTAAGAACCCGCGTGACCTCATCGCTTGCCGTATCCACGCTGTTTTCATCGGTCGCCTCGATGAGAATTTGACTTATTTGGTCGGTACCGAGAAGGCGCTGCGCCACTGTTATCGGGATAAAAACAACGTCATCCTGGTCGATACCAAAGGTTGAACCTTTCGCCTCGATGGCGCCGACAACGGTAAAACGCTGGCCGTTGATGGATATATTGCGGCCAACCGGACTATCGCCGTTGTAGAGTTCGCTGACGATGGTTTGTCCGACCACAACGACTTTTCGGCCGCCGTTGATATCGACATCTGTTAGAAACTCCCCCTCTGCGAGGTTATAGTTGGTCAACTTGGCATAGTTTGCCGTCACGCCGTTCATCACTGTGGTGTCCCGCTCTTTGTTGCCGAATTTAACCATTGCCGAGCCGTTAACCACCGCACCGGCATCCGCGACATGCGGTGAGCCTTGCTCGATCTGGCGCACCATATCGAGACGTAGCCTGTTACTAACGCCGCTACCAGGTCCCCCCCGCCCGGCCTTCATATTACCCGGCAAGACGTAGAGCAGGTTTGATCCTATGCTACGAATTTGACCTGTGACGGAGCTTCTCACGCCCTGTCCGACAGAGACAAGCAGGATAACGGCCGAAACGCCGATAATGATGCCAAGCGCGGCAAGCGTTGATCGCATTTTGTTCGCGATGATGGCATCGACTGCCAACCGAAAACTCTCAAGTAAGTTCATTTTTTCGTTTTCCACCAGTCATGTTCTTAGTTGTGGGCCCATCCTCGACGATTTTTCCATCGAAGAGCCTGACAAGTCGCTTGGTATACTCCGCAACCTCAGCTTCATGCGTAACCAGAATAACGGTTTTGCCCTGGTCGTGCAGGGAGGATAATATCTCCATGATCTCCGTGCCGGATTTTGAATCGAGCTCTCCTGTTGGCTCATCCGCTAAGATTATGCCCGGGTTGTTTATGAGCGCCCGAGCAATCGCGACGCGCTGCTGCTGCCCGCCGGAGAGCTGCGAGGGGCGACTGCTGAGGCGATCCCCCAGGCCGACGGCCTCAAGCGCGGCAATAGCGCGCTCTCGCCGCTCAATGGTCTTTACGCCCGCATAGATAAGCGGTAATTCCACGTTTTTCAACGATGATGCTCGCGGGATCAGGTTAAACGCCTGGAACACAAAGCCTATCTTCTGCAAGCGCAGGTCGGCAAGCTCGTTCTCCGAGAGATCTAAAGTATCTTGGCCGTCGATAAGGAGCGACCCGGCGGTAGGCGTATCGAGGCATCCAATGACATGCATCAGCGTCGATTTCCCAGAGCCCGACTGGCCCATGATCGATACAAACTCGCCATCCTCAATCGTGAGCGAAACACCGTTGAGCGCATTGATTTCAACATCTTCGAGATAATAGGTCTTGTAGAGGTTCCGTGCTTCAATTGCCATATGCTTTAAACCATTCGTCTGATATCAAGGTTCTATCTTGACCCGCTGGCCGTTTGTTATTGTGGATTTGCCGACAACAACGCGATCGCCTTCTTTAAGACCTGCTGTTATTTCGTAAGAAGTATCCGACGACAACCCGATCTTAACTTCTTGCTGCTGCGCGATGCCGTTGCGGATGACAAATACCGTCTTTTTACCGTTTATTTTTATGGCGTCAAACGGAACTGTCAATATATTTTTCTTGCTCGCGGTAGTTATATCGGCATCCCCACCCATACCCTCTCGAAATTCGGTCTTTACTGGGTTAACGACTATCGTTACCTGGAAGATCGTGCCGCCTGTCGAGTTCTTCGCGGATAGCAACGAGATATCGGTGACCTTGCCCTTAAAGGTCTTACCCTCATAGGCATCGAGCTTGACGTTCGCATCTTGTCCCACCTTAACTTTGCCGATGTCGGCCTCATCGATATCTGCCGTAAGTTCGATCCTGTCGAAATTAATGAGGGTAATAAGGGAGGATGATCCGCCACCGGCTGCCGCCGCGCTTGCGGCAGCGCTTATGCCCGCAATCTCACCGGCTTTTCCGTTTACGGCCGCGACCCTGCCTGAAAACGGCGCTTTTAAAACCGCATCTTCTGCTACGGATTGCGCCTGTTCGATTTGTGCTTGCGCCTGTTCGATTTGCCCTTGCGCCTGCTTAAGATCCGCCGTGCGCGGCCCATCTTTCTGTAGCTCAAGCTGGGCCACCGCGACGTTTACTGATTTAAGCGCCGTGTCGAGTTGCCCTTGCGCGCCGTCGAGCTGAGAATCCAAACTGCCGTCATCCTGCCCGATTTTCGCAATTTCAAGGGAGATCTGGGCTTGTTTTAATTGATTTTGAGCAATAGTGATATCTTCGTTGCGGGCCGATGCCGTTGTCAGGTTATACTGCGCATTTGCCGTATCGTAGGCTTTCTGGGCAGAGTCTATCTGAGCCTGGGCAGCCTGAAGCGCTTGATCATTTGCGGCCGAGACCCTGTCCTTTGCCTTAATGGCAGATTGGACGGCATTATAGTATTGATAGTAAACGGTTGAAGCCGTATCCGTCGGGTTGGCACTCGTGTACGCAATGAAAGAGTTGTACGCATTGTTATACGCTTGTTGGGCTTCCTCGCTCGATTTCGAATTGAGCGAGGAGACTTTATCGTAATTCGCCTGCGCGTCGGCGAGCGCCTGGGACGCCTGATCCCTCTGCGCTATGGCAACACTAAGTTGCTGTGACGTTACGCCGCCTCTCACTTTATTGAGCTGCTGGGCCGCGGTATCCACGCCGAGTGATGCGTTATCGACGTTAAGTGCGCCCTTTTTCTTCGCTTGTGCGACAATCTTATTGACTGTTTTAAGACTACGTCGTGCGTTACTTACCGCCGTAGCGGCCTGGTCGACCTGCGCCTGAGAAACAGCTAGTTCAGAACGACTGCGCCCTGAGCGCAGCTTATTTAGACCTGCTTGCGCTATCTTTAAGCCCGCTTGAGCTTGGTTTACCTGTGGAAGTATCGAGTTCATATCAAGGTAAGCGAGCACTTGTCCCGCTACAACCTTATCACCCTTACGAACATTTATCTGTTGAATCCGCCCACCGGATTTAAAGCTAAGCTCGGCGCGGCTCGGGAGCGTTACTTTAGCTGGGGCCGACACCAGGATATCGATGTTCCCTATCTCAGCAGTGACCGCCTTTACCGCCGTGGCACGCGATGATAGTGAAATCTGCCACCAAGCGATGAGTGCAACGAATAGAAGTGCAACGATTGCGGCAATCCTTTTACGGTTTAATTTTGGTCGGGTTCTTCCTGCGCCCTTATTTTGCGATGATAAGCTCAATACAGCTCCCTTTCCCCAGACAAGTATAACCGATACTAGTCTAAGTAATTAGTTAGTTGGTTAGACTAGTACCGGTCGGTTGCACATAGTGACAAACTAATAAACATCCCTTAAACAAATTATTATATCACCGCTTGCTTAGATAACATACAATCAAACACTACTATATAACACTGCCGATCGCCGGAATGTGACAGAAACGAAACAAATCCTTGAAACGCGTCTTCGATAAAGTCACCCATCTCCGCATCTTTAACCCCCTCAATCTCTACGACCGGGACAACGCCCACGACGATAACCTCTGAGCGCTCTTCTTTCGCAAGATCGGCTACAATTCGGAGCGCGTCTTTAGCAGTTGGGGATCCATCGGTTGGATAGACTATCTTCTTCATTATTCTTCCTCCTTGCTCTCTCTGAGCACGGGTACGTTTTTAATTAACCGTTCCATAATCGGCGCCATTACGAATGCGGATGCAAAAAGCAGAAGCTGCCGCACGAGTGTAAATTTCCAACCAAAAAAGCGAAGCTCAAGAGGTATCATCGGCACCTTGATCGCCCACGTCGACACGATTGCAATGACGACCCCAAGCCGGGCGCCTTTATTAAGAAGCGTTTTAAGCAGCGGAAACACCCCGACCAGTGGGCCGTGAATGGCCGTCCCAAGAAGCGCGCCGAGATGCTTTAAAATAAACTCTTCGCGCACCCAGACCTGAAAAAGCCCGACAAAGATAAAGACGGTTACAAGCGTCACCGCAACGCTTGCAAACGTTGTCGCACCGATGATAGCCGCCGTTTTTGCCTCGGTAAGGCGCACCGCGGCCAACAGGGCATAAGCGGCTATCGCAACCCACAAAAGCCAGTTTTTCTTTGACCACCCTATAAGCCTAGTGGCTACAAGTCTCATAGCAGCCACCCCATAATGACCCCGACTATGATCGAAAAGACAAATGTTACCGCCCAGCGAGTCAATGCAAAGCGCCTGCCCATATAGGCAATCTCGGCCGGAAGCGACGCCGTCCCCACGGCAACCCACGCGGTAAGAAGCGTGGCAACGGCGGTAACCGATGCGTGCTGGTCGAGCAGATACCGCCCTATTGGGAACACGGCGGCAGGAGGCCCGGAAGCGATGCTTCCAAGGACCGCAGCAATAACAGGTGCCAAAACTCCCCGTGAACCGCCGAGCAGGCCGCGGATTGCTTGCGGCGATATCAGCACCTCAAAAAGCCCGATTGCGGCAAAAACCACGATGAAAAACGGCAGCACATTAACAAAGCTCTTGTATCCTATCTTAATCGCTTTTTTTGTGAGTTCGCGGTTCTTGATCCAGGAGATCGCAAGCGCCGCCGCCATCACAATAAGCAAACTCCAATCGGTGGTTGTCAACTTTGCCTCCTAACCGTTTCAATATCAGCGCTCCTCGGAAAGCAGGCGAAGGGCCTCGACGGAATTCGTAAATACCGTTGAAGCAACCGCAAAGCGGCTTAGTATGAGCGCATCGACGATCTCATCAGCGGAGATGCCTTTGCGAAGCGCGATCTGACCTGCGTCGCGATGCAAGTGGGCACTCCCGCGCCCGCAACCGCCGCAATCGTTATCAGCTGACGGTACTTTTCCGGTATCGATTCCTGAGAGAATGCAAATTGCTTGCTTCTCACGTGCTCGCGCACCATCTCGGGCTTGAGCGAAGCCAGGTGCGTCATGGTTTCAGGAACCGCCCCCACCTCGGCCTCGATTCTCTTTAGGATTTCATCAATAGTGGGTTGCATGTTTTCAGACATTTGTTCTTGTCTCCTTTTCGGTTAATTATCGAATGTTTTAAGTTTAAAACGTGCCAGGGCACCTCACTGTTGGTAGCTAAATGCACAGGCGGCTTAGCCAAGAGCCATAATGCCGCACTTACAGCGCAAGCTCTGCCTCCTCCTTTGCAAGTGAAACTTCAGATATAGCTACATAAGCGATAAGGCTTAAGACGATTAGCAAAATCCCGTACGTCGTAAAAAACGACTGATAACCGAGCGCATTGATAAACCTGCCACCGATGCTGGTCCCAATCGCGCCGCCGACCATAAACGAGAACGCAACCAAGGACATGGCCACGCCTCTTGCCTTCTTGGCAAACTCCGTTGCCAGCGTTAAAAGAGTAGAGTGGGTGAACATAAAGCCGAGTCCCAGTAAGAACACCCCGATAATAGTTGCTGCAAGGTTAGTTGAGAATGTGGCGATTAGAAGATCGGCAGTTGCGGCAAGCAATAGTCCGAAAGCAATAAGACGCCTTCTGCCTGTCTTGGCTGCAACTTTTCCGCCCAGGCGACCAGCAAGGATGGCACCGATACCAAAAGCCGTCATAATAAGGCCGATGGCCAAATAGCCGAAGTTAAAAACGTGGGAGATATTCGCCCCGAGATATGAAAACGATCCGAGAATAAAGATGCCTTCAAACACAACCACAATATATGCCCTTAAGCTTGGGAAATGACCCAAAAGCTTGGCGTACGGCGCTAATACTTGACTATTAGGATTCGAAGTTAATTGACCCGATAGCTTTTTACTGGTTGAAATAAGAAGCACGGTAATGAAAGCAGCAATGATGGCGTAAGCAAAAAAGACACCCCGCCAGCTTACGAAAAAGGCAATCGTGCCGCCGATGCCCATCGAAAGAGCTTGCCCCAAAAACGAGATTCCCATGAAGGTGCCGATGGCCGTCTGACGGTTTTCAAGAGGAACCACATCACCAATAAGAGCGAGAGAAACCGGCATCGTAGCTGCTGCAAATAGTCCGGTTAGAGCCCTATAAACACTTAAATCCGTAAGCGCCGTGCCGAGGCCGCAAAGTGCGGTGGCAATAGTAAAAAAGATCATCGTGCTCATAATCACCCTGAGCTTGCCATAGCGGTCAGCAAGCGGACCGAAAACCAACTGGAAAAGTCCAAACGGCAGCATATATGCGGCGATGAGAATGCCGGCAGATGCAGGATTTACTTTAAATGACTTTGCAATAGCCGGCAGAATCGGCGAGACGACCCAGTTGTCCGCCATGACGATAAATCCGGCAAGTCCAAGTATTAATATAAGGCGTTTTGTATTCATATCTCCTCCCCCATTTTAAGCATTGCCAGGTGGCAATAATAGCGAAATATCAATTGGTGTTGATATGTTTGCTAAAATAATCCCATTTACTTGTTTCGATAGCACCCCCTTTTTTTAAGAATTTGGCCTGTTTTCCTGTCTAAATCTCCCGTGAAATGCCCGGCGGACATGCCTCTACCACGGTAAAGTACCGCTTCTGAAAATAGAGCGCAACATTTACAAGGCCAATTAAGACCGGCACTTCAACAAGCGGACCGATGACAGCCGCAAATGCAGCACCCGAATTAATACCAAAGACCGCAATGGCTACCGCGATTGCAAGCTCAAAGTTGTTGCTGGCCGCCGTAAAAGCGAGCGTGCAGCTTTTTGAGTAATCAGCACCAACTTTTTTGCCCATATAAAACGAGACCAAGAACATGAGCACGAAGTAGATAAGAAGCGGGATGGCAATGCGCACCACATCAAGTGGTATTCTTACAATAATCTCGCCTTTTAGCGAGAACATAACAACTATAGTAAAGAGCAATGCTATTAATGTTAACGGGCTAATTGTTGGAATAAACTTGGTTTCATACCACTCTCTACCCTTTAATTTGAGCATAACAAAGCGTGTAAGCATGCCGGCGATAAACGGAATACCAAGATAAATAAAGACGCTTTCGGCAATCTGCCCGATGCTAATATGTACAATCGCGCCTTTCAGACCAAAAAGCGGCGGCAGCACCGTTATAAAGATATAGGCGTAGACCGAGTAAAAGAGAACCTGAAAGATCGAGTTAAATGCGACTAAACCCGCTGCGTACTCACGATCTCCCTTGGCCAGCTCATTCCAGACGATAACCATAGCGATACAGCGAGCGAGGCCGATCATAATAAGACCGACCATGTACTCGGGGTAGCCGCGAAGGAAGGTAATCGCAAGCAAGAACATGATAATCGGCCCAACAACCCAGTTTTGGATCAGTGAAAGACCGAGCACCTTTTTGTTTCTAAATACCTCGCCTAGTTCCTCGTATTTTACTTTGGCGAGAGGCGGATACATCATCAAGATAAGGCCAACAGCGATTGGAATTGACGTGGTGCCGACCTGAAATTTGGTGATAAGATCAATCATGCCGGGGGCGACAAAGAACATAGCCACGCCAACCGCCATGGCAAGAAATATCCATAGAGTCAAAAAGCGATCAAGAAACGAAAGTCCACTCCTTGAGGGTTTGCATGCTTTTACATCGGTCTGCATTTTGTACCTCCTATAAAGCTTTAATTAGTATTTAAAGAATCAGGTAAAGTTTCTATAAACTCTCTTACTAGCTTTGATCGTTGATTCGATATGTCAACATCTGCCGAGTACGGCTCAATCACATCGCCTTTTAAGTGCTGAGCCCACCCTTCAGCCATCTGGCTTCGGGCCGAGTTGCCGGTGCATAAAAATAGAATTCTTAGTTTTTTATTATGTGCTTGCATAACTACCAATCCTCTTATGATTAGCCTTTAAGCCTGCCAAAGGAAATAGAGGCCAAGGCCGATAAAAACAACCCCGCTTATGACTTCAACTTTCTCTCGATGTTTTTGCAGAAAAGATGTTTTCGTAATAAAGCCGGTAGATGTGCCGGCCGCCATGAGCGGCAAACCGTGTGCCAAGCTATATGTAAACAGCAACGCGCTGCCAAGAACAGCATTACCCTTCGATGCAACATACGTTAAGATAACAGCGACCACCGGCGTTGCACAGGGCGAGAGAATAAGTCCAAGAAGAATACCAAGAATAAACGCGCCCAAACCGCCCTTAAACTTAATACTGTCTGCTGTCAGCTTTACCGGCACCGCTAGACGCAACTTTATAATCTGCATGAAATGAAGGCCAACGATAATTAAGACAGCCCCAACAATGAAGTACCAGGTGCGATTAGTAAGCGATACAAGCCCGCCGAGATATGAAGCAAACGCCCCGATAATTGCAAAGGTAGACGAAAAACCCAGGACAAAAAGAAGCGACAGCAAAAAGCCTTCTCTGCCCGCCGCTTTTGACCCTTCGGTATTTTTGGCAACATAGCCGATCACCGCCGGGAAAAACGGCAGCACGCACGGGCTAAAGCCCGTAAAAAGGCCACCGGCAAAGGCCAGGCCAAATGCCAATACGGGACTTGTTGTAAGCGCCGTGCTGAACTGCTGGGCAATTGTTTCAAGCATCTACTTCTCCAAGGCCGTTAATAGCTGCGTGAGCTTGTCTTTTTCAATGACTCCGATTTGCCGGCCGACCGACTTGCCTGTTTTATCATAAAATACGCTCGTCGGGATGGTGTTTACTCCAAACTGGTTAATCAACCTTTGCTCAGCTTGGTCATCCACTAATATCTCAATGATATTGACCCGCTTTTCATATTCCGGCCTAATCTGCGCAATGATTGCCGCCATCTCTTTACAAGGTGCACAAGAGTTAGTACGAAACACGATCGTGGTCGGCTTGCCGCTTTTAAGGCCTGCTTGAAGTGCCGCTTCGCCGGGGCTCAATGTTTGACTTGCCTGGCCGGTTGATTGGTTTACAGGTGCCGGACATACGTTTTGTGCTGATGACGTAGCTTGCCCTGATGATACCTGCTGATTTGATGTCTTTTGGTAGATGATAAGAGCTGCTACAACAACTACGGCTATTACCACAACGATTTTCCCTAACGTACTTTTAGACATGCAAGTACCCCTCCTCTTTTAAATCACCAAATTGAACAGATAACCGGTAAAGATAATGGCAACGCCAACCGTGGCAAAAAACGTGGCAAGCAGTGGCTTTTTTAGAACCTTCCTGAGAATAATCATCTCGGGCAAGCTCAATGCTGTAACCGACATCATAAATGCAAGGGCTGTTCCCATCGGCACGCCTTTACCGATAAGAGCAGTTACGATTGGGATGGTGCCAGCCGCATTTGAATAAAGCGGGATACCGATTAAGACAGCAACGGGAACCGCAAACGGATTGGTTTTTGCTGCAACGCGTGAGATAAAGTCGGCTGGCGCATAGCCATGAATAAAAGCGCCGATGCCCACACCTAAGGCAATATAGGGAGCAATCTTCTTAACAAGATCAAGAGTATAAGTTCTCGCGTCATCTGAGCGGTTTTTCCAGGTAAGCTTAGCGGCCTCTGTTGCGGTCTTGCCTACTTTAATTTGATAGACGAAATCCTCAACCCATTTTTCAAGGCCGAGTCTACCGATAATGATGCCCGCTACTATGGCAACTAGAAGCCCGGAGACAACATAAATTACGGCAATCTTCCAGCCAAAAAGCGTCCATAAAAGGCCAAGGGCAATCTCGTTAATCATCGGCGAGGCAACGAGAAACGAGAAGGTTACCCCAAGAGGAATCCCCGCTTCAACAAAGCCGATAAAGAGCGGCACCGCCGAGCATGAGCAAAACGGGGTTATAATCCCAAACAACGCCGCCAGCACGTTGCCGACGTATTCGTTTTTACTGCTGAGCATCGCTCTTATTTTTTCAGCCGGCAAGAAGGAGCGGATAATGGCGATAGCATAGATTATGATGGTGAGCATAAACAGAATCTTTACCATGTCATAGATAAAGAAGTTTATGGCCCCACCGAAAACCGAGGTCTTACTAAACCCAAGCAGACTATATGTAAACCAATCTACAGCGCTTTGCCACATAAAAAGTTATCCCTTCAAGATGTTAACAATCTCAGAAACGCTCGGCACGCGCCCGCTTACCTTAACTTCACCGTTCACGACAAGGCCGGGGGTTGAGAGTATGCCATAGCTCATAATCTCTTGGATATCCTCTACTTTCTGGATATCGGCATCGAGGTCAAGCTGAGCGGCGGCCTCAAATACATTTGCCTCCAGCTTCTTGCAATTGGCGCAACCCGGCCCTAGTATTCTGATCTGCATCGCATTCTCCTCCTAAAATTATTTGATTATATAGGTTAGTGAAATAAGCAATTTTTTCGGTATTGATCTGGTAATGAATCCATTTACCCTCGCGGCGTGTCGTAACAAGCCCCGCACCCCTAAGCGCTTTTAAGTGGTGGGAGACAAGATTCTGTGGCAGGTCGAGCGGTTCATGTATATTGCAAACACAGCGCTCGCCCTTTTTTAAAAGGCAAAGGATTTGTAAGCGGTTTACATCTGAGATGATTTTTAGATATTCCGAGAACTCTTTTAGCTGCTTTAATTTAAGAGATCCATCCCTGCAACACTCTTCCATAAGATACCTCATATCAATCGTTATTATATCAGTACACATTGATATGATATATCGTCCTATCCCAGCTCGTCAATAGTTTTTAAGCAATAAGGACAGCGCTTACATCAAATCATCTACCGGAGTGCAACAAAGATAGGCAAGGAGAAGAAAACATAATGCTATTTCTGAAAGTACTCTCGAACTTTCGCCGCTATCTGATGATCCGTCATCTTGTCAACTGTTTCAATACCTATGATGCGTCCACCGAGGTTGTTGCTTTCAAGCCGTTCTTTTAGTTCGCCTTTTGCCTCACCGGGGCCAAATATCAGAATCGCTTCCGCATCGCGAATTTTCGAAAATATTTCATCATAATATATGTTGAGATGTCCCGTATACGCCCTCTCTCGGCTATCATCCGCCGGTACCTGCAGCGGTTCATAGGGGCCCTCAAGAGGTGAATCACCAGAGCGGCGGAGCTGTTTTTCTAGCCCCGACATTATCTGTACAACTTCTTCCCCTTCGTCGGTAACGACCACGACAACAGCCTTCCTACGATCAATCCATAAACCTACTCTTTTACTCATCGATTTCTCCCTTATCTATTAGCTCCACTACTAGCTTCACTACTGAATAGCCGCAATATGAGTTGTTTATACCCATGGCAACCTCTTTAGATGCAACTAAACTCTGGTCATCCTGATGGGACTATTATTTAGAGTATTTCTTAGTACGAATCCTTACACCGGCAAATTGTAATTTCATGCCAATAATTGGATTAGAATAGACTGTATTCGATTTTAAGCGTTTAAGTGAAAGGGGCTTCAATACTTTTTGTGTCATTCCAAGGCCCACCGGCAGGCCAAACATTACTAAAAACGCAATCAGCGACAATTGCTGAAATAACTGGGTTTAAAAAGGAATATATATCATCGATAATTTGACTAAATTCAATGCTGCCTACATCTAGGCGGTTGCGCCTCAAAAATGCCCTCCACTGCTTCTTATGGTCCCTTTCTTCTGCGAACTCACGTGTGAGAGCTATAGGTGTTAAGTCTGGTATCGGTGTCTTGCGCCGATTAAATGTTGCATTGATTGCTACCTGCAGAACATGGCCGGTGAAAGTAAATATTTTTGACATCATCCAGATATCATAAAAATCTTTCATACGGCTATTCACCATACCAAGCTTAACTATAGCTTCAAGTTTTTCAGCAATCACCGTCTCTTTAGGGTATGCCCGAAGCCTTGGTGCAGGCGACTCAAGCATTGTTGGATACTCGATTATTTCAATCTCAGAAACAACTGCATCACCAAAGCCAAAATCAAGTTGTAAAGGAATCTGAGCAGCCCCAAGACTTGCATTAAGAGTTATCCGTTTACCCTGATACTCCTCATCCTCACGAATATCCATAACTTGAATATCCTCAGTATTAAATACTAGACCATCTAATTCTACAGGGGTAACACAAATATCTTTAACCGTGTTGATGAGGTTGTCATCGGCGTTGTCGCCAAAGCCCAGAAAATCAATATCTCTGGTCGGTCGATATAGCTCTTCTGCCCACGCGAGAAAGAGCATTCCACCTTTTAGAATAAATCTGTCAGCATACTCAGACTGGTAGAGGCGATATAAGAAGCGCTCATTTGCATACCTGGTAAGAACAAAGCCAAAATCTTCACCGTGAATCCTGCTTATATTTAGTAAGCGTTGGCGAATTGAGGCTTCTACGTTGGTGATCTGCCTATCTTTCACATAATCACCTCAAGATATGGTTTCATAACATTTGCTACCCGGCAGATTTTAGCGTAATGCCAAAGTTCATCGTTTGAGCATTTCCTCTGCCTGCGGCATTCACGAAGCGCTTCAATGGCGATATCAATACCTATCTTGTTGCGATACTTAAAACAATCAGCCACAGTCTTAGCTGGAGAGTAAATCTTTACAGTTACCCCTTCTATCTTATGCTCTTCAACACCAGCTTCAAATGCAAGTCCCGAGAAACGAACGAAATGCATCATGGGGCGGTCGATCCTTGGCCTTCTTGCTTTTTCTTCGATGGCACACCATACTTCGAAAGGTAGCTGCGTAGTCAGACCATGGAATTTTAGTGCCGATAGCAAACATACTACTCCACGAGGCACCCGTTTGGCGACTTCAGCAATCGTATGATTCTCAGTAGGAACAGCATTCGGTAGAGAATAAAGACCTCGACCGACATGCTCGATTAGCCCGCGATCACTCATTCGCTTCAGGTATACCCGTTCTATACCATAAGCATTAAGGTCTCGGGCTCTTATTGTTCCCTCTCTATTAACTATCTTAAGAATTTGTTGTACCTTTGATCCAGCCATTAACTTCACATCTCATATGATACTTATTGTCGGGATTTATATAATTATCCCGACATATTGTAACATCTACCAATCCTATCGTCAATTTCTTTTAGAAGCTTCAGCAAAATAAAGGGAATTAAGGCAGCATAATTCAAGTATTAGGATAGCAGTTCGAATCCTGTCACCTCCCACCCTTCCACAAAAAGAAAATGGCTTGTGAAAAGCATTTTTCACAAGCCAAGTTGTTGTCGCCCTCACAGGACGCTATTTGAACTACGATGTATTAAAAAGATTGGCAAAGTATGTGTCTGAACTGCGATGATATATTAACACGTTATGTTTTTGAAACAAAAGGTTTCTATCAAGACTTAAAAATTGAAAGGCTTATAGCGAAACAAGAACGAGCTTAGCTTAGCCCATCTTTTTGGAAGAGATTTTTTTCACGGCCTTCCCTTTTTTAGACGGAGCCATTACTTTCTTAAGCTCACTTGCTGAGATGCCTTTTTTGGCTCTCTGCTCAACCTCTTTTTTGACCTTTTTTAATTCCTCGGCGGTTGCCATATATTTTGGCATTGTGTCTCTCATAGTCCGAGAGCCTCCTTCAAAGCTTTACGCCTATCCCCGGCTAAATTTTCGAGCTGTAAATCGGCGTGTGCTGCATGTTTGTGAGGATATGGTGAACTAAAATCCAATAATAAACGATAGTCTTCTGCAATCCATTCGCCTATTTCATAAAGACTAAGCCCCTGTAAGCCGCCAGACCTCATTTTGCCAACGTATTCTACATACTCTCTAAACCGGCTATCAAAACCATTTTCTGTATAATTTCCTGTGATACCAAATGTTTTTAAGTGGCCGCGTTCATGCAACAACGTCTTTGCTGTTAATTCTACGATATCGCCAGCCCGTTCGGCAAGTGATTCATCCATTCCTAAAGCATTGTAAAGACCCCTTAATTGCTGAACAATGTTATTTGCTGATGCCTTTAAATCCATGCCTTGAAGATAGATGATCGGGCGGCCGAAGATTACAAAGCCAAATGATTTATCGGTATGATACCTGCTGCTTTTTATGGTTATGCCAGAAAAATCTCCACCCTTTGCCTCTGCCAAATCTATTGCTTGTTCAATAAACTCTATGGATTTTGCAACACCTTTTAGGTGGCCAAAGTATGCATCATCGTCTCTAGGGCCATTAATTATTTCGATATTTCTCACAGCAGCTCTTTATTCACTCCTAGCCAACACAGTTTTTTATTTATCAAATCTCCGCATTACAGCGCTATCCCCTAGACTTACTCTTTGATGCTATTTTAACATAGCATAAAGTTAATAGTTTATACTGGTAGTGGTTGTTGGTAGAGAGAAACGTAGCTATGGACTTTACGGATTCTCTTAAGGATTAGAAAGCGATGGCACACAACCCATAACCATACCCCATAACAATAGGCAAAAATAGAAAAATGGCTTGTCAAAGCCATTTTCCCAGGTAGGTGTCGGGATGAGAGGATTTGAACCTCCGGCCTCCACGTCCCGAACGTGGCGCGCTGCCAAACTGCGCTACATCCCGATTGCGGTTTTTATTATACCATCTTTTCGCGTAAATACCAGCTCTTTAGCGTTGCCAAGTGCTGTGCGTAAATATTTAAACAATTTAGTTTAACAAACTTCTCATAAATGCGTCAAAAGCTACAGGATTGCGGGTATGCTATCTAGTATGAGAAAGATTGCGTCACAGCAGCTTAAAATTGCACTTATTGCGCCTCCCTGGTTCCCGGTGCCGCCGACCGGGTATGGGGGCATCGAGCTTGTCGTTTCGATTCTCGCCGAGGGACTCTGCCGCAGGGGCCATGATGTCACCCTCTTTGCGTCCGGGGACTCGGTTACGCAGGCGCGGCTCGTATCTGTGTTTGACACGGCGACGTTTAATAAGCTCAAGGAGAACGTACACCTTGAGAACATACAATCCTTAGCGGCTTATGAGAGGGCCGGGGAGTTCGATATCATCCACGACCATGACGGCTATGGCAGCCGCCTTCTCGGGGCGCTTACATCAAGGCTTTTGGCGAAACCGGTTATCGCAACGATGCATGGGCCGGCCGAGCCCTACAGCCTCGGGTTTTACCAATCACTCGCATCTGATTTACTCTTTGTGGCAATCAGCGAGTATCAGCGTTCAAGCTTCAGCGGCATCGATTTTTTGGCAACTATACCAAACGCCATTAAAATCAACGACTATCCCTTCTCGGAAAATGCCGACGATTATCTGCTTTTTGTCGGGCGCATGAGCGAGGAAAAAGGGGCGCGCCAGGCTGTGTCCGTGGCCAATAAGCTTGGAAAGAAGCTTGTTATGATCGGCAAGTGCAGTGAGGCAAACGAGATCAAATACTTTAACGAGTATGTCAAACCCATCCTGGGGAACAACACCGAGTACCTTGGCGAGGTTGATCTTGCAACCAAACTGGAGCTTTACAGAAACGCCGAGTGCCTGCTCTTCCCCATCCAGTGGCCGGAGCCGTTTGGGTTGGTAATGATCGAGTCGATGGCCTGCGGCACGCCCGTTGTGGCGATTAGGAACGGCTCGGTACCGGAGATCGTACACCACGGACGCACGGGATTCATCGTCGAGGATGAAGAGGGTATGGTCGAAGCGGTCAAAAATATTGAAGGTATCGAGCGCCTGGAGTGTCGCAAGCGCGTGGTTGAAGAGTACAACGAAGAGGTCTTTATCGACCGACATGAACTCGCCTACGAAAACGCGCTCACCCTCAACGGGCAGAGAAAAGCGGGGCTTTCCGCACATCGCCTTTAGCGATTAAGCGGCACGCCTTTGTTCTCTTTGCTCTTCTTCAGCCTCACGCCGCAGACGTGCTTTCGGCCCCAACTCCTTTGCGGAACATCTTTTCTCGATCGTAATATCTGGAGAGACTGTTGCCGGGTTCTCGATCATTTTTAAACTCGATACCCGGGGTGCGCGGCTCCTCTGTCATCTGGGACACGCCACCTAAGAGCATAAGCCGTATGCCCTCGATAGTCATCCCATAGCTCTTGGCGACAATTGAGTGCATCATCTCGTGCAGGAGAACCGAGCCAAAGATCAAAACAGATTTCGGACCAGGGGTTATTGACAATACTGAAATCATCGGAATAAACTTCTTATGTTGGCAAACACAGATTGCTTGCCAGACGCTCAAAGATTAACTTTTTTGGAGGAGATAGAATGCGCCCTGTCGTTGATCACGAAGAGTGTATAGGATGCGGACAATGCGAACAGATCTGCCCCGAAGTGTTTGAACTTCGCGAAGACGGATTCGCCTATGTGATTAAGGCGCCCGGTGAGGAGTTTCGCGCCCAGGTGGATGAGGCCATCGAAGAATGCCCTACCGGAGCTATAACCTGGGAAGAATAAAAAAACTGGTTATGCGATATAGCGGGACGGGGGCTCGTCCATAAAAAAGCCGGATTGCTTTGCTTTGAGCTTGAAGTCATGGGCGTGGCTTGACATGGAGATCGCATTTTCCATGGTAACCTTGCCCTCTCCCACAAGCTCAAGCAGACCCTGGTCAAAGCTTTGCATGCCGTAGTATTCGCCCTGCTCAATGGCCTCGTAGATCTTGGAGGTCTCTCCCTCGTTAACGATGTATTCCTTGATGGTCGCGGTGTTTATCATAACCTCGACCGCCGGTATCCTTCCTCCGCCGACTTTTGGAAGAAGCCTGAGGGATATAATACCTTTAAGCGACGAGGCAAGCATGAGTCGTACCTGTTTTTGCTGGTGGGGTGGGAAGAAGTCGATGATCCTGTTGATGGTCTCCGTCGCGTCGACAGTATGAAGCGTGCTCAAGATCAGGTTTCCCATCTCGGCTGCAGTAAGCGCGGCCTTAGTGGTCTCCATATCCCGCATCTCGCCGATCATGATGACATCGGGGTCTTGTCGTACCACGTACTTGAGAGCGTCGGCGTAACTATCGGTATCGATGCCGATTTCGCGCTGGTTGACGATGCTTTTTTTATCCTGGTGAAGAACCTCGATCGGGTCCTCGATGGTCATAATATGGCACCGCCTCGTGTTGTTGATGCGGTCGATTATCGCCGAGAGCGTAGTCGTCTTGCCGCTTCCGGCGGTACCCGTAACGAGGATAAGTCCTCTGGGCTCATCCGCCAACTTCTCAATGACTGAAGGGAGGCCCAGCTCGGCCATATCGAAATTCTCGTTTCGCACTTTCCTTAAAACCACACCGACGCTTCCCCGCTGTCTAAAGGCGTTTACCCTGAACCGCCCGACCCCGGCCAGGCTGTAGGCAAAGTCGACCTCTTTTCTGCTTGTGAACTGCTGCTTCTGGTGCTCGTTCATGATGCTGACCGCAAGGCGCTCCGTATCCTGCGGTGTAAGCGGAGGAGCATTCACTACCAGCAGCTCGCCATCTATTCTGAGTGTTGGCGGGCTGCCGACCTTAAGGTGTATGTCCGAGCCATTTCGCTCGGTTAAAACGCGAAGCAATTCATGCATTTCCATATTGGATAGTTCGGTTTGCATGATGTAAAACTTTACACGCTACGCACCGATGACTTTTACGATCACCTTGCGGCGCCTCGGCCCATCAAGCTCGACTAAGAAAATATTCTGCCAGGTACCACATTCCAACCGTCCACCCGTTATGGGAATGGTCAGGCTGCACCCTATTACCGCGCTGGTCAAATGCGACCACGCGTTGTCGTCAATGCGGTCGTGCTCGTAACGCCGATCTCTTGGGATAAGATCGGATATGGCCGCAGTCATATCCGAAATAAGCCCCCGCTCGTTCTCGTTGATGATAAGTGCTGCTGTCGCATGCGGCACGTAAACCAAAGCGATGCCCTCTTTTACCCCGCTTTTGTCGATCTCGGCGATTACTTCCCCGGTTACGTCATTTAACTCCACGCGATCAGATGTAGACACGTTAAAACTCATACACACCTCCTCGTATCTTAATTTCTTGTTACACTTGAATAACAAATTGCTGATTTATCTAAAGGGCGTAACAGACCGACACCTCACAACTTATAGATATAACTTATAGATGTATAAGATAAGGATGATTTCTTTACGTAGTACCCATTTCCTTTATTTTAGGATCAAGAGTCTAGGGATGAGGGTCTAAAATGAAAGCGGAAGCCAGGAGCCAGAATCCAGAAAAGTGTGGGTTGAGAGAGTAGGTTTTAGTAGACAGCATGATGATGCGTATAGCAATGTAGTGGCGGAGCTAGTCTCCGCCCAGACGTGTGCTATGTCGAGGAGGGCCGAGACAAGCTTAAGCCCCTTACGGATGCTAGAAGTCATTCTGAGCGAAGCGAAGAATCTAGGGTGCGCCCACAGTGGTTGCTACCGCCTAGCGTCTAGGCGTAGTTAAAACTATTTCTTAAGAAGGTTTTTCCGGATCCTGACCGCTGGACCCTGGACTCTGAAAGGTCCCGGCCCCTCTTACGGTCGTACCGCGCCGACGTAGCCGTCGTGATCGCCTAAATTGCTGATCTTTACGACATCGCCCGTGCTCGGTGCATGGATGAAGTTGCCGCCGCCGACGTAAACGCCGACGTGTGATATTGTGCCGCCGTGGGCGAAGAATACGAGATCGCCCGCTTGCAGCTCGTCACGGCTTACGTGCTGGCCGCAATCGTACTGCGCCCTGCTCGAATGCGGGAGCGATACGCCCATCTGGCCGTACACATAACTGGTTAAACCGGAACAATCAAACGACCCTGGACCGTTAGCGCCCCAACAATACGGCTTGCCAAGCTCATTCATAGCGATGCCGACAACGCCACTACCGCCACCCGATCTGCTTTCACCGCGTGAGACCATCTTATGATGGAGCGCCAGCTTAAAGCTCGTTTTAAGCTTATTCCTAAGCGCCAGCTGTATCTTGATATCGGTTTGTTGGTACTGGGCGAGCTGTGTCTTGATTTTGGCAAGCAAGTTGTTTTTCTCTTTAAGCTGGGAGGCGATTTTGTCCTTTTTCACCTTTAACTCAGCGACCATTGCCTTCTGCTTCTGCTTCTTCTCGAGAAGTAGCACGCTGTCGGCTTTTATCTCCTGCTCGATCAACCTAAGCTCGGCGATGGTTTTTGTGTCCCGCTTGGACTGGCGCTCGATCAACTCCAAATAGAATAGAAACTGGTCGATGCTCTTGGTGTTAAGGAGAACCTCGAGGTAAGAGAGCCCGCCTTGGCGATACACACTTGCAAATCGCTTGTTAAGCATGTCCTGGCGTGAGTGCAGCTTATTCTCAGCAGCGCCTAGTTTTTGCCGATAAG
>Ga0210039_1000606_pt1 | contig 37441 bp, 35 predicted proteins | sample CryGeyCG2114_250_3_FD_185460 | JGI IMG/M metagenome (GOLD analysis project Ga0210039, IMG submission 185460) | Groundwater microbial communities from aquifer - Crystal Geyser CG17_big_fil_post_rev_8/21/14_2.50 (SPAdes) (version 2) | ecosystem: Environmental > Aquatic > Deep subsurface >...
TGGTGGAACAGCTGGGCTATGAATTCGTCGGGCTCGAGTACCTTTCCAACCCGAAGAACCGGCTGGTCCGGATTTATATCGATCGTTCTGATGATGGTTCTGTCGATAGTTCGGACGATAGTTCGGACAACAGTTCGGACGATAGTTCGGAAAATCGCGAGCCAGACGGCATCAGCGTGGACGATTGCGCGAAGGTCAGCCATGAAGTTTCGGCGCTGCTCGATGTCGAAGATCCGATTTCCGGCGAGTACAGCCTGGAGGTATCGTCGCCGGGCATCGAGCGACCGCTGTTCGAGCCTGCGCACTACCGGCAGTTCGTCGGTGAGCGCGCGACCGTGCACCTGTTCGCCCCGGTCGAGAATCGGCGCAAGATCAAGGGCGTCATTGTCGAAGCAGATGATGCGCGGGTGGTTATGGAGTCGGATGGGCAACGTCTCGAAGTTGCCTACGCCGACATCCGGCGCGCCAACCTGAAGCCTGACCTGGACGCATTGCTGTCCGGTCGATGAATATCAGCTACGGAATGATTCGCACATGAGCACATTGAACAAGGGCAAGGAAATCCTGCATGTCGCCGAGGCGGTCTCGAACGAGAAGGGGTTGTCACGCGACATCATCTTCGAGGCGATCGAGGCTGCCCTGGCTTCGGCTGCGCGGCGCCGGCATCCGGGTGAAATCGATACCCGTGTCGAAATCGATCGCAAGACCGGTGACTACGAGGCATTCCGTCGCTGGGAAGTGATCGCAGACGACCCCGAAGAGGCCGAGATGGAGTCCGAGGACAGCCAGATCCGTCTGGCTGAAGCGCGCAAGATCAAGCCGGAGATCGAGGTCGGCGAGTTCATCGAAGAGCATATGGAGCCACCGGAGTTTGGCCGTATTGCCGCTCAGGCGGCCAAGCAGGTGATTGTCCAGCGGGTTCGACAGGCCGAACGCGCACAAGTGGTCGAAGCCTACGAAAGCCGGGTTGGTGAATTGGTCAGCGGTATGGTCAAGCGCCTCGAGCGCGGCGGGATCTACATCGATCTTGGCGAGAATGCCGAAGCCTTTGTACCCTCGCGTCACACCATTCCGGGCGAGAACGTACGGATCAATGACCGCATACGTGGCTACCTGTATGAGGTACGCCCCGAGCAGCGCGGTCCGCAGCTGTTTGTCAGCCGGACCCTGCCGGAATTGCTGGTTGAGCTGTTCAAGATCGAGGTTCCGGAATTCGGTCAGGGGCTGATCGAGATCAAGGGCGCGGCTCGCGATGCCGGTCGCCGCGCCAAGATCGCGGTCCATGCGCTGGATCCGCGCACCGACCCGATCGGTGCCTGCGTCGGGATGCGCGGTTCACGTGTTCAGGCGGTTTCGAATGAGTTGGCCGGCGAGCGCATCGATATCATCCTGTGGGACGAGAATCCGGCGCAGTTCGTCATCAACGCCATGGCGCCGGCCGAGGTCAGCTCGATCATCGTCGACGAGGATTCCAAGGCGATGGACGTTGCGGTCGAGGAGGCCAACCTGTCGCAAGCGATCGGCCGCGGCGGGCAGAATGTGCGCCTGGCAGGAGAACTGACCGGCTGGGACCTGAACGTGATGACGGTCGAGGATGCCGAGGCCAAGAGCGAGGAAGAGTCGCGTGGTGTTCTGCAAATGTTTGTCAACAAACTGGACGTCGACGAGGAACTTGCCGGAATCCTGGTGCAGGAAGGTTTCACAAACGTCGAGGAAGTGGCCTACGTGCCTGAAGCCGAGCTGCTGGCGATTGAGGAGTTCGACGAGAACATCGTCGCCGAGTTGCGTCAGCGTGCGCGCGATGCACTTCTTACGCAGATGATTGTGTCGGAAGAAAAGCTCGAGGAAAACCGCCCGGCCGAAGACTTGCTGACGCTCAAGGGGATGACCGAGTCGATCGCATTTCGGCTGGCCGAGCAGGGCATCCGGACGCGCGACGATCTCGCCGAGTGTGCCGTTGACGAACTGGAGGAGGTCAAGGAACTGGATCCGGAAACGGCGGCCAGCCTGATCATGGAAGCGCGCGCACACTGGTTCGCCGAGGAAGACTGATCGGACCAACAGGTTCGATCCGAAGTCCAGACAGATTTTCCCAAGGAGTTTCAATGTCGCAGGTCAAGGTTTCACAATTGGCGGAAGTGCTCGGTGTCAGTGCCGACCGCTTGTTGGATCAGTTCAAGGAAGCTGGCATCTCGATCGGTGCTGCTGACGCTGAAGTGACCAATGACGACAAGAAGAAGCTGCTCGCATTCCTGCGCACCGCGCATGGCAAGGGTGAGGGCCGGGATGTCGCCGAGGCACCGCGCAAGGTCACGCTCAAGCGCAAGACTGTCTCCGAGCTGAAGGTGCCAACTGCCGGCGCCGGGCGGGCGCGCGGTCGCGGACCCGCGCCGTCGCGAACCGTGAACGTCGAGGTTCGCAAGCGCCGCACCTACGTCAAGCGTGGGGAGATCCAGGAAACCCAGGTCGACGATGCCGAGCGCGAAGCGGCGCTCAAGGCACTGGAAGAATCGCGCCGTGTCCGCGAGGAGGCCGAGGAGGCCGAGCGCGAGCGTGAGCAGCAGCGTCGCTCCGAGCAGGAGGAGCGCGACAAGGAGATGGCCGAAGCGCGCGAAATCGAGCAGGTCGAACTGGAGCGTCGTCGCGCCGAAGAGGAGAAAATGCGCGAGGCCGAAGAGCAAGCCCGCCAGGATGCCGAAGTCCGTGCGCGAGTCGTTGCCGAAGCAGCCCGTCTCGAAGCGGCGCGCGAGGCCAAGAAGGTGCGAGAAAGCGAGGAAGAAGCGCGCCGCACCGGCCGCGGCAAGGTCGAAAAGGACGGTCGTACCCGCTACGGTCGAGAGGAATTGCATGTCGCCGCCAAGAGCAAGCGCCGTAAACCGAAGCGCAAGGGCGGCAAGGTGAGCAGCAGCGGCAGCAGCAGCAGCGGCGAACACGGCTTCCAGATGCCGACCCAGCCGGTCAAGCGCGAACTCCAGATTCCGGAAACGATCACCGTCGGCGAATTGGCCAAGCTGATGGCGGTCAAGGCTGGCGAACTGATCAAGGCGCTGATGAACATGGGTTCGATGGTAACCATCAACCAGCCCCTGGACCAGGAAACCGCGATTCTGGTGGCCGAGGAAATGGGTCACGAGGCACGCCCGGCGCAGGCTCAGGACATCGAGAGCGAACTGGTTGCAGAAACAGAGGAAGGTGGGGCCGAAATCACCCGGCCGCCGGTGGTTACCGTCATGGGTCATGTCGACCACGGCAAGACCTCGCTACTCGACTACATTCGTCGCAGTAAGGTTGCCGCGGGTGAGAGCGGCGGCATCACGCAGCACATTGGTGCCTACCACGTCAAGACCGATCGTGGCGGCGTGACCTTCCTCGACACCCCGGGCCATGCCGCGTTCACGGCGATGCGAGCCCGTGGTGCCCAGGCTACTGATATCGTCATTCTGGTAGTCGCAGCCGACGACGGTGTGATGCCACAGACCAAGGAGGCAATCCGGCATGCGCGTGCCGCCGGCGTGCCGCTGATCGTGGCGGTGAACAAGATCGACAAGCCCGATGCCGACCTGGACCGGGTCAAGAGCGAGCTGGCCGCCGAGGAAGTTGTGCCCGAGGACTGGGGTGGCCAGGAAATCTTCGTGCCGGTTTCTGCCCATACCGGTGAAGGCATCGACACGCTGCTGGAGTCGATTCTGCTGCAGGCCGAGTTGCTGGAACTCAAGGCCGTGCCGGAACGCCGTTGTCGTGGCGTCGTGATCGAGTCCTCGCTCGACAAGGGCCGCGGCTCGGTGGCGACCATCCTGGTGCAGGACGGCACGCTCAAGCGCGGCGACATGGTGCTGGCGGGCCAGCAGTTCGGCCGGGTACGGGCGATGTTCGACGAGACCGGTCAGCCGGTCGATGCAGCCGGGCCATCGACGCCGGTCGAGATTCTCGGCTTGTCCGGTGTTCCCGATGCCGGCGATGATGTGCTGGTCGTGGCCGATGAGCGCAAAGCTCGCGAGGCGGCAGATCAGCGCAAGGCGATGTTCCGCGAAGGGCGTCTGGCAGAGCGTCAGGCAGCCAAGCTGCAAAGCCTTTTCGACCAGATGGGCACTGGCGCGGCACCGGGCGAGCAGCAGAGCGTCAACCTTGTGATCAAGGCCGACGTGCAGGGATCGGCAGAGGCGCTGCGCGATTCGTTGACCAATCTGTCCAATGACGAGGTCAAGGTCAATGTGATTTCTTCCGGTGTCGGCGGGATTACCGAATCCGACGCGACTCTTGCGCAGGCCTCGAACGCGATCATCATCGGCTTCAATGTCCGTGCCGATGCCACGGCGCGCAAGATCATCAGCGAGGCCAGTCTTGACCTGAACTACTACTCGATCATCTACGAGGCGATCGACGACGTCAAGAAGGCGATATCCGGACTGCTCGGCACCGAGGTCAAGGAAGAGATTGTCGGCCTGGCCGAGGTCAAGGACGTGTTTCGCTCGTCGAGGCTTGGCGCCATCGCCGGCTGTCTGGTGATCGAGGGCGCAGTCAAGCGCTCCAACCCGATCCGCGTGCTGCGTGACAATGTAGTCGTATTCCAGGGCGAGCTCGAGTCGCTGCGCCGCTTCAAGGACGATGTCAAGGAAGTCCATGCCGGTACCGAGTGTGGTATCGGGGTGAAGCAGTACAACGACATCAAGCCAGGTGACCAGGTCGAGTGCTTCGAGCGCTACGAAGTCGCCCGGACCCTGGACAGCTGAGCGCAGCCGTGGCGGGACGATCCGACCGAGTCGCCGGCCTGCTCCGGCGCGAACTGGCCGACATCCTGCGGCGCCAGATCGAGCCGGAGTTGCCGTCTCTGATCAGCCTGACGGATGTTGAAGTCACGCGGGACCTGGCCCACGCCAAGGTCTGGATCTCGGTGTTGGAAATCGACAAGGCGCGCGAAGTTCTTCGCAGCCTGACCGAGGCCTGCCCTGAGATCCGTCACCAGCTGGCCGGGCGGGTACGGTTGCGGATCGTGCCCGAACTGAAATTCCTGCATGACACGGCCAGCGAGTCCGGACAGCGCATTGAGCAGCTGCTTGCCGCAGCACGCAAGCCGCGCAAGGAATGAGCCCTGCCGCTTTCCGGACGTGCAGGGCATTGCCGCAACTGACAATGGAGTCGCCGCATTGATGCCCCGATCAGTCAATGCAAGCTTTGCAAGCGACCGGTTTACCGTGCGCATCCTTGTCATCGCCGCAGTTGCGCTGATGCTGGCCGGGTGCAGCCCGAGTCGGCCGCCGGGTTCGGGTACGCATGCACCGGCTGGTATTCCATCCGAGCGCGTGCGTGCGCCCGCAGCCGGTTCCGACGATCGTGCGCTTCAGGTCTACCGCTTGCGCAATTCCGCGGTCGTTGCCCTGGGACGTCAGGCCGAGCAGGCCGAACAGGCCGGAGCGCTCGAACGCGCCGCCAGCCTGCTCGAGCGCGCCCTGCGCATCGATGGTCGCGATGTCGAGATCCTGCAGCAGATGGCCGAGCTTCAGCTGGCCCGCGGTGAGCTCGAGCAGGCAGCGGTGTTCGCCGAGCGCGCCCGCGAGCTCGGTCCCGGGGTTGGCGATCTGTGCGAGCGCAGTCTGCGCGTGCTGATGCTGGTGCATGAGCGTGACGGCCAGTATGATCGCGCCTGGCAGGCCTACAGTGACCTTGCTGACTGTCGCGTCGCTCCGCCAGCGCGATTCTGAAACATGCAGGAGCTTGCCGCCCAGTTCCGGACCGAGGGCCGCCTGGCCGGGTTGCTGGACGGCTTCCAGCCGCGACCGGGTCAGATTCGGCTGGCTGAAACCATCGCCGAATGCCTTGAGCAGCGCCACGACCTGGTGGCCGAGGCTGCCACCGGGACCGGCAAGACGCTGGCCTACCTGCTGCCGATCCTGATGCGATCCGGCAAGGCCATCATCTCGACCGGAACCCTCAACCTGCAGGACCAGTTGTTCGCACGCGACCTGCCGTTGGCACTGAAGGCGACCGGCGTCGAACGTCGCATCGCCCTGCTCAAGGGGCGGGCCAACTACCTTTGCCCGCAGCGCCTGGAGCGCGCCGACGCCGAGCCGACGCGACTCGATGCGGAATCCGCCGACCATCTCGCACAGATTCGGCGCTGGTCGCGACGGACCGAAACCGGCGAGATTCGCGAGCTGCACCAGATTCCCGAGCGGGCCAGGATCTGGCCGCTGGTGACTTCTACCGTGGACAATTGCCTGGGCACGGAGTGTCCGCATATCAACGACTGTCCGGTTCTGCGCGCCCGCAGGCGGGCCAACGAAGCGGATGTGGTCGTGGTCAATCATCACCTGCTGTTTGCTGACCTCGCGCTGAAGCAGACTGGATTTGGCGAGGTCCTGCCCGGGGCCGACGCCATCGTCGTCGACGAGGCACACCAGGTGCCCGACGTGGCGACACGCTTTTTCTCGCGCGGGGTCAGTGCCTGGCAAGTGGCCGATCTCGCCCGCGACTGCCTGGCCGCGACGCCGGAGCTTGCCGGCAGCCTGAAGCTGCTGCAGCAACCGGTCGAAAACCTCGAACGGGCTTCCAGCAGCCTGGCCGCCGCCGCGCACAATCTGCCGGAGCGTGGCGACTGGCACCAGTTGGAGCGGCTGACCGCGGAGCTCGACCGGCTTCTGGTTGCCTTGCATGCACTTGCCGCGGCGCTGGAGCCGCTGGAGCAGGCCAGCCGCGAAATGATGTCCTGTCATGACCGGGCCCGGGCTCTGGCCGAGACCCTGGCCACGCTGCTTGCCGGCGACGACGAGGCCGGTGTTCGCTGGTTCACCTGCCGCCGCGGCCGACTTTCGCTGACCTGGACGCCGCTGAACATTGCCGACACCTTCGGCCGTTTGCGCTCCGAGCTTGATTCGGTGTGGATCATGACCTCGGCGACGCTGGCAGTGAGCGGAAACTTCGGCCATTTCGTCGAGCGCCTGGGCCTCGATGACCCGGCCACACTGCTGATTCCCAGTCCATTCGACTACACGCGCCAGACTCGGCTGCTGCTGCCGGATGAGTTGCCGGAACCGAACGATCCAGCGCATACCGAAAGATTGCTCGCCGCGATCAAGCCGCTGCTGCTTGCCAGTCGCGGCCAGGCCTTCCTGTTGTTCACCTCGCACCGGGCGCTGAACCGCGCGGCAGACTGGCTGCGCGCCAACAGTGATTTCCGCCTGCTGATCCAGGAGGATGCGCCGCGCGATGTTCTGCTCGAGGAGTTCCGGGCTCGACCCGGCAGCCTGCTGCTGGGTGCGGCCAGTTTCTGGGAGGGCGTTGATGTGCGCGGCGCAGCGCTCTCGGTCGTGGTCATCGACAAGCTGCCTTTCGCTGCCCCCGACGATCCGGTGTTGTCAGCTACGATCCGCGCGATCCGACAGCGCGGCGGCAATCCCTTCGGTGAGTTCCAGGTTCCGGCTGCGGTGATTGCGCTGAAGCAGGGTGCCGGTCGCCTGATCCGGCACGCCGACGATCGCGGTGTGCTGGTGCTTGGCGATCCCCGGATTCGCAGTCGCGGCTATGGTCGAATATTTCTCGACAGCTTGCCGCCAATGCCGCAGTGTCGTGACGTGGCCGAAGCTGCAGAGTTCATCCGGGGTACGATTTGAATCGCCTGGCGATCGAAACCGCGACCCGGGCCTGCTCGGTCGCATTGGAGTGCGATGGCCGCCGGATCGAGCGGCGGGGTCATGGCGCAAGAATGCATGCTGAAGTGCTGCTGCCGTGGATCGAGGCAATGCTGGCCGAGGCCGGGATTGGCTTCTCCGCGCTCGATGCCATCGTGGTCGACCGCGGGCCTGGCGGTTTCACCAGCCTGCGCCTCGGTCTGGGCGTGGCCCAGGGCATTGCAATCGCGCACGATCTACCCTGTCATCCGGTGTCGAGCCTGCAAGCACTGGCCGAAGTTGCGCGGCCCGACAACTATCGCGGTCGGATGCTGGCGGCTCTGGATGCACGCATGAGTGAGGTCTATGCCGGCTGGTTCGACCTGGTGCCTGGCTATCCACCGCAGCTTTTCGGCAGGGAATGCCTGCTCGGACCTGCCGAGCTAATAGCGCCGGACCTGGCGCCATTCGTGGCCGCCGGTAATGCCTTGCCCGCGTATGTCGGGAAATTCCCGGCCACGCTGATGACAGGCTGCAGCACCACGATCGAGGATGCCTGGCCTGATGCGGCCGCGCTGTTGCGACTGGCCGATGCCGTGTCGTCGATCGACGGCGGCACGGTCGAGCCGGTCTATCTCCGCGACAAGGTCACCCACTGACCAGGCTCGGTCCGGTCAGCGCATGTTCAATTGTCGGTCGCGGCACCGAGACTCTCGATGATCCGGCCATCGGGTCCGTTGGCCCAGAAGGCCGTCGGCCGGCCAGCGCGGGTCGTGACTCCACCGGGTGCGCGCGATTGACGATCGGCAGAGAATTCGAAGCGGTAGCGACGCTCCAGGCACAGGCCGCTCGTGCCGCGAGCGATGCGAATCGATCGCAGCGCAACTGTCTGGTCGAGTAGCTGCCAGCCATGTCGGTCACACAATTCGCGTGCCACATCGCGTGCCCGGTCCAGCGAGCGTACCGCCGAATGCCACCACAGCAACACCGCAGCGAAGGCCAGCAGCAGCGGAATCAGAGTCGCCGGGTCACGGCTCATGCGCGCTGCTTGAGCAGGACGTAGACCGCGCCGGTGCCACCGTCGGTCGGGGGTGCCGATGCAAAGGCCAGCACCTTCGGATGGCGCGACAGAACCCGCGCGGTGACCGACTTCAGGCGTGGACCCGCGGGCCCGGATCGCAAGCCCTTGCCGTGAATGATCTTGACGCAGCGCTTGCCGCCGGCCAGTGAATCTTCGATAAAGATGCGAATCGAGCGACCGGCTGCTTCGACGTTCATCTGGTGCAGATCGATCTCATCCTGGACACTCCAATGACCACGCCGCAAGCGGATCAGCACCCGCTGCTGCAGTCCTGGACTCAGCCAGCCGATCTCCTCGCCGGTATCCAGACCCTCGACCAGCGGCAGCGGACGATCCAGTTCGCGCAGAACCTCACGCTCGTCAGCCTCACGCATCTTCGGCCGCGCGTGCACCGGACGCGGCCGCGACGGGTCGCGCCGCGATTGCAATCGGCGTACCTGTCCGACCGCATCGCGAAACAGTCTCGGGTCGTCGTCGTCGTCGTGACTCATGGCCAACGCAGCTCCAATTTCGCCAGTTGCTGAGGACCGGAGCGCGCGCACTCGCCCTGCAGGCATTATAGTTACGAATCGCAACCTCTGAATCCTCGCACACTCCATGCATATTCTGATCAGCAACGACGACGGTCTCGACGCGCCCGGGATCCGCTGCCTCGCCGAAGAACTCTCCGGCGTGGTCGACCGGATCACCATGGTGGCTCCTGATCGCGACCGCTCCGGCGCCAGCAACTCGCTGACCCTCGACCGTCCGATCCGGGTCGAACGGCGCGCCGATGACGTATTCCGCGTCTATGGAACGCCGACGGACTGCGTCCATATCGCCATCACCGGCTTGCTTGTCGAGGAGCCGGACATGGTCATATCAGGGGTCAATGCCGGCGCCAACATGGGTGACGACGTGCTGTATTCCGGTACCGTCGCCGCGGCCATGGAAGGTCGTTTCCTCGGCCTGCCTGCGATGGCCGTTTCACTTGCCTACCAGGCACCGAGGCCGAGCAACTATGCCAGCGCGGCGCAGGCCGCACGGGTGCTGATGGAACATCTGCGGCGTGAACCACTGCCTGCCGACACCATTCTGAACGTCAACGTGCCGGACCTGCCGTGGGCCGAGATCCGAGGCTTCGAGACCACGCGGCTTGGGCATCGGCATCGGTCCGAGGATGTGATTCCGCTTGATGACCCGCGCGGGCGAAGGTTCTTCTGGGTCGGTGCCCCCGGCGGCGAACAGGACAACGGTCCGGGCACCGACTTCAACGCAATCCGGCGCGGCTTTGTGTCGGTCACCCCGATCCACGTCGATCTGACCCGTTACCAGGCGCTGGAGCAGGTCGGGCAATGGGTGCAGAAGATCGGAACTGCGGTCGACGCGGCCTGACCGTGCGGCGGGTGAGTGGATGAACGCCGAGAGCATTCGACGCGGGATCGGCATGACCTCGGAGCGCACCCGTCGGCGCCTGATTGAGCAGCTGCGCGGCCAGGGTATCGCGAACGAATCGGTGCTCGGCGCAATGACCGCGACCCCGCGCCACCTGTTCGTCGATGAGGCGCTGTCGAGTCGCGCCTACGAGAACAGCGCACTACCGATCGGCCGCGGCCAGACCATTTCCCAGCCGTTGATCGTGGCGCTGATGACCGAGGCGGCGCTGGCGACACCCGGGCGCAGCCGGGCGCTGGAGATCGGCACCGGCTCCGGTTACCAGGCCGCCGTGCTGGCGCGGCTGTTCGAGCAGGTGTTCTCGACCGAGCGCATCGGTGAACTGGCGCGTCTGGCGCGCCAGCGTCTGCATCGGCTCAAGATTCACAACGTCTTTTCGCGCCATGCCGATGGTCTTGGCGGCTGGCCTTCACAGGCACCGTTCGATGCCATCGTCGTGACAGCCGGTGGCCGCATACCTCGAGCCTTGCTCGAGCAGTTGGCCGAGGACGGTGTGCTGATCGCGCCGGTCGGTGAGCCCGGCGGCATGCAGCGCCTGGTTCGATATACGCGGCATGGCGAAGACTACGACAGTGAAGATCTCGGCGCCGTGACTTTCGTGCCACTGCTGGATGGTCTCGATTGAAGCCCGCTGACCCAGCCATGACGGAACTGAATCGGGCCTGGATTCATGCTGCTGATTGCTTCGGCTCTGCTCGAATGGGGTGTCGTCCAGCGGCCGCCGGGCAGGATTGCTGCACGGTTCGGATCGTGGCCGCCCGGATCTCGGGGAGTGGCCGGATTTGCAGCCGGATTTGCAATCGCTTTTCAGTTCCACGGCTCGGATAGAGGGCCCGCGCCGATGCTCCAGAGACTGTATGACCGTGTGTTGCTCTGGTCCCGGCATCGGCATGCGCGGCGATATCTGATCGGTCTGAGTCTTGCCGAAGCGACGTTTTTTCCGGTTCCGCCTGATGTGATGCTGGCACCGATGGTGCTGGCGCAACGCAGCGAAGCCTGGCGCCTTGCACTGCTGACCACTCTGGCTTCCGTGCTCGGCGGGCTTGGGGGTTACCTGATCGGCTGGTTGGGGCTGGACCTGGTCTGGCCGCTGTTCGAGCGCTTTGGCCAGGTTGAAACCTATGGCCGCGCGGTGCTGGCCTTCGATCGCTGGGGGATTGCCTTCGTGATCGTGGCGGGCTTTACCCCGATCCCGTTCAAGTTGATCACGATCGCTGCCGGCGCGCTGCTGATGCCGGTGGCGCCATTTGTTCTGGGCAGCCTGGTCGGTCGTGGCGCTCGCTTTTTCCTGGTTGCCGGACTGATCTGGCTGGGTGGCGAGCGTGCCGCCGAACGCCTGCGCGGCTGGGTCGATGGCATCGGCTGGGCGGTGGTGGGCCTGCTGGCGGTCGCGGTGCTGGCCTGGTGGCTATGGTGAGATTGCGCGATCGATTCTGGCCGCATCCGGGGTCGAGCAGGACCGGGTGTATCGCGGCTTCCCTATTCATGTTGCTCGGCCTTCTGCTGGTCGGTTGCGGTGCGTCCGGGCCGGTCATCGACCAGCGCTCAGCATCGATCAGGGTCACGGATCCGGCGCTGGCCGCGCTGCCCGAAGGTCATCGCGTGTTTTCCGGCGACACGCTGTATTCGATCGCGTTTCGCTACGGTCTGGATTGGCGCCGGGTCGCCGCATGGAACGGAATCGGCGCGCCGTATGTGATCCGGGTCGGTCAATGGGTACAGCTGCGGCCCCCGCCTGGCTGGGCCGGGGCTTCGGTACCCACGGCTCCGAAGCCTGCAGCGCAGGGCGCTGGCACTGCTGAGCGAACCGAACCCCGAAGGGAAGCTCGCGCCGGGTCGAGTCGGGCCACGCCTCCGGCCACCGTGCGGTCGCGCCCGGCACCTGCGCCTGTACGCCCGACCACGCCCCCCAATGCAGGATCGGCAACGGCAGGGCCGGCGCCGTCTGCTGCAACTTCGAATTCGACAGGTTCTGGATCAGCTGCGCCCAGCACTACGGTATCAACCGCCCCAAGTCGAGAAACCGCGGGCGTACGCTGGAGTTGGCCGACTGATGGCAGCCTGATCCGGGCCTTCAACGCCAACGATGCTCGCAAAGGCGTGCTGATCGGGGGGCAGGTGGGGCAGGCCGTCGTTGCCGCAGCCGACGGCGAGGTCGTTTACAGCGGCAACGGTCTGATCGGATACGGTGAACTGGTCATCATCAAGCACTCCGATCGCATGTTATCGGCCTATGCGCACAACCAGCAGCGCCTGGTGGCCGAAGGCGATCGTGTCCGTGCCGGCCAGCCGATCGCGCAGATGGGGCTCAACGAGGACAATCGCGAAGTGCTGCATTTCGAAATCCGGCGTGACGGTAAACCGGAGGATCCGGCCCGCTATCTTCCGCCGAAAGACTGAATCAGCCCTCCGGCTCCCAGATCATCGCCGCCATCACCCGTCGGTTCTCGCCAGCAAGTATGTTGTAGGTTCGCGCTGCAGCGTCCAGGGTCATTGCCTCGACACCGATGGAACGCTGCAGTAGTTGGCGCTGCAGGGTCCAGTCCGGAATATGCATCCGCCGACCGGTGGCCAGCAGCAGCACATCAGGGGCATACTCGAAGATCGGCGCCAGCGCGACCTCGTCGATTGCCTCGATAGTGTTTATCGGCCACGGTCGTACTCCCTGGTCGGGAGTCAGCAGAAGGCTCTCGCTCCAGTCCACATCGACAATCCGGATGGCTCGATTGCCGAGAGAATGAATGAAATGATAGCCGTCTGGTCGATGTTCGCTCAGTTGCATCATGGATCTCCGCAGCCGCAGTGAGGTGCTCCTTCGATCCGGATCATGCAGGATCGATCAGGCCAGAACGCGGCGTTTTTTCGGGTTCGGGCGGAACAGACATGCGACCTGGCCAATCTGCTGCACCAGCACGGCGCTGCTGCGCTGCGTGATCTGTTCGATCCAGGCCCGTCGCTGATCGCGATCTGCGCGCAGCTTGAGCTTGATCAACTCATGACTGTCGAGCGCAAGTTCGATCTCGGCCCATACGTTCTCCGTCAGGCCCTTGTCAGCGACCATCACGACTGGCGAAAGATCGTGGCACATGCCGCGCAATTGACGTAGCTTGACGTTGTCGAGTTGCATTTCCTGTCCACGCGCTTCGGTGAACGGAAATCATAGCATCGGCATGCTCGAGCGGCGACGTGGCTCGGCTGAAGCTACGGTGACTGTCATTCGGGCTGCACCACACGATCTGCCGCCGTTCCGACTGGCTTGTTGAACAATCGGGGCTGCGCGGGCAGTCCATCCGAGCTTCCCTGGAGCCGATGCTCCGAGAATCCGCGATAATGCAAGTTGATGAAAACCTTCCTTCAACCATGAGTTCCCGGCGCTGGCTGTCGCGCCAGGCCAACGATCCGTATGTCAAGGAGGCGCGCAGCCGCGGTTATCGCGCGCGGGCAGCATTCAAACTGCTCGAGATCGACGAGCGCGAACGCCTGTTCCGGTCGGGTCAGCGAGTGGTGGATCTGGGGGCGGCGCCGGGAAGCTGGTCGCAGGTTGCGCACGAGCGCATCGGCGGCCAGGGCCGGGTCGTTGCGCTGGATATTCTGCCGATGGATCCGCTGCCCGGGGTGGATTTCATCCAGGGCGATTTCAGAGAGGCCGAAGTGCTGCAGCGCTTCGAGGCCCTGGTTGGGGGTCGGGTCGACCTTGTATTGTCGGACATGGCACCCAATATCTCCGGCATTGCGGCGTCGGACCAGGCCCGCAGCATGGATCTGGCCGAACTGGCGCTGCAATTTGCGGTCGAATGGCTGGAGCCTCATGGCCGATTCGTGGTCAAATTGTTCCAGGGCGAAGGATTCGACGCATACGTCAAGGATACTCGCCGTCAGTTTCGTGGCGTGCGCGTGCGCAAGCCCGCGGCCTCACGCAAGGAAAGCCGCGAAGTCTACCTGGTCGCAGATTCACGCCGACCGGGGTAAAGTACCCCTATTCCGAATACCGGCACAGCCGAAACCAGGAGCAGATTGTTGAGTCAGTTCGCACGCAACCTGTTGATGTGGATCATCGTCGCGATGGTCCTGATGAGTATTTTCCAGCACTATGCGCAGACCGAACCGGTCGCGCAGAAGATGGAGTATTCGCAGTTCCTGCAGTCGGTCCGAAACGGCCAGATCGATAGTGCCCAGATTCAAGCGGCTCCCGGCGGCATGCGAATCACCGGACAGACGACCAACAACCAGAAATTCGAGTCGTTCGCGCCGCCGGATGACGACGGTCTGATTGCCGATCTCGAAAACAACGGAGTCCGCCATTCGGCGGTACCCCCGGAAGGGCGATCCATCCTGGTCGATATCATGATCAGCCTGTTGCCTGTGCTGCTGCTGGTATTCCTGTTCATCTACTTCATGCGCCAGATGCAGGGCGGCGTCGGCGGTCGCGGCGGCGCGATGAGTTTCGGCAAATCGCGCGCCAAGCTGCAGGGTGAGGATCAGGTCAAGGTGACCTTCGCCGACGTGGCCGGGATCGAAGAGGCCAAGGACGAAGTCTCCGAGCTGGTCGAGTTCCTGCGTAATCCGGCCAAGTTTCAGCGCCTGGGCGGCACGATTCCGAAGGGCGTTCTGATGGTCGGTCCCCCGGGTACCGGCAAGACCCTGCTGGCACGTGCCATCGCCGGCGAAGCCCAGGTACCGTTCTTCTCGATATCCGGGTCCGACTTCGTCGAGATGTTCGTCGGCGTCGGGGCATCGCGGGTTCGCGACATGTTCGAGACCGCCAAGAAGCATGCCCCCTGCATCATATTCATCGACGAGCTCGATGCGGTCGGCCGACACCGTGGCGCCGGTCTTGGCGGTGGACATGATGAACGCGAGCAGACTCTGAACCAGTTGCTGGTCGAGATGGACGGCTTTGAAGGTACGCAGGGCATCATCATGATTGCCGCGACCAATCGGCCGGACGTACTCGACCCGGCGCTGCTGCGGCCCGGGCGATTCGACCGACAGGTGGTGGTGCCGTTGCCTGACCTGAAGGGTCGGGAACAGATTCTCAACGTCCACATGAAGAAGATTCCGCTGGACGAAAGCGTCAATTCGCGTACCATTGCCCGCGGCACACCAGGATTTTCCGGCGCGGATCTGGCCAACCTGGTCAATGAGGCAGCGCTGTTTGCGGCTCGCGCAGACGCCCAGGTCGTCTCCCAAGCCGATTTCGATCGGGCCAAGGACAAGATCATGATGGGCGCAGAGCGCAAGTCCATGGCAATGAGTGAAGATGACAAACGCCTGACCGCCTTCCATGAGGCCGGGCATGCGATCGTCGGCCGAACCGTACCTGAGCACGATCCGGTCTACAAGGTCTCGATCATTCCGCGCGGGCGAGCATTGGGGATCACCATGTTTCTGCCTGAGGAAGACAAGTACAGCCTCAACAAGACCCAGCTTGAATCGCAGTTGGCAAGTCTGTTTGGTGGACGCGTTGCCGAAGAACTGGTCTACGGCAAGGACAAGGTCACCACCGGTGCAAGCAATGATATCGAACGGGCAACCGCGATCGCGCGCAGCATGGTGTCGAAGTGGGGCCTGTCCGATGCGCTGGGACCGCTTTCCTACGACGAGAACGAGGATGAGGTCTTTCTCGGTAGATCAGTGACCAAGCATCAGAACGTGTCCGACGAAACCCATCGTCTGATCGACAAGGAGGTGCGCCGCATCATCGATTCCGCCTTCGAGCAGGCGCGCACGATTCTGCAGGATCACGATCGCGAACTGCACCTGATGGCAGATGCGCTCATGACCTACGAAACCATCGATGCGCATCAGATCGACCAGATCATGCAAGGGCGCGAGCCGGATCCTCCCGAGGGCTGGAATGACAGTCCGCGTCCGCCGAAGGCTCCAGGATCCGGCGGAACCGAGGCCATCGACGGGGTCGATTCCGAGCCGAAAGCCGATCCTGCCCCGCAGAACGGTTGATCGGGGTTGACGATTGCTGACGAGCTGGCTTGTACCGGCTCTCAGTCGTTTAACCAGCCGATCTCCCTGGCTGTTTCTGGGCCGATCCAGGTCGTCGACAGTGAATCCGCCTGAATTGCCTTGCCGGGGCTCAGCGGAATTCTTCCTGCCATCAGTTCAGCGCGACGCTGGGGATGAACAGGACGTCGTTCGGGTTCGGCATAACCTTGGGGATACAGCGGATGACCGCTGACCAGATCGTATTTGTCGGTTGCACCGAGGGTGTGCAGGATTTCATGCAGCAGCACGACCTGATTCGGTTCCCTCCAGCCAGGACCTGCGTACAGGTTTGCGATCACCAGCCGGATCGGTTGAAGTCCGGTCGAATGAGGCAGCACCGGATTCGACTGTGGGTCGAAATAGCGGGCCAGGACCACGATGTCCGGATCCAGGCCTTGTTCATCAAAGTTCCAGCGCCACCAGCGCACACTGGCGACCCATGCGGCTCTATGCAGAAAATTCGCAGCGATTGGCGGCGGCGGCGGGGTTTCTGCAAGGGGTTGCCCGACCTCGATATAAAACGGCCTCGGAATCTCGAGACCGTACCTGGAAGCCTCGGCCTGTAGATGGGTCGAGATTGGCGTCAGCGCATCGCGATGCAGTGCCTCGACCGCGCCGGCGGCAGCTTTACTCTGATCCCCCGCGACCGGGTAGACGGCAACGAACAGGGGCGCGTCCCAGCGTAAATGGCGCGACTTTTCGTTCCACTGGTGGTGAGCGACCAGGATCAGGATTACTACAAGAACGATCAGGCGGAGGCGCTTCATTCTGGTCCGTCGAAGTTCGTCGTAGTCCGTCGGGTCATGAATGCGCCCGGGCTTACTTGATGACCCGTAGTGTGGCTCGCGATCGAGGTCGCTTTGGCTGGTCGGCGCCAGTACTGGAATCGTTCGGAGCCGGTTCATCGTCTGTGGCGTTGTCGGACTCTGGAAACATCATGCCGTGACCATTTTCGCGCGCGTAGATTGCCAGTACAGCCTTTATCGGAACGATCACGCCCTGAGAAATGCCGGAAAAGCGCGCTACGAAGCTGACGAAGTCGTTGTCGATCTGCAAATCCCGCACCGCACTGGGCGAGATATTCAGAACCAGCTTTTCCTGAGCCCGCAGTGAATCGGGCACCTGCAAGGATGGATGCGCGGTATCGACCAGGATCTGGGGTGTCATGCCATTGTCAACCAGCCATTCGTTCAGCGCCCGCAGCAGGTAGGGCTGGCTGGGCGTCATAGGCGGTTCATGGTTCTGATTCTCAGTCATCGCCTTCGCGGCAGATGCGTTCGGCCTCGGTCAGGCTGCGCTGGAATGCATCGCGAGAAAACATCCGGTCCATGTAGCGCTGCACATTGACGGTCTGGCGCCTGGGCAGCTCGACGCCGTAGGCTGGCAGACGCCATAGCAGTGGCAGAAGTGCACAATCCACCAGAGTAAGTTCATCATGCAGCAGGAACGGCGACAGGCTGAACAGCGGGTCGGCCTCGATGACTCGTTCACGCAGCTGGCTGCGCGCGGCCTCGACCCGCTTCGGGCCGGTCGAGGTTTCGATGATCCGGCCATTTTCCAGCCAGTCGCGCTGAATTCGGTACATCGCCAGGCGCAGGCGTGATCGGGATACCGGGTCGATCGGCATCAGTGGCGGATGCGGGTAGCGCTCATCAAGGTATTCGGTCACGACCCAGGTACCGTAGACCACGAGATCGCGGTCGACCAGTGTCGGTGGCTCACCGTAGGGGCTGAGTTCGGCCAGTTCGGAGATTACTGATCGATCCTGTTCGATGTGGATGATCTCGACGTTCAGACCCTTCTCCGCAAGTACCACCCGCACGCGATGGCTGTCGAGGCAGTTCTCTGACGAATACATGGTCATCATGGCGTGCGGCTCCCGGGAGCGGTAACTTCAGCGGTGATCACTTCCTGATATCCCGCCAGAACTCCTTGTAGAGGAGATAGGCAAGCAGGGTGAAGACCAGCAGGAAAAGTACGACCCAGATGCCCATCTGCTCCCGCTTGATGATCGATGGCTCGCCAAGATAGACCATGAATGCGGTAATGTCGCGAACCGCTGCATCGAACTCTTTGAGAGTCATTCTCCCAGGCTGATCCAGGCGTAGTTCCTTGATGCGGGTATGTTGCTGCCCGGCATCGTCGGTATACGCTTCCATGACCGGTCGCTGGATTCCCTGCAGTTCCCAAAGAACATGCGGCATCGATGGGTTCGGCAACAGCGTGTTGTTCCATCCATCCGCGGTCAGATAGAAGCTCTTCAGAAACGTGTAGATCCAGTCCGGACCGCGGGAGCGTGCAGTCAGGGAAAGATCCGGTGGTTTCTTGCCCAGCCAATCGGCCGAGTGAGCCGGCATTGCTGCCTTCATGTAGTCGGTAATTTCGGCATCGCTGAAGATCAGGAATCGCTTGACCTGTTCTTCGTCCATGTCGAGATCCTGCGCCATGCGTTGATAGCGCATGTACCCGGCTGAATGGCAGGAATGGCAGTAATTCGCAAACAACGCGGCGCCGCGTTGCACCGAGGTGATGTCGTGCACGTTGGCACCCGACTGCTGCAGGTTGTTGCCGGCACCGGCAGCCCAGCTGGCCGCGCTGGTCAGGGAAATGGCCAGGATTGCAAGGATACGCATCATTTCGACACCCGCTTCGGTTCCGGCTTGGTTTTTTCATACTTGGTGACGAACGGCATCAGGACGAAGAACGCGAAGTAGGCGAAGGTCCAGATGCGCGCTTCCATGGTCTCGGCTGCGGTCCCCGTGCCCATGCCCAGCATGCCGAGACGAATGAAGGTGATCGCGAATACCGCCAGCAGGATCTTGCTGCCCAGACCCTTGTAGCGGATCGATTTGACTCTGGAGCGATCCAGCCAGGGCAGGATGAACAGCACCATGATCGCCAGGCCCATCAGGATCACGCCGACCAGCTTGTCGGGTACCGCACGCAGGATCGCATAGTAGGGTGTGAAATACCACACCGGCACGATGTGAGCCGGTGTCACCAGCGGATCGGCAGGGTTGAAGTTGTCCTTTTCAAGGAACAGGCCGCCGACCTCTGGCGCGAAGAAGATCACGAACGCGAACAGGGTCAGCAACACGCCGATCCCGAACAGGTCCTTGACGGTGTAATAGGGGTGAAACGGGATGCCGTCCAGCGGTCTTCCTTGCGCATCCTTGTTCTTCTTGACCTCGACTCCGTCCGGATTGTTCGAGCCCACCTCGTGCAGTGCGGCCAGGTGCAGCACGACCAGCCCCAGCAGCGCCAGCGGCACGGCGATGACGTGAAGGGCGAAGAAGCGGTTCAGCGTGGCATCGGAGACGAAGAAGTCGCCTCGGATCCATTCGACCAGGCTGTCGCCGATCACTGGAATCGCTCCGAAAAGCGAGATGATCACCTGCGCGCCCCAGTACGACATCTGGCCCCAGGGCAAGACGTAACCCAGGAAGGCTTCAGCCATCAGCACAAGGTAGATCAACACGCCAAGGATCCAGACCAGTTCACGCGGTGACTTGTACGAGCCATACATCAGACCGCGGAACATGTGCAGATAGACCACGATGAAGAAGAACGAGGCACCGGTCGAGTGCATGTAGCGGATCAGCCAGCCCCACTCGACGTCGCGCATGATGTACTCGACCGAGGCAAAGGCGCTGGCAGCGTCTGGCTTGTAGTGCATGGTCAGGAAGATGCCGGTGACGATCTGCATCACCAGCACGACCGTGGCCAGCGAGCCGAAATAATAGAACACGTTGAAATTCTTGGGCGCGTAGTACTCGCTGATGTGCGCCTTCCAGAATGACGAGATCGGGATGCGCTGGTCGATCCAGGCACCGAGGGCTTCGGCGTTTCGCGTCAGATTGCTTGCGGGCTTGGCCATGGCTTCACGCTGCTCCTTCGGGGTCGACGCCGATCATGACATTCTCGTCGTCAAGGAAACTGTAGGGCGGGACGATCAGGTTGGTCGGGGCCGGAACGCCCGAGTAGACCCGTCCGGCGAGATCGAACTTGGACTTGTGGCAGGGGCAGAAAAAGCCGCCGCGCCAGTTGTCCTCGAACGGCTGCGCTCCGACCTCGGGGATGAATTCCGGGACACAGCCAAGGTGGGTGCAATGCATGTTCACGATCAGGTATTCCGGTCGGATCGAACGATGCTGATTGGTTGCATAGCCGGGCTGCTGGTCGACATTTTCCGACGCCGGATCGCGCAGTTCGCTTTCGACCTCACCGAGGTTGCCCAGCATTTCCTCGTTGCGGCGCAGGATGCCGATGGTCTGGCCACGCCACACGACCTTGATCAGCTGGCCGGGCTCCATTGCGCCGATGTAGGCTGCGACCGGTGCGCCAATGACGCGCGCCCGGGCGCTTGGGGTCCATGATGCGATGAATGGCCAGGCGGCGAAGCCGGCGCCGACGGCACCGACCACACCCGTACCGGCCAGCAACAGCATGCGGCGGCCCTTGTCGGTGACCGGCTGAAGGGACGCAAGCGGTTGATTGTCGGACATGAAAGTAAGACTCCTGAGTCGAATCTGCGGCCCCGACGGCACGCACTCTGTCGCTTGAACCCGCGCCGCCGGATCCGTTCCGGATCTGCGCCTTCCCTGACGCGGGGAAAACCCACATTTTACCGAATTTTAAGGAAGTCCTGTCTCTGGATGTCGTGCCGTGGGGCTGCTGGGCCTGTCGACTCGACTCGACAGGCCTGAACCCGCCGATTCACCGCTTCACTGTCCATATTACTGCAGCACCGTCAGGCTTCGCGTCTGCGGCGTTTCGCTCGGTCGCAGATCCGCACCGTAGCGGTGGCCACGCCTGCGGCTTGCTCGGTCGCACAACCCCACAGCCACAGAACCTGACGACGCCTCGCGACGAACGGATGTTGAATCAGGCGGGCTAAAATAGAGCAGGATTTCCTGTTTTCGAGTCGATGAAACGAGTTTTCGCGTTATTGCTGCAGGCAACCGTAGTCGGTCTGGCTGCAGCCTTCGTCGTGGTCTGGGTCCGGCCGGGCCTGCTGCGCATGCTCGGGCCGGAGCCGCAAATCCTGGCGCCGTCGAGCTACGCCGATGCCGTCAATCGTACCGCACCCTCCATCGTCAGCATCTACACGCGCACCATGGTCAGCGAGCCGATGATCGGCGAGGACGGCGATCCGCTGTATCGCTACCTGTACCGTGATCGGCGGGTGCTGCGCCCGCGCGCCGGTCTGGGATCCGGGGTCATCGTGTCGTCGGACGGTCTGATTCTGACCACGGCCCACGTGATCGAGGGCGTCGACAACATTCTGGTCGCGTTGTTCAGCGGCGAGGTGGCCGAGGCCAGCGTGATCGGTACGGACCCCGGTACCGATCTCGCGGTACTCAAGATCGAACGCACCGGCCTGCCCGCGGCGAGTTTCGATACCTCGACTCGCCATCGCCCCGGCGACGTGGTGCTGGCCATCGGCAACGCCTTCGGCCTCAATCACACGGTAACTGCCGGCATCATCAGCGCCACTGGACGCGGCGATCTCAACATCACGGCGTTTGAAGATTTCATCCAGACCGACGCGGCCATCAATTCCGGCAACAGTGGCGGAGCGCTGATCAATCCAAATGGCGAGGTCATCGGCATCAACTCTGCATCCCTGAGCCAGGACATGGGCGCCCAGGGCATCAGCTTCGCGATTTCGGCGCGGCTCGCGACCGAGGTGCTGCACGAGATCGTCGAGTACGGCAGCGTTCGCCGTGCCTGGCTCGGGGCGAACGTGATCGATCCACCACTGATTCGCCTGCAAGGTGATGCGCCACCGAATGGGGTCCAGATTTCCCAGATCTACCGAGACGGCCCGGCCTGGCGCGCGGGTCTGCGGCCCGGCGACATCCTGCTCTCGGCCGACGGTGAGCCAGTGCGCAGTGCCCGGGAGTTCGCAATCGGTATCGCGGAGCAGGAACCTGGCGCCGAGATCGAGTTTCTTGCAATGCGCAATGGCCAGCAATTCATCACAATGGTGCGGCTGATCCAGCAGCCTCCGCTGCAGGGTTGAGCGGCGCTGCCGCCGGGCCGCGGCGTGAGCCATGGCGAAACCAGTGCTCCGGTATACTCGATTTCTTGATTTTGCTGCCGCCGGGTCGACCGGCCCGGAATCCGCATGCTGTTTGAAAACGTCGTCATCAAGTCCGTAGTCTCGGTCGATCCGCCGCACAGGATCTCCAGCGAGGAGGTCAGTGAGCGTCTGCTGCCGACGCTGAAGCGTCTGCAGCTGCATGGCAATCCGCTGCTGGAACTGGCCGGAATCGAAGAGCGCCGCTACTGGGATGACGGCATGATGCCTTCGGATGCGGCAACACTTGCCGGCCGCAAGGCGCTGGACAGGGCCGATGTGGACCCGGGCCAGATCGGCGTCCTGATCAACACCTCGGTGTCACGCGACTTCCTCGAGCCCTCGACCGCCTGTATTGTCCACCACAATCTGAAGCTGGCCGACACCTGCGAGAGTTTCGATGTTGGCAATGCCTGCCTGGCATTCATCAATGGCATGAACATCGCTGGTCGGATGCTGGAGTGTGGCGAAATCGACTATGCGCTGGTTGTGAATGGTGAGTCCAGTCGCGACATCAACGAAAGCACGATTCGCAGGCTGCTCGAGCCGGATGTGACCCGCGATCAGTTCAAGAGCGAATTTGCATCGCTGACGCTGGGTTCGGGGGCTGCGGCGATGGTGCTGACCCGTCGCGGGCTCGATCCCGAAGGCCATGTATACAAGGGTGGTGTGACTCGTGCGGCGACCCAGTTCAATACCCTGTGCCGCGGCTGGAACCACCAGATGTGGACCGATACCCGCAGCCTGCTGATCGAGGGCATGAAGCTGGCGGGACTGACCTATGCTGCCGCCCGGACCATGCTCGGCTGGGTAATGCACGATCTCGATCACATCGTTATTCACCAGGTCTCAAAAGTCCATACCGATTCCTTCATTCAGCGTTTCGGAGTCAGCCCGGAGCGGGTCTACCGGATTTTCCCCCGGCTCGGAAATATCGGCCCGGCCTCGATTCCTACGGTGCTTTCGCGCATCGTCGACGAGGGTCGGGTGCGGCCCGGCGACAAGATTGCCCTGATGGGTATCGGCTCGGGCCTGAACTGTTCGATGGCCGAAGTAGTCTGGTAAAGCGACCGGCCGGTTTGACCGGCTCGAAGGGTTTTTGTCAATGAATCATCCATCCGGTATCGACCCGGCGCTCTATCCGTTTGCCGGGCATTTTCATCGACTCGCCTCGGGGCACAGGATGCACTACCTTGACGAGGGTGCGGCGGGTGCACCGCCGGTTGTCATGGTGCATGGCAATCCGACCTGGTCGTTCTATTACCGGAACCTGGTTCTCGGCCTGCGCGATCAACAGCGTTGTCTGGTGCCGGATCATGTCGGCATGGGGCTGTCCGATCGTCCCGGCGATGCCGAGTACAGCTACACACTGTCCAGTCGAGTGGCCGATTTCGGTGAATGGCTGGATGCAGTCGAGCCGGTTCGACCGATCGATCTCGTGGTCCACGACTGGGGTGGTGCAATCGGCATGGCCTGGGCCGCGGCCCATCCGGATCGAATTCGAAGGATCGTGCTTCTCAATACCTGGGCATTCACAATTCCTGATGATGTGGCGTTGCCGCGCTCCCTGAGCTTTGCCCGAACACGGTCTGGCGCCTGGCTGATACAGCGCTTCAATGCATTTTCCGGTCTGGCGGTGCGGATGGCGACGGTGTCCCGGTTGGCTCCGGAGGTCGCTCGCGGCCTGGTCGCGCCATACCGGGGCGCGCCGCAGCGACGCCTGGCGACCCTGCGCTTCGTGCAGGACATTCCCCTGGTCCCGACTGACCCGGCCTGGGCGGTGCTGGAGCAGACCGAGCGACGCCTCCCTGCGCTCCGTGGCATACCGATGCTGATTGCCTGGGGGGCGAAGGATTTCGTGTTCGATGATCGGGTGCTGGCGCGCTGGCGTGAGATCTTTCCCGAGGCCGAGGTCGACTATCTGGAGCGAGCTGGACACTACGTGCTCGAGGATGCAGCCGATCAGATCGTGCCGCGCGTCGCGGCGTTCCTCTACGACTGATTGCGAAGCGTTCGGATTGTGGCAAAGCGGCCCCGAGGGGCCGCTTGCGGTGGTTGCCGCCTGATTGATTACCCGCGGTGCTGGCTCAAGCCCCTACACCGGAAGCTGCGGACGGAGACTCGGTATCGCCACTGCCGTGCTCATGCTTCCAGTCTTCGGCCTTGTCGCGGAACTTCGAAAACTTCTTCGAGACTTTGTCGAGCTTGCCTTCCCACTCCGCGTTTGGCTGTTGACCTTCAGTGACCTTGAAGAACACCTGCATCAGCGCGGTCATGCCGATCGGCTCGATGACCGCCTGCTTGATACCCCAGGCGAACACCACAGCGATGATCAGCGCCAGGGGACCGGCCGCACCGGGAAACAGCGAGACCAGGCCTGCCACCGGTGCCAGGATCAGCAGGAACACCAGCAGGGTCAGGCCCCAGATCACGAATGCCAGCCAGAAAGCGTTCTTGAGGAATGCCTTGTAGTTTTGCGCATACAGCACCAGCGCGGTGCGACTGGCTTCCCAAGGATTTTCGGCCCGGATCTTCAGGTTATAGGCCAGGATGACTTCGTCCAGATAGGTCAGCGACAGGTTGATCACGGTGTTGATGAACTTGGCAATGCCCTGAATGCCCGGAATCGGCAGGAAGCTGGCGATCGAGAAGAACACCCGGTTGAAGGCACGCAGTACGCCCTTGATCAACTGGTCGACGCCGAACAGGATCGAGGCCTGGGCGAAGCGTTCGCGCACGATGCCCTGGGCGTAGTCGATCTGGCCTTTGCCGCCGGGGATGGTCTTGCCTTCCATCAGTTCGACCAGGACGGCGATGTGGCCGGCCTTGACCAGATACAGCAGATATTCGCGCAGGAAATACATGATTACGCCGGCGATGCCGAAACCGGCCATGCCGCCCCAAAGGCCGCCGGCCTCGGCTTCACCGGCAATGCTGCCGACGCCATAGCCGATTCCGGCACCGATGCCGGTGACCAGAACGTAGGCCAGCGTGATGCCGAAGTAGATCAGAAATCGAAAGATCAGGAAGGGCAGGGTCTTGCCCATCAGCGAAAGAACTTCGCCGAGCTTGAAATCCATCATGGTTTGCTCCCTATTGAGTTTGTTTGAATCTCTTACGTAAAAACCGCCCAGAATCGGCCACCAGAATCGGCCACCAGAATCGGCCACCAGAATCGGCCATCCACCACGCCCGACAGCTCAGTGGCCCAGTTTCCGGACGTCGACAAAGCCTCCGCTGGGTTCCTCCCGCAGTTGTTCCAGCAGACCGAGGATGTGCGCTGCCGCACTGTCCGGATCCGGCATGCCCGCGGTGCCGCGAGCGTCCTTGAGCTTCTGTACCGATGGAAAGTCGCCGCTGTCGACCTCGGCGCAGAGGTAGTCCTGCATCGCGGTGTCGACCAGGCCGGGTGCCAGCGCGGTCAGGTGGGTGTCCGGCATTTCCGCGGCATACAGTGCAATCAGATTGTTCAACGCGGCCTTGGACAGCGAGTATCCACCCCAGCCATAGTTCATGTTGAGTGCCGCGCCTGAGGAGATCGCGATCACCTGATCGACCGGGATGGCACGCTCGATCAGCCAGTCCAGGATCATCTTGTTGGCCCAGACATTGACCCGCATCATGTGTTCGAGGTCATGGACGTCGCTGTTGCTGATCGGCTGGATGCGGCCGAGAATGCCGGCGTTGAGCACGATCAGGTCAAGCCGCAGACAATCCGACAGCAGCCGCTCGAGATGGTGCTCGAGATTGCCCAGATTGCCGAGATCGACCTTGCGATCGCGCAGACCCTCGTCATCGTGAATCGGGCAGCCGCGCCGGCTCAGGCCCCAGACGATTGCATCCTGTTGCAGCAATTGACGAGTCAGGCCCAGTCCCAGGCCGCTGGAGTTTCCGGTAATCAAGACATTCATTGCTTTCAAAAGCCGTAATCATGAGTGAGTGAGGGGTCAAGAATACGGGTATCGGATTGTGGAATCTACCTCGATTTCGCACAAAACGCGGTCCAGTGATTGCAAGAATTCATGCCGTGCTGAATTCAGATGGCTTTTATGGGTCACCCGGCAGGCAGCAAGGTAAAGACGCCCCGGTCAGGCTCCGCCCGGGGCAGTCTTCGGCACGGTTCGCTCGAACCACGCCAGGATGTGCCGGACCTTGGTCACCAACTGACTCGGGCGTGCGGCGATGCCGTGCGGGGCTTCGGGGATGCGCACCAGCATGGTGTCGATGCCTCGGAGCTTGAGCGCCTGGTAGAACTGCTCGGATTCCCACATCGGCGTGCGCCAGTCGGCCTCGCCGGTCATGATCATGGTCGGAGTGGTTACGTTGCCGACCCGCGACAGCGGCGAGCGTTGCCAGTAGTGCTCGGGTGCCTCCCACGGTGGTGCCGGGAACCAGTACTTGTGGAAGAACGGTGTCAGGTCGGCCGAAAGCGCGAAGCTGATCCAGTTGATTACCGGCTTGACCACCACGGCAGCGGCAAAGCGGTCGGTCTTGCCGACGATCCAGGCGGTCAGCACGCCGCCGCCGGAACCGCCGGTGACGTAGAGCCGGTTCGGGTCGGCGATGCCACGTTCGACCAGCAACTCGACCCCGGAGATCAGGTCGTCGTAGTCATGGCCGGGGTAGGCGTGGTGGATCTGGTTGGCGAAGTTTGCACCATAGCTGGTTGAACCTCTGGGGTTGGTATACAACACCACGTAGCCGGCGGATGCCATCAACTGCACTTCCATCGAAAAGCGCGGCCCGTAGTCGGCGAACGGTCCACCGTGGATTTCCAGGATCAGCGGATATTTCTGGTCTTCGCGGTACTCTGGTGGATACGCGATCCAGCCCTGGATTTCCAGTCCATCATGACTGGATGGCCACGTGACCGGCTCGAGCCGCGCCAGTTCGCGATTGTCCAGCAGTTCCCGGTTGAGCGTGGTCAGACGGGTCTCGCGGCCGTGGCGGTCGATCCGGAACAGGTCGGCCGGATGCCCCGATGCGGTCTTCGTGTAGACCACCTGCTTGTCGCCGGCGTCGAAGCTGCCGCTGGCATATGGCCGGCCCAGCGTGGTGCCGCCGAGGTGTTCAGCGACGCGTGTGCGCGACCCGTCGAGTGAAAGCCGGTCGATCACACCGACGCCGCGGTCGGAATAGCTGATGTAGAGCGAGCGACCATCCTCGGCCCAGACCAGCGCATCGACGTTGCGGTCCAGGTCGGCGGTGAGCCGGTTTGGCTCACCGCCAGCGAGGGACAGGGTCCAGACCTCGGTATTGGTGTAGCTCATCAGTTCATCGTCGAAGCCCAGCCAGGCCAGTTGGCGGCCGTCGGGGCTGAGCGCCGGCGATTCGTCCGGGCCGTAGCGACGAGTCAGTGGCTCGATCTCGCCGGTTTCGAAGTCGAAGCGGTACAGCTCGGTATCGCGGCCTTCCAGTTCCCAATCCTCGCGCCGAACTGCGGCGAAGATCAGCGCCTTGCCGGTCGAAGCCCAGACAGCGGCACCGCTGTTCGGGTACGGCCCGTTGGTGATCTGGCGAGCCGGACCGCCGTCGGCCGGGATCACGAACCGCTGGGTCTGGCCGTGCGGCAGCAATCCTTGTCCGTCGACCCGAAACACCGGCCGGTCAATCACGGTCGGGTTGGGCGCCCAGTTGGCACCTTCCGGCGCCGTGAGCGGTTTGACCAGCGTTGGCGGCTCGGTCGGCACGAAGCGGTTGAAGGCGATCCGCGTGCCGTCCGGCGCCCAGCTCGGGTTGGACGGCGGATGCGGACCGCGGGTAATCTTGGCGACCCGGCCCGATTCCAGCCATAACACATACAACTGCTTGTCGCCATCGCCGTCATGGCCGGTGAAGGCGATGCGCGTGCCGTCCGGCGACCAGGCCGGTGAGGCAAAGCTGCCGTCACCGGACGTGAGCGGCTGCTGGCTACCGGAGTCCAGCTCGATCAGCCACAACTGGCCGAGATTGCGATCCGCCATCGCGTCCATGTGATGGCGCACGTAGACCACGCGCTCGCCGTTCGGCGAAATCGCCGGCGTATCGGCATATTCCAGTCCGAACACGTCGTGATAGTCCACCGGTTTGGCCTCGGCATTGAAGACCGAAACCAGCACAAGGACCAGTACAAGCGAAACAGAATGAGCTCTCATCAGGGACTCCGAATGTGATTTTCGCCGCAGATGGACACAGGGTCGCGCAGAGAACAACAGTGACTTCGGAGCCGGATGGCAGCAAGAGCGTTCCTCTCTCGCCTTTGCGTCCTGCGTGCCGAATCGCTTTGCGGCTGTTCAGTCTCTCATCGACGTTCAACCGCGTTCATCTGCGGCCCAGGCCCAAGGATCAGTTTCCGATCGAAGACTCGAACAGCTTGAGAATTCGACGGTACTGGTCGAGCCAGCTTTCCGGGTGGACGTAGCCGTGTGGTTCCAGCGGATACGAGGCCAGCTCCCAGTTTTCCTTCTTCAGCTCGATCAGGCGCTGGACCAGGCGCACTGAATCCTTGTAGAACACATTGTCGTCGAGCATGCCGTGGCTGATCAAGAGCTGGCCGCGGAGCTGGTCGACAAACTCGATCGGCGACGAGCGCAGGTAGGCTTCGGGGTCGACCTGCGGCGTGTTGAGGATATTTGAAGTGTAGCCGTGGTTGTAGTGGGTCCAGTCGCTCACCGGACGCAGTGCCGCACCGGCAGCAAAGACTTCCGGCGCATTGAACAGCGCCATGAAACTCATGAAGCCGCCGTAGGAGCCGCCGTAGACACCGACACGTTGCGGATCGGCATCGTGGTTTTCGACCAGCCAGTTGACGCCGTCGATCAGGTCTTCCAGTTCGGGGGTACCCATCTGCCGGTAGATCGCGGTTCTCCAGTCACGCCCGTAGCCACGGCTGGCGCGGTAGTCCATGTCGATGACGTGGTAGCCGCGCGCGGTCAGCAGGTTATGGAACATCTGCTCACGGAAGTAGTACGGAAAGCGGTGGTGAGTGTTCTGGGTGTAGCCGGCACCGTGCACGAACACGACCACCGGACGTTTGCCCTGGAAATCACCGCGCGCGGAGTAGAACCGGGTCCAGATTTGCGGCTCGACGTGGCTGGACGGGATGCCGACGAATTCCGGTTGTTGCCACTCGATCGCCCGGTACCGGGCCGAGAGTGTGTCGGTGGCTGCGACCCGCTCGCCGCTGGTGCGCAATACCGATGCCTGCGCGGGAACGTAGGGTCCTGAGTGCCGCAGCAGGATATCGCCGCTGCGCGGGTGAACCGCGTAGCTCTCGAGGCCCTTTAGATTGGTCAGCCGCAACATTTCACCGGCATCAGGATCGAAGCGGTACAGGTCGTACTCGGTGGAATGGGCGCGATTCGACAGCATCCACGCATCTCGGCCGTCACGGGAAAATTGAACATCGAATACCTCGAACGCGCCTTCGGTGCGTTGACGGATGCGACCGTCGGCGGCGATGGTATACAGGTGGCTGTAGCCGGATTGCTCCGACAGCAGCCAGACCTGGTCACTGTCGGGAATCCAGCCGAATTCGTTGAATGCCCAGTTGATCCAGGCCGGATCGTTCAGGCGATGAATCTCGCGCACAGCCTGCGACGGAGCATCGAGTCGTACGGTCCAGCGGTCCTTGTTGTCGATTGCGCGGACCTGGAATACGGCCTGCGGCTCGAGCGGGTGCCACTCGACGCCGGTGATGCGCACCGGGCGCGGATTCTCGCCATCGTGCGGCTTGATTTCGCGGGCCTGCTTGAGTTCGGCAAGTGGGTCGGCCGCGCGGCCATTCAGGCTGTCGAGATCGAGTTCATGCTTTTCTCGCTGGCGAAGATCGAGCAGCCACAGGCGCTGCGGTGTGGACGGGTCGCGCCCGACCAGGCTGCGAACATCTTCGATCTCGATGTAGCCCGAGCGGGTCACGTAGCTGGGCATCCTGTCACGTTTGCCGCTGCTGTCACCCGCTTCCCTTTCGATCACTGCCAGCAACCAGCGCCCGTCGGCAGATAGCGCCGATGCAGCGATCCGGTCGCCCTTTCCAAGGTACCAGGCGACCGGTCCCCGAGTCGGATCAGCCGCAGCAAGGGCGAGATCCTGTTCATGCAACTGCTGCTGTCGCGCGCGAATCCGCTCCAGGGTGGAAAACAGGCGCAACTGGTCGGCGGCAAGCGCATCCTTGCCGACTGAATGTGGCGCATCTTCCATGCGCAGGTCGGCGAGTTTGTGCGTTACGCCGGTATCAAGGTCGAAACGGTACCAGTCGCTGCCAGCCTGGAACTGGACGATGTGCGGTTCAGCGGCGAAGCGGGGGTTCGAAACGTCGCCGAAGGTGCCACTCAGCTGGCGCAAGGTGCCATCGTCGAGATTACGCAGCAACAATTGGCCATCGCGCACCATCAATGCACGCCGTGCTTCGCGATCGAAGATCGGTGCTTCGGCATCGAGGCCGGCCCGCTGGCCGGCCTCGACCGGTTCGATGTGACCGCCAGCGAGATCGACCCGGACCAGGTCGCGCAGGTCCGATCCCGACCGTTTGACCCGATAGATGTAGCTCTTGCCATCGAGCTGCCACCAGGCCGCCTCGACCGGCGCGCCGATCCAGTCCGGGTCAGCCATGATCTGCTCCAGATCCGGTGTAGTCGTGGCGGCTGTTGCGGCAAGCGGGGCGAACAGCTGCAGGGCAAGCAGCAGTCCGCCGAAGGTCAGGTAATCAAGGCGCATCGGGGATTCCAGTTCCAAACATGGGGGCAACCGAACGATCATCAGGCCGCCAGGCGCAAGTGCTCGAAGGATTCGATGATGTGGTCGAGGTGGGCCGATGTGTGGGCCGCACTCAGGCTGATGCGAAGCAGATTCATGCCCTTGGGCGTGGCCGGCGGGATCATCAGGTTGGCATAGACTCCGACATCGAGCAGGCCACGCCAATGCGCCAGCGCGGTGGCGCGATCCGGAAGGATGATTGCCACGACGGGGCCGGGTTGATCGCTGCCGAGCCGGTAACCGAGCCTGTTCAGTGCGGCGTACAAACGGTGGATGTTTTGCCACAGCTGCTGACGCAGCGGCTGGCCATCGACAAGCTTGCGCAGCGCCACGCGGGTGCCGGCAATGACCGCCGGCGACGGCGAAGCGGTAAAGATGTAGGGCCGTGCTGCCAGCCGCATCAGTTCCAGTTCCGGGTGTGGGCTGACACAGAAGCCGCCGATCGAGCCGAGGCTCTTGGAGAATGTGCCGACGATGAAATCGACTCCGTCCAGCAGATCCAGTTGCTCGGCAAGGCCGAGGCCTTGTCTGCCAAAGGCACCGAAGGAGTGCGCCTCGTCGAGCAGCAACCAGGCGCCGTGGCGTTGCTTGATCTCGACGAATTCGGCCAGCGGCGGCTGGTCGCCGAGCATCGAGTACAGTCCCTCGACCACGATCAGCGCGTTCTTCGCCCGTTCGCCCAGCCGTGCCAGTCGACGGTCGAGATTGTCCGGATCATTGTGGCGGAAGATCACGGTCTCGGCATAGCCGAGGCGGGCACCGTCGTAGATGCTGGCGTGGGAATCGCTGTCCAGCAGCAAGGGTTCATCGCGGCCGGCCAGGGTGGAGATCGAGGCCAGGTTGGCCTGGTAACCGGTCGAGAACACGATCGCACTGGGCCAGCCGAAGGCCTCGGCAATCTCGCGCTCCAGTGCCTGATGCGCGCGGTAGCTGCCGTTGGCCATGCGCGAGCCGGTGGTACCGGTACCGAAGTGTTCCAGGGCCTCGCGCGCCGCAGCGACCACCTCCGAATCCAGCGTCAGGCCGAGATAATTGTTGGTTCCGGCCAGGATGACCGGGAGACCGCCGATCACGCCCTCCGCGGCGCTGCTGATGTCGTCGATCGGCGTGGCGATCGGTGGGATGTCGTGGTCTCCGAGGCTGGCTCGAGCCTCGGCCAGCGGACGGAACTTGTCGAACAGGCTCATGCGTCGTCCTTGACCAGCGCTTCGATCTGAATCGCCAGCTGGTTCAGGGTTGAGGCCTCGGCGAGGATATCGACCGGGATCGAGATATCGAGGCGGTCTTCGATCTCCATGACCAGATCCATGATCTGTACCGAGTCCAGCCCGATATCGCCGGTCAGCGCGGCATCGAATTCGACCGCTTGCAGCTCGGGCAGGGATGTAGCCACGGCCTCGGCAATGGCGTGGCGGATGCGCTCTGTGGTGGTCATGCGGTTCTCCAGCCGGGAAGATCGGGAAGAGCCTGGTCCAGCGCGATCATCGAGCGCCAGCCATTCAGGCCGCAAAGATTATCGCAGACCCAGTCAACGTTCTGCAGTTCCCGCACTTTGCCGGGGTTGAGCAGAGCCATTGTGCCGGTAACTCGGCCGACGACCGGTCCGAGCATTCCGACTGCGCGCAACAGCGGCCGCGGCACCGGCAGCGTCCGTACCGGGCCACCGCGAACGCTGGCGGCCACCTCAGCCACCGCGGGCCACGACCAGCCGCGGTCGGGCTGAGGCCCAGCGGGTTCGATGATGGCAGCATGGGCCCCGGATTCGACCAGTGCACCGATCAGGCGCACCAGGTCGTCGACATGGAGCAGTGAAAACCGGGCGTGCGATGGCCCGAGTCGAAGCAGGCAGCCGCGGGCCAGCAGTTTCCAGAAGCGGGCCAGGGCCGGGTCGCCGGGTCCGTAGACGGCCGGTGGGCGAACGATGCTGTGGGCCGGCCAGCGCGCACGGACCTGTTCTTCGGCGGCCCGCTTGGTCGCGGAATACCAGGACAGCTCGGGTTGCCGCGCGGCCAGCGATGAAATCTGGATCAGGTGGCTGCAGGGCGCTTGCCGGGAGAGTGCATCCAGCAGGCGGCGTGTGCCGACCACATTGCTGAGCTCGAAATCTTCCAGGCTGTTGCCGGCGATGGCAGCGGCGATATGCACCACGGTGTCGCTGCCGTCGAGCAGTACGTTCAGCGCAGCGCCGTCATCGAGGCTGCCCGAAACCACGCTAACGCGCTTGCAGCGCCAGGCATCCGGCAATGGACGATTCTCCGGCCCGCGGACCAGCAGCCGAAGCTGGTGCTCCGGGTGGGCAGCCAGCAGATGCTCGACGAGAACCTTGCCGACAAAGCCGGTCGCGCCGGTCAGGGCGATGACCGGCATGATTCAGTCGGCCTGGTTGACGGCCTGCGTGTGTGGTGTGCGGTCCACCAGTTCGCGCGGCAGCACTTCGGTTTCCTCGAGACCGTTACGCTTGAGGAAATCGAGCCGGGTCCCGCTGCGCGACAGCTTTCCAGAGGAAGTCCTCGGCAGGGTGTGCAGCGGCACCAGCTCGATCAGGCAGGCGATGCCGAACTCGGTCTGGATCTGCTGCTTCAATCGCTCGACCAGGCGGGCCTGACGAAACGGGTCCTGTTCACGGCACTGCACCACCAGCACAGCGAGTTCGATGCCATCTTCGGAGGCAATCGAGAATGCGGAGGCGTCTTCGGCCCGGATCTCCGGCTGCTGCTCGGCCAGATATTCCAGATCCTGCGGCCAGATGTTACGGCCGTTGATGATCAGCAGGTCCTTGGCGCGTCCGGTGATGAACAGCGAATCGCCGGCCCGATAGCCAACGTCGCCGGTATTGAGCCAGCCGTCATCCGACAGCGCCCGGGCCGTGGTTTCGGGATTGTTCGCATATCCGGACATCACGCTGGGGCCGCGCAGGAAAATGGTGCCACAGTGTCGTTCGGTGACGACCCGGCCGTCCTCGCCGCGAATCTCGACCTCGTAGTCGGGCAGTGGCCTGCCGCAGTTGACGAATTCGGTAGCGCGGATCGAAGCATCTTCCGACACCGGTTCGGCGCGTCGATGGCGCGCCAGCGCTTCGGCATCCAGACGATCGACTTCAAGGCCCTGTCCCAGCGGCGCGAAGCTGACCGCGAGCGAGCATTCGGCCATGCCGTAGCACGGCAGGAACGCCGATTCCGAGAATCTGGCCGGAGCCAGCGCTTCGGCAAAACGGTGCAGCCAGGAGGCGCGGATCATCTCTGCGCCGACACCGGCCACGCGCCAGGCCGAAAGGTCGTATCGGTCCACGTCTCCCGGGCGCAGGCGACGTGCGCACAGCGCAAAACCGAACGGTGGGGAGTAGGAGATGGTGGCCCGATTCTGAGACATCAGCTCCAGCCACAGGCGCGGTCGCATCGCGAAATCACGAGTGCCGAGATAGTCCACCGACAGCTGCGACACCACCGGGCCGAGGATCAGTCCGACCAGCCCCATGTCGTGATAGAACGGCAGCCACGAGCAGTAGCGGTCGCCGCGCCGGATCTGGACTCCGTACTGCAGGATCCCGGCCAGGTTTGAAAGTACCGCCTGCTGCGTGATCATCGTGCCGCGCGGAAACCGGGTCGAACCCGAGGTGTACTGCAGATAGGCCAGGTCTTCCGGCTGCGGCGGCTCGGGAAGAGTATCTGCCGGCTCCAGCGCCAGAAAATTCTCCAGCGTGCCGCTGACGGCCAGATCCAGGCCGACGACCGCTTCATCGAGAAACGCCACGAATTGCGCGGAGGCATAGGCGGCCTGGGCCCGACAGTCGCGCAGCAGTGCGCGCAGGTGCGTGATGAAGGCCGCCTTGCCGCCAAGATGCACCGCTGCCGGCAGCGGCACGGGCACCAGCCCGGCGTACTGGCAGGCGAAGAACATGACGTGAAAATCCGGCTGCGTGTCTGCAACCAGCGCGACGCGGCTACCGCGCTGCAGACCGAGTCCGGCCAGTCTGTGCGCCACGTCGATCGCGCGTTCGCGCAGCTCGGCATACGTCATGGAGAAGGTCAGCTCGCCACGACCGTTATGGAAATTGCAGCCGGTGGTTCCCCTGGATGCGTAATCCAGAGCCTCGGCGAGACTGCGATAGCCCGATGTCTTCAATGGTAATGAATTATCGGTGGGGGTTGGCAAGTAGCTCAAACCGAAGTTCCCTTGTTGTTCTGTTATCTCGCGTAGAATTTTTCGGCGACAGGCCGGTGCGAGCGTTTTTGTGATTCAAACGATCATTATAAAACGATGACCGGACGAATGAAACTGGCCAATCGCATCTCTTTTTGTGAACAAATTAGCGGTTTTACGTTTCAAAATGCGTTAAACACGGCATTTCTACAACAACCCGTCGCGTTTTTACCACAAACGATAAGGATAGTCGATGACGATCAACAGTGGTGAGCGCATTGAAATCACCCAGGTTCTCAGACCGGCGCAATGGCGAGAGTATTTCGATCTGCCTGCCGATCTCTACCGCAAGCAGCCAGCCTGGGTTCAGCCGCTGGCGCTGCAGAACCGGCAGGCCTGGGCGCCGCGCAATCCCGTGTTTCGCCATCTCGAGGCGGCCGCCTGGGTGGCATGTCGCGCAGATCGGGTCGTGGGCCGGATCAGCGCCCAGGATGACCGGCTCCAGATCGAGCAGGGAAGGCCCGAAACAGGGCAGTTCGGGCAGCTGGAGGCAATTGATGACGCGGCAGTGTTCGGCGCGCTGCTGGATGCCGCCGGCGCCTGGCTGCGCGGCCGGGGCAAACGACTCATGCAGGGGCCATTCGACCTCACCATCAATCAGCAGTGCGGTCTGCTGGTTGACGGTTTCGATGTCGCGCCGGCGATGATGATGCCCTATCACCAACCGTTCTACGCGCGCCAGCTCGAAGCGCTCGGGTTTCGATCCGCAGTCGAGATGCTGGCTTACCGCGGCGCAGTCGACTATCCGGTTCCGGCGACGGTGGCTCGGCTGCTCGAGCGTACTTCGAGCCGCCTGAGTTTCCGGCCACTGCGTCGTGCCGAACTTTCGGCCAATGCCGAGCGCATGCGCGCGTTGTTCAATGCCTGCTGGGCCGGCAACTGGGGGTTCATTCCGTTCACCGGTGAGGAATTCGCGCATTTGGTTCAGGAGATGAAGCCGCTGGTGCGGCCGGGCTATGTGCAGATCGCGTGGCAGGGCGAGGCGCCGGTTGGCTTCATCGTGGCGCTGCCGGACCTCAATGGCCTGATCCGGGACCTGGCGGGGCGATTGTGGCCGTTCGGCTGGGCGCGTCTGCTGTGGCGTCTGGCGCGACATCGCGCAAGCATGGTGCGCGTGCCGCTGATGGGGGTGACCCCGGAACACCACCAGACCCTTATGGGTGCGGCGATCGGATACGGTCTGATCGAATCGATCCGCAGCCACATCCTCGCCGATGGCATCAATCGCAGCGAGCAGTCGTGGATTCTGGCCGATAATCGCGGTATGCGGGCGATGGTCGAGGCGATCGGGATGCGGGTCGCAGCGCGCTACCGGATCTATGAGCGGGAGATCGAAGCATGAGTCCGGCGGATGACTTCGACGTGATCGTTCTGGCCGGAGATCGTGGACCCGGCGACCCGATTGCGGCTCGGCAGGGGGTTGCCGGCAAGGTGTTGGCGCAGCTGGCCGGGCGCACCATGCTGGGACGGGTACTCGACACCGTGGCCGGGCTCGAGGGCCTGCGCGCGGTCACTCTGGTCTGCCCCGAACGTTCCGAGTATGCGGACCAGTTCGAGCGCTACGTGCCGCTGGAGTTGCGTGGTGCGATGCTGGCCCCGGCGGCGGGACCGGCGGCGAGCCTTGTCGTGGCGCTGAAGCGCATCGGCGGCGAACGGCCGGTACTGGTCGTGACCGGCGATCACCCCTTGCTCGAGCGTGCCTGGCTGGAGGCATTCGTTCGCGATGCCCGGCTCTTGAATGCCGCCGCCGTAGTCGGGGTCGCCGATGCCGATGCGGTCGCGCGGCGCTTTCCGGGCAGCCGCCGCACCCGATATCGCTTTGCTGATACCCCGGTCTGCGGCACCAACCTGTTCTGGTTCGACGCCGTACGCGGACGCGCCGTGGCCGAGATCTGGAGCAGCTTCGAGCGCGATCGCAAGCGGCCATGGAGAATCGTGGCGCGACTTGGGCCTGCGGTATTGATCCGTTACCTTGCAGGACGGCTGGCCTTGAGTGGGGCGACCGAGGCGCTGTCGCGACGACTCGGCGTGCCGTTGGCCGCAGTCCGTGTGGCGGCGCCGGAGGCTGCGGTCGATGTGGACAATCTCGATGACCTGGCACTGGCCGAGCAGGTGCTGGCAGAGCGTGAAGCCGAGGGTGGGCGGTGAACCGACTCGAGCGCTATGTGGCGGGGCAGTTGCTGCGCCCCGTTCTGGGCGTTTTCGCGGTCGTGCTGGTGATCGTCCTGGCCTTCTATTTCAGCCGCTACCTGGCCGACGCAGTGGTTGATCGGTTTTCGCTGGTAACGGTCGCGCAACTGGCGGGAC
>Ga0210039_1000626_pt1 | contig 36650 bp, 25 predicted proteins | sample CryGeyCG2114_250_3_FD_185460 | JGI IMG/M metagenome (GOLD analysis project Ga0210039, IMG submission 185460) | Groundwater microbial communities from aquifer - Crystal Geyser CG17_big_fil_post_rev_8/21/14_2.50 (SPAdes) (version 2) | ecosystem: Environmental > Aquatic > Deep subsurface >...
CTTCCTTATAAAAACGGTAGGTTAAGGCATTTTTTTCTAAAAACAAATCTCCTGCAGGTATTCGGGCACGAAACATTACATTTTCTTCCCATTGTCCTTTGTTTTCACGAAATTCGATATAAGGTCGCTGAGTAAGAGCTGACATACTTACTAATAAAAACAGTATGAGTATGAGTTTTCTCAAGGATAAGGCTTTTTGTATCTAATTGCAATATACAATATTAAGCAATCATAATTGATTATTTAGACTTAATTTTTTAACATTGGTTGCTTCATCAATAAATTGTTGGAATTTAAGAGATTCCAATTATAGTACTAATTTTTACCTTTTAATAGAACTAATTAGTGTTTGTCCATAAAGTCAAGAGTTTGAATCAGAATTTCCGAGATTGAGAATAATGAAGATATCGGACATTCTGGACAAACTCTAATTAAAAACATGCAGTGTCGCTCCATCAAATGATGTATTGTATTCTCGAAGTGGAAGTACGGCTGGACCATTTAAAACGCTGCCGTCTGTAACTAAAAAACGGGAGCCACAGCAAGCATCTAAACCAGAAATGTTATTGGTTTCCATACTAACCAATGCACACGTATTTTGAGGCTGAAAGGTACAATGTCTGTCAAAAGCTCTAAATTGGTCGTTAGATACTTTGTAAACAATAATTCCTCTTGAACCACCAGCTAAATATATCCAACTATTTACAGCATTTAAACCAATAAATTGAGGGTCTGTAGTTTGCATGAAAATATTTACATGCACAAAAGGGATATTACTATTATCGTCTTTTTTACATCCTAAAATAAATAAGAGTATAATTATAAATAAATATTTTTTCATGTTTTTGCACTGTAATATACTGAACAAAGTTAACAAACTTTTAGAAAGTGATATTATACTCAGATTATGATGTTCTTGTAACAAAAAAAAGAGAGGCTAAAAAGAAGCCTCTCTTATTTTTGTAAATTTATAATTCTTACTTCATAAACTTACCATTGAATTTACTGTCGTTGTTAAATACATTAATTAAGTAAATTCCTTTTGAAGTATCAGTGAAAGGAATTATTACTTTTTCTTCATTTGTTGAGATATTAATTTTATCATTTAGAATAATTTGTCCTAACGTATTTGTAACATTAAAACTGTAAGTTCCTTGTTTAAAATTAACAAAAGAAAGTATGATGTTGTTGTTGACATTATCATAATAAGAAGTAAAAGAATGGGATATTTCTAAATCTTCAATTCCATTACAAATATCAACCACAATAGAACCATTATGAGTATCTGTACCACATGAGTTAGAAATAATTACAGCAAAATTATGCATTCCAGCAGCTCCAAAACTTACCAATGGGTTGGCAATTGTTGATGAACTCATTGATGGACTTCCTTGAGGGAAAGACCAATTGTAAGAAGAGGCACCTATAGAGCTTGAAGCATCAAATTGAACATTCATGTTTTCACAAATATTACTATTTGGAGTGTATAAAACATTTACGGATGGTAGTTGAATAATTGTAATTGTGATTTGATCTATATTACTACAGCTTCCTGTTGTTCCTGTTACAGTATAAGTAGTGGTTGTTGAAGGCGTGAAAGGAACTCCATTGGTAACTCCATTATCCCAAGAATAAGAAGAAGCATTACCAGAACCAGTTAGTGTTACAGGGTCTCCAGCACAGATGGAAGTTGCAGTTGCAGTAGCTGTTACAGTTGGAGCAGGATTAACCGTAATCGTGATTTGATCAGTTGAAGAGCAACCTCCTGTTGTTCCTGTTACCGTATAAGTAGTGGTTACTGAAGGCGTAAAAGGAACTCCATTGGTAACTCCATTATTCCAAGAGTAAGAAGTTGCATTTCCAGAACCAGTCAGTGTTACAGGGTCTCCAGCACAAATAGAAGTTACTGTTGCATTAGCAGTAACAGTAGGAGCTGGTGAAACTGTAATCGTGATTTGATCCGTATTGCTACAACTACCAGTAGTTCCTGTTACTGTATAAGTAGTGGTTACTGAAGGTGTAAAAGGAATTCCATTAGTAACGCCATTGTCCCAAGAGTAAGAGGTTGCTCCTCCGCCAGTAAGCGTTACAGATGTTCCTGTGCAGATAGAGGTGGAAGTTGCATTTGCTGTTACAGTAGGTGATGGGTTAACAGTAACTGTTATCTGAGCCGTATTTTGACAAGTATTAGTGCCTGTTCCAGTTACCGTGTAAGTTGTGGTTACTGAAGGTGTAAAAGCAACACCATTAGTAACTCCGTTATCCCAAGAATAAGAAGATGCAGATCCGCCTCCTGTAAGAGTAACAGGGTTTCCAGCACAAATAGAAGTTACTGTTGCATTAGCTGTAACTGTAGGAAGAGCTTCAACTGTAATTGTTCCATTATAAGTGTCAGTACCACATACACTTGTTATTTGTAATGAATAGTTGTGTGTTCCGGGACTTCCAAAACTAACCGTTTCAAATGGATTGGCAGATGAACTGATAGATGGATTACCTTGAGGGAAGGACCAACTGTATGTGGAAGCATTTGTGGAACTTGTTCCATCAAACACAACGGTTGTTCCTTGACAAATAGTTGTTGATGGAGTGTATGTTGCATTAGCAATAGTTGGAAGGTTCATAACATAAATAGTTATAAATCCATTATCGGAACAACCTCCTGTGGTTCCTGCAACATTGTAAGTTGTGGTTGAGGTGGGAGAAATAGTAATCGCATTGGTTGTTTGTCCACCAGGAGACCATAAATAGCTTGTTGCACCAGTTGCTGTTAATGTTACAGAAGCTCCAGAACAAATGGTGTCTGCTGTTGAAGTAACGCTAATATTTGGAGAAGGATTAACGGTTATAGTTACAGAATCAATTTTATACCTACTACAACCACCACCAATTACTTCTAAATAGGTTGTGTAAGTACCAGCAGTGTTGTATATGATACTATCAATAATATTATTAGAGTTAAGTGGATTTGCTCCCGAAAATGTCCATAATAAAGTATCCTGACCTGTAGAACCTGTTGCATCATAATGAACAACTTCTCCAGCACAAACTGTTGTTGGTGTTGCAGCTAAAGATACTGTAGTTGGAGTATTGGTTAGCCAAGGAAAAATATAATGAGTTACACTTAAACCCCAACCTCCAGTACCATTATAGGCATTCCATGTATTGTTACTCCATTGTTCCCATGCGGTGTTGGGATTAGATTCATTATCAGTATTAGTTACAATAGCTAGAGTATCTCCAACGGACATATTTAAGTTAGGAAAACTTATACCAACAAATATTTCTCCAGAAGCAGGAAGAGTTATAGGATTATCAAAATTAATGTAAGGCATTCCTGGAGTATTAGCCATTACATAAGCCATTGTTAGTGTTTTTGTACCTAGTATTGCACCAACTGTTCCACCTGTTCCGTCATAAACATTTACGTTCACTGTTTTTGTTGGAGTAGAAGTTGTAGCTTTAGAAAACCACATATAAGTACCTATCATAAAGTTAAAACCACCTGTTTGGGTAGCATTGTAATAGTTTGCTTTTGCTATATCTCCAAAATTATTAGTTCCAGAAACATATCCATTTCCAGCACCAGCAGAATATAAAGTGGGTGACCAACCAAAGTGAAAAGGAACGCCTGTTGTGTCTAAGTCAATAATTTCACAAGTACCAGGAGCAACAACATTTATGTAAGCAGTTTTTGTTTCATTATCATTACCGTTGGAATTTGTAACGGTTAATGAAACTTCATAAACACCTATGTTGTTATAGGTTACTGTATGAGGTCCTTGTGTTCCAGCGGTTGAAGGAACAACACCTCCTAAACTTTGATTGTCAAAATTCCATGCCCACGTTGTTGGTCCAAAAGTGGATAAGTCTGTAAAGGTTACAGAACTACCAGCATTAATTGTTGTATAGTTTGCTGAGAATTGAGCAACAGGGGGATTACTTAATGTTGCGGAAACACATAACATTGCTTGATGAGCATTAATTCTGCCAGCACCTAACAAACCAGAGTAACTTGGGTTTATAGCATTAATGTTATCAGCAGTTGAATACATACAATTGATTAATGCTGTATTTGATAAACTAGGATTTAAAGATTTCATTAGTCCTAATAAACCAGAAACCAACGGTGAAGCCATTGATGTTCCACTCATAGTAGCATACGTATTGTTTGGAACAGTACTTAAAATATTACTACCTGGTGCTGTAATGTCAACAGTATTTCCATAATTGGAAAAACTAGATTTGGCATCCGTTGTTGTTGAAGAAGCAACAGAAATTACATTATTAAGGTTAGAAGGATAGTGAGGTGTGTTGTCATTGTTTGTTCCATCATTACCAGCAGCAGCAACAACAATACTTCCACTATTCCAAGCAAAGTTTACAATGTTTTGTCCTGTGGAAGAATAACCTGTTCCACCCCATGAGCAATTAATTACATCTGCACCACTAACAGCTGCATAATAAATACCATCATAACCATTGGTTACAGAATTAGAACCAGCATTGTTTCTTGTTGATTTCACTGCCATTATACTAATTCCATTACCTATTGAAGAAACTCCAATAGTGTTGTTTGTTTGTGCTCCTGTTGTTCCTGCTACGTGTGTTCCATGATTAAAAGAAGTTGATGGAGGGTTTGGATTGTTGTCGTTATCTCCAACATCATATCCATTAATATCGTCAATATATCCATTGTTATCATCATCAATTCCATTATTAGGGATTTCTCCAGGATTTACCCACAATTGATTTACTAAATCAGGATGCGTAATTTGAACCGCATTGTCTGCTGTTGCAACTACAACACTTGAACTTCCTAAACTCACATCCCAGGCTTGACCTGCATTAATTTTAAATAAACCCCATGCCTGAGAGGTATTGTAATATTGATCATTTGGTGTTAAACTAATTTTATCAAGAGGAACTTTCTCAGCATAAAGTACAGTGCCAGAAGCTTCTAGTTCATTAATAAATGCTTCTATATTATTAATATCTTCAAATTCAATTAAATAGGTGTTTAACAAATCTTCAGATGAATATGCTTTAGGGAAAGGTCTTGATATTTTTTTAACAACGTGATTTAAAAATACACCTCTAAGAAAAGGCATACTCGATAATTTGATGTTGTTGTTGTTAATTTGTTCAGCTCCTTTTTCACGGGATGCTTGTTGTTGAATAATTTGATCTGATTTAACCCTGAACCAAATTTTTCCATCTTGATAATTATCATAGATTTTTTGTGAGAAAACTACGGATGAAATTAACATTAATACTGCTAATATAAAGGAGTTTTTGAATAGTAATTTTGTTTTCATAAATGTTTAAGTTAAAATAATGTTTAAGTTAAAATTGATGTTAAATGTAAATAAAATTTCAATAGAGAATAAAAATACAAACGCACAGATTTATAAACAATTGTTGATAACTAGAAAACGAAATTCTAGTTTTTAGTGAGTTGAAAAAATAAAAAAATGCTTAAATTAAAATTTTATGGCAAAAATAAAAATCCACCACTGATAATGCCTGCTTGAAAACTGCCTAGTAATAATCCATTTTTAGAGTATCTTAAAATAGAACTGTTTTGCACAAAATCTTTTGCATCTGAAATGTAAATGTTGTTAGAATATGGGTCTATTCCTATACTGTAAAAAACTTGACTATTATTGGAAAGCCAATTTGATGTTGGAAGGATATTATCCGTACAATTTATTTTGTAAACATGGTGGTTAATGAAATACAAATTTTCTTTATTTCCATCAATTGATAAGTCGGAAGGTGAGCTATTCATGTCAGTAAAAATCAATGTTTGTTCTATGTTTCTTGTTTGTGGATTAAATTTAATCAGTTTAGGGAAATCTGTGTTAAATCCTCCATCACATAAAATCCAAAATTTATTATTTTTATCTATAACAATACTATTGGGTTGTACGCCCATTTTCACACTATCAATTAGTTGGTCATTTGTTGTGTTAATAAGCAACAAATTGTTGTTTTTCATATCACAAACATAAGCGGTGTCATTAAATAATAGCATTTCTTCTGTCCAGTTTGATGCGGTTGTAATACTTCCAGAAATAGAATTATTGGATAAATTCAATATTTGAATTTGATTACTAAAAATATTACTTACGTAAGCCTTTGAACTATTTATTGGCAGTATATGTCGAGGAGAAATTAAACTTGTTATTGTTGCTATTGAGGTATAAGTATCTTTATTTACTACTTCAATTTTTCCAGAATTATTTACAACTATGTATAACTTATTTTCAAAGAGTACTGCTGATTGAGCTACATCGCCCAATGGGTAATTATTTGCTTGTTGAAACACATTGTTGTTTAATATGTTGGAAGTAGGATTATATAAAGAGATAGATGCATTTCCAAAGCCAAAATTACCTTCATTAATGATAAGTATTTTGTTGTCAGAATTAGGTATTATTGGATTTTCTATACAATTTTTACATTGTGGCCCTACTTCTTCTTTTTTACAGGAAAATAAGATAAGTAATAGGCTTAAAATAGAATATCCAAACAGTAATCTCATAGTTGAAAAATTAGGTTAAATAAATAGTTTCTCAGTGGCATAGGTCTCCAAGCAATGGATTGATAGGTTTGGTTGAATAAATTATTTACTCTAAATGAGAGATGTAATTTTGTATTTCCTGATATATTAATTTTTTGACTCAATGCGATATCTGAAATGAAATTTGCAGGTAAATACCAATTATTGTCCGTACTGATATAACGTAAGCTTGTAAATCTATAGTTATAAATAAATTGTGTGTTTTTTATACCAATTTCCATAGTATAATTAAATTGATGTTCGGGAACATAAATTAACTGTTTGTTTAGTGATTCATTGATTTGTTGATACAATTCAATGTTGGTCGATTTTGTATATGCGTATTTTCCTTTAAAAGAAAATTGAAGTTGATTCATCTTTTTTGAAAGCGATAAACTGGTTTCTATGCCTTTATTCTCTACTTTTTTAAGATTGGTTGGTGACCAAATGGAAGATGAGGAAGGTTGCCACATAATCCAATTATCCACCAGCGAATAGAAACAATTTACTTCAGCGTTCATTTGAAATTTTTTAGTTTGTTCCGAACGGTATTTTAGTCCAATTTCACTCATCGTTGCTTTTTCTGGCATCAAATCAGGATTTCCTCCCGGATTCCAGTACAAGTCGTTAAAAGTAGGGTAGTTGTAGTTGATTCCCCAAGATGCTTTTAACAATAATGTTTTAATTTTTGGAAGCGTATATCCTGCACTGACACTGGGAGCAAACAAATTTTGATACTCATCCACTATCGTCATTCTATTAAAAACAGTTACTTCTAAAGTCTTAAAATTTTTAGTATAGCCAGTCAACCAAGTGTTGTTCAACCTATTTTTTACTCCAGTAACGCCATCTGCTAGTGCATATTCATATCTCACCTTAAATTTATTGATGAATAGACTGGAATTATTGATAAAGTATTTGCTGTTTAATTCATTAGTGAACAACATCGACTGGTTGTTAGAAATTAAGTCAATAGATTTATTTTCATAGACCAAATTATCTTTGATAAAGGAGCTACTAAATTTGTAAGACCATTTCTTTGTAAATCCTTTCCATTCCAACAGTGTTCTGAACGACTCATCTTTTTGATTTTCCTGATGATCTTCAACTACCATAGAACTTGCTAAATTTCTATCACTGTTGAAATACCAAAACCTTAGTCCTAACGTATTGTTTTTTATTTTTTTATAGATAGCTTGCTGAAAACCATATTGAAAATAATTTCCGTTTTCTAATTTTTCTTCAGGATGATTTTTTTGTGAAATGTTTTTAAAAGTAAAATCATTTTCAGCTCTTGAATGATAAAGATGTGTTTCCAAAAACCAATCTTTTTTTTGATTGAACGCAATTTTAATTCCGTTGGTCTTTTTACCAAAACTACCAATAGAGGAATGATAAGATAGAGAAAACGGCTTTGCAGTTGATGAGTATGATGGAGTGAAGTTATTTATTAAAACACTCCCTCCCAAGGCACCATTTCCGTCAATTAAACCACTTGCTCCATGATGTAATTCAGCACTATTAAAAAAGAAAGAAGGGTAAAGTGAAAAATCAATTTGTCCGTTCATAGGCGAATTAATTTCAACATCGTTCCACAACACTCTTGTGTGCGAAGCTCCTGTTCCCCTAAAAGAAACAGATGCCAATGAACCAGCACCATACGTTTTTACAAATACATTGGATTGGTGTTGCAATAAATCGGCTAAATTTTCACTTGAGGCAACAGCCGCAGAATCCATTTTTGTTGTGGTATAATTGTCAGAAACAGCATAATCAACAACAGTAAATGCCTTAAAATTTATAGTGTCTATTTTTTCTTGAGCTAACAATTTAGATGTTAACATTATGAAAATGATATATGTAATTAGTTTATACAAGTTAGTTCTTTAGGATTTTTACGTTAAATTATTGTTTCACTATTTTATGTATTGATTTTTGATTGTCTGTTGTAACAATTGTTAAAAAATAAATTCCTTTTTTAAATGAGGCAGTATTAATTGTTAATTGCAGTTTATTTACATATTCTGAACTTATTTCTTTGCCACTTAAATCTGTAATTAGATATGTAGAAACTTGATTATTAGTGAAAATAATTGTCAACATATCTTGAACTGGATTAGGATAAATTTTTTGTATAAAATCTTTATTTTCGGAAACAGAAGTACTCAATGAATGAATTACACCAACAGCATCTAAATCAAATCCACCTGTAGGAAATGGAGTAGGGAAAGGGTCGTTTATGATGTTATTTTCGTTATCATAAGTTCCATAAGTGGGGTTGATGCTGCCAACCACATCAATAATTTTTATGTGTGTGATATTATTTACATCTAAGCCAGAAATTCCATTTAAGTCTTCCAAATCAAAAGGAGTTCCATATTGAGCTCGGTATTTTCCTGCTAAGTTATGAATATTGGTAGCATCCATATTGGCATTGTTATCTAGCTGAACAGTATCTTGAGTGAGCGTATGAGCAGGAAATCTAAAAAAGTTGATACCATCGGAGCTAACTTCAACAAAAGCTAATTCTAAAAACTGTCCATCAAAAGAGTTTTCAAAAACAGCAAAATCTGCTCCTGAGCCATTTTTAATGGGAGTTGCAAAAGTTAAAATAGCACTGCCTCCATCTCCTAAGCTAACTACTCCATTTACACCTGATTTTCCAATAGCTGAACTATCATTTCCAGCTGTTGTTTTTCCTAATGTGGTGTCTGAGCTATTTTGCCAACCTCTGGTTATTACAGCATTAGTTGCCCATCCTACAAAAACCGAAGAGTCTTTGTGAATGGCTGTACTCCCTGTTAGTCCAGTAGGAGGAGCATAAGGCCCTTGTGCTATTAATTGAAAATTAAAAAGTAGCAATAGAATAATTATATGTTGTTTCATTTTCATTTGTATTGAAACCTAACAGGTTGTAAAAATTTGTTAGGTTTTGACAAGTTCACAAAACCAAAAGCCATTTGTTTGACTATTGGATGATAAAGCACAATCACTCGTTGTTTTAATGGTTAAAGGTCTATACACGATTTCTTTTTTAATAAAAGGAATCTTATTCTTGAAAATAGGTCCGTCATAACAAAAAGTATGGTATTCTCCATTTTCGCCACAAGGGTCAACATGAGAAGGAAGTTGCTCAAGAAAAGAAGCATCTATTTCTTTGCCTAGCCATTCTTGTTTTAAAAATCCATCATTAACACAACATAACATGGTTTTAAATTTTTTAGAAATAAAATCATTAATTAAATGGGTTGTATCCATTTTCCAAAGAGGAAAAACCGCTTTCATGCCTAGTTGTGATAAATTGTTTTCCCGATAAGTTCTTAAGTCTTCTAAAAAAATATCTCCAAAAATTACATGTTCAATGCCTTCTGATTTAACTTTCTCTAACACTTTACTCATTTGTTTTTCATAGTCCTCGTTGGTACTATTATTAACCATTACTTTTAAGAGAGGAATCCCAATAGACTTTACTTGTAAGTCTAATAATTCCTCTCTAATTCCATGCATCGAAATCCGCTTAAACTCTTCATTTATGGTAGTTAAAAGGTATTTCACGTCAAATTGATTTCCCTCTAACACTTGATGTAAACAATAAGCAGAATCTTTTCCACCGCTCCAACAGAATATAGCTTTCGGTAAATTCATCTGTTGGTTTAGTTGGTTTTTATTAATCGGCTTGTAGTTATTTTAGTGTTGCTTTTTAAACGAATAAAATAAACACCATTTTTTAATGTACTTACATCAATAGAATTAGTTCTATTTGTAAGGTGTTGTTGCGTGTAAACTATTTTTCCAGTAACATCAATGATAGTTAATTCATCAATTGTATTTTCTGAATCAATAGTTACATGGTCTTTTGCAGGATTTGGATAAAAAGAAAATGAATTGTTTTGAGCTATTTCTTTTACTGTAACGGTTTGGTCGTTAAAATTATCCATACAGAAAAAAGCAGGGGTATTCATTCCAAAACTGCCAACATCCGAAGAATTTAACATAAATACTAAGCTATCAATAGCTCCAAGCGAGGTTAAGTCAACCCACTGCCATAGTGTTACAATATAATCTAAATTGTTGTCCACAAATCGGTAATCTGCCAAATAAAAATCTACACTATCTGCAGTTAAATTACCATTGGTATATCCTTTTATAGTTAATAGAAACCAATCAGGGTCATTTCCAGTTGATCCCCCAAATTGTTTGGCAAAAGAATCACCATCTCTCATGCTGTTGGCTGCATAAGTACTGTTGGTAATAAAAACTCCTGAAACAGTATTGTTTTGGGCCACACCTGATAAGCGAATAAGAGCATTATTTTGAGCTACTACATAATTAGAAGAGTTGTTCACACCTATACCAGTTCTTGAAGCGTACAAATTTCCAAAGCCAGAAGTTATGCTATCTTGTACATTTGAATAAGCAAAACCAGTTGACCAAAATCCAGGCAAACCCCAAGTAGTATCAAAAACATTAGGAAAAATAGCATCTCCACTTGTGAAGTTATTAAAAAATTGACCATTGTTGTGTGTTCCAGACATATCAGAACCATTCCAAAAAGCTCCAGCAGGTATGATTAAATTTTCAAAATCTGAAACTGTTTGTGCGTTGATGTTTGTTGCGGATAACATTACTCCGAGCAAAGCTGTGCTTGCTATTTTGATTGTTTTTCTCATCGTTTAATTTTTTTTAATGAGTTAATAAATAAATTAATTCAAGCAAATGAGAGCCACAAACGGACATTCATTTGATTGTTCAAAAAAGAAAAAATAAAGTGAAGAGATTTTTGTTAGAAAATATTCTTCGCCCTTATTCCCGAAAGCTTTTGAAATTTTTTAGAGAGGATAAAATAAAGCCACAACTAAAAAATTTCTGTTAAAGGCAGGTCTCCTGACTCACTCCTTATTTTTACGCCTTCCCGATGGTTAATCAGTGGCAAAATGTAAAAACTTACAGAGCTTACAGTTGCGGGTACAGTTCAGGTTTTTCACCTGATTCCCTATTAATTCCAGATTTTAAATGCCGAAAAAACAAGAATTTTCAATTCTTTATTTTTTTGAGCATTCTCGAAATATTAGTTTTTTAATGAAAAACATATTTCGGAATCCGAAAACCAATAACACAACAAATGTATAAGAAAAAATTGAAAAAAGAAATTTTAAGAAAAAAGTTTATGAACAATAAATAGGTTACTGAACTTTCGGAGATAAAAGATGCTATATAAATCAAAACTTTTACGTGATTAAAAAACATCATTTTTTAAAAGTAACAATTTTGTTGATGTATAAAGGGATTCAAAGCATAGTTATAAGGTTGAAAATGAATGATGTTTTAAATTTATACCTATTGTAATTATATTTTAGTCCAAACTAAAATATAATTGTAAATGCTGATATAACATGAAAATAGTTCAATGAAGCGATAGCTGAAATTGGACTATATTGAATGTGTAATCGGTATTAATATGAATCGAGCCTACGGCTCTTTCATCACGGTAGAGTTTTTTATAAGGGTTGGGCTGAAGTCCAACCTTACAAAACAATCGAACCTATGGTTCTTTGTAGTATAAAGGAGTTCCGTAGGAACGAATACATTGTAACAACGGACTTTAGTCCGTTGCTAAGAAACAATAATAAACAGTAGTCCGTCAGCTGACGGACGAAACATATAAAAGGCTTTACCTGATGCATATGGTGGTTCATAGTAGATAATTATATAAATTATAAATTACTGATATTAGGTAATTTAAATTTTTTTATTGTTTTATAATGTATTTAAAATCAAATAAATATATCAATTCCGAAAGTTCAGTAGGTTATTAAAAAAAACTATTTAATATCTACTCCTCCAGAAAAATAACCTAAAGTAATAAGAATAGAAATAATACTTATAAAGACTACTAATTCTAATAGAAAATTTAGAATTAAAAAGTACCATTTCCGTTTTTTAGAAAAGACAAATGCACTCCATAATAATATGATTAGTAGCATGAAAAAGAAATTGAATATTCCCAAATTAAATTTTAATAGATAATCAAAAATATTCCCAACGATGATAAAAAGTATTCCAAATACTGAAAATAAATAGGTTTGAGCAATGAAATGTTCTCCATAGTGAAGACCATGTTTTTTATATGTGAGATAGGAAGTAAGTGATAATAAAGGAATGATAATAATAAACACAAATTGAGGAGAGATGATGCCAGCAGAAATAGTAAGGTCAAACAATTTTGGGCTAACCAACACAATTTGAAGGCCTGCTATGGTTAAAAAATAGAATAATATTTTACCAGGGCTTTGGAAATAATTTCGATAGCCGTTCCAATAGTTTTCAACTACTTTTTTGGGATAAATAATTAACTGTATAATTGTTGCAAAACCAGAGCGTTCGAGCGACAGAATTTGAGTAATGTAATCTGTAATAATAGAAAGAAATGTGGTTCTTTTATTGGAATGTTTTTGTCCGCAAGTAGCACAAAAAGTGTCTTGCATTGGCGTTTTACATATCGAGCAATAATCTTTCATAAAAATATTTTATTTGCTAACAGCATACTATTGTTAAATTCTTTAGCATCAATCTTTGTTTTAATGTCAATTTCATTGAAATAATTTATTAAATTTTCAGTAGGCATGTTGCCTGTGAGTTTGTCGGTAGCCATAGGGCAACCACCAAAACCTTTAATAGCACCATCAAATCTTTGACAACCGTTTTCATAAGCGGCAACAATTTTTTCTTTCCATGTGGTTGGGGTAGTGTGGAGGTGAGCTCCAATTTCTACCGTTTTAAATTCAGGAATGATGTTACTGAACAGGTAACTGATATTTTCTTTATTGGATACACCAATAGTATCGCTTAAGGCAATAATTTGAATGCCTAAAGCAGCTAATTTTTTTGTCCAATTAATTACAATTTCGCTGTTCCATTCATCACCATAAGGATTTCCGAAAGCCATAGAAATATAAACCACCAATTTTTTGTTGTGTTTTACACAAAGCGATTGAATTTCTTCAACTGTTTTTAAGGATTGGATGATACTAGAATTGGTATTACGTTGCTGAAAAGTTTCTGAAATGGAAAATGGAAAACCTAAGTAATCTATTTCTTCAAACAGAACGGCATCATTTGCACCACGCGTATTGGCAATAATGGCTAATAATTTACTTTTGGTAGTCGATAAATCAAGATTAGAAAGTACTTCTGCGGTATCTTTTAACTGAGGAATGGCTTTTGGAGAAACAAAACTTCCAAAATCAATGGTATCAAAACCTACTTTTAATAGTTGGTTAATATACGCTGCTTTTGTAGTTGTAGGAATAAAATCATGCAAACCTTGCATGGCATCTCTCGGACATTCAATTAGTTTTATCATTTTTAACTTAAATAGTTTCTAACAGCAGTTTTTAACGTGTTTTTTACTTCTTCCCATGAGGTGTTGTTTAAACTTATAGGGTTTGGACTATCTTCTGCATCAATAAAATAGGTAAGAGCGTTTGGTGTCGATATTAAATAGTGTTGATTCGGATATTTTTTTTGATAGGCATCAATAATATCTTCTAAATTGAAATGTTTGAGAAGTTCAACCAAATCAAAGAAATCTTTTTTAACTCCTCTTCCTAATATTGCGTTAATTTTCATTGCGGCTATATCAATTTCACTATAAAATTTAAGATTATCAATTACTTCAATTGGTTTAAGTAAAAGATGTGGATAATGAATAATGTCAATTTTAACATTTTGAATGTAGCAAAACAACCCAAATTTAGCTTGTTGTTTTTCGTAAATAAAATCAGTTTTAAATTCGCTAATTAAAGCTTTGATGATAGTTTCAATGTCTAAACCTTCAACAGAAAACAAATCAATATCAATAGATTTACGATGACCAAATTTTAATGACAATGCAGTGCCATCAACAAGTGAACATGTTGATAATTCCTCTAAACGCATTAATCTTTTTAGTAAGGAAAGCGTTGTGGGTTCGACTGTTGAGTAGTGTAACATTTAAAATTTTCGATAGGTTCATCAATAATTGCGGCTGCTAAATGCAACCTGCTTTGCAAAAAGTGTTTGGTGTTTAATAGTGCTGATTTAATTTTATCGTTGCTATAAAATCTTCTACATTGCCTAATATCTTCAACATCTCCTCTTTCAAATATTCTAACAATAATGAATTTTTCATGCTGATTCGTGTCTATTTGATTCAAATCGACATCCCAAAATAAACGATGATTAAATGGCAAGTTCATATTCATTAATTAATTATAGTCCGTCTGTAAAGTCGAGAGTTTGGTTCAGAATGTTCGAGTTCGAGGCATTCGAAGTTTTGAAAATCAGGAGTTTACTTTTGTAAATGACTGGTTTTTAAAACGAGAATAACGATGAAATCGGACATTATGGACAAACTCTAATTAAAGCGAATTTACAATTTTTTTATTAATAGCCTTTATCAATCCAGGACCTTCATAAATAAATCCGGTATAAATTTGAACTAAATCTGCACCAGCATCTAATTTTTCCATTGCATCTTCGACTGAATGTATTCCTCCAACTCCAATAATAGGAAAAGCTTTATTTGATTTTGTTGCTAAATATCGAATTACTTCTGTGGAACGTTTTTTTAGTGGTTGTCCGCTTAAGCCACCGTTGGAAATTTCGTTGATGCGATTTTTGTCAGTTTTCAATCCTTCACGAGAAGTGGTAGTGTTGGTTGCTATTATTCCGTCAATTTTTGTTTGAGCAACAATTTCAATTATTTCGTCTAATTGAGAATTGTTTAAATCGGGAGCAATTTTTAATAAAATAGGTTTTGGTTTTGATTTCGTTTGATTGATTTTTTTGAGTTCGCCCAATAAATTTAACAAAAATGGCGTGTCTTGTAATTTAGTTAAGTCTTTCACATTTGGACAACTCACATTCACTACAAAATAATCCACATAATCGTGTAACGTATTGAAGTTAAATAGGTAATCTTCTAATGCATCATCGTTTGCCGTAGCTGTGTTTTTACCAATGTTTCCACCAATAATGATGTTAGTTTTTCTGTTTTTTAAGCGTTGAATAGCATCTTCAGCTCCTAAATTATTAAATCCCATTCGGTTGATTAGTCCTTCATCTTCAGTAATCCGAAACAAACGAGGTTTGGGATTTCCAACTTGTGCTTTAGGAGTGAGTGTTCCTATTTCTATAAACCCAAATCCTAAGTTAGCCAATTCATTGAACCAACGGGCATCTTTATCGAACCCAGCAGCTAAACCAACAGGATTTTTAAAGGTTAATCCAAATAAATTTCGTTCTAATTTTTTGTTGGTTACTTCATATAATGTTCGCATCAACCAAGTTCCACCAGGAATTTTTGAGATAATTGTCAACCATTTTGTAGCAAAATAATGAGCCTTTTCGGGTTGCATGGCAAATAAAAGAGGCTTTACAAAAAATTTGTACATACAATAAATTGTTTTTTACAAAATTACTAAAAATGAATGTTGTAAGTGATGAAATTCAATTAATAGAACCCAATTTATTTCTTACTTGCATCAAACAAAAATGCTTTTTCATCTTTAGACAAGCTGTCGTATCCTGATTTTGCTATTTTATCCAAAATGGCATCTACTTTTTTTTGATGAAGTATTTTTTGCTTGTTGTATTCTTCGTCTGTTTTTGTTTTTCCAGGTTTTTTATAGACTACTCGTATATTTTTTTTGGAAGAAAATAGGTGTTTAAAATAGTTTAGCCATTTGCTAAAACCTAAGGTAATATCTTTTCCCTTTTTTAGTTGAGTGATAAAAAGAAACCCGAAAAGAGCACCTCCAAGGTGGGAAATATGTCCTCCTGCATTATTTTGAGGTATGCTAATTAGGTCTAAAACTAAATAAAAAATAGCAATGTATTTTAAACGAACATTTCCTAAAAAAAGCAACCGAACTGTGAAATTAGGAACATAGGTTGCCGCAGCAATTAAAACAGCTATAACCGAAGCGGAAGCACCCAATAAAATGGAAACAGGAGCTAATTGATTGAATACTGGAAAGATATTAAACGTAATAATATAAACTAAACCTCCAGCAAAACCACCAAGCAGATAAGTAGCAACAAGTTTTTTTTCATCTAAAAATTGCATAAAAATTTGTCCACCAAAATAAAGTACTAACATATTAAACAAAAGATGCATTAATCCTTGGTGCAGAAACATATAAGAGATAAATGTCCATGGTTGGAATATTAATTGACTTAATTCAGAAGGAAGTGCCAACCAACTAACCACTAAACTTGCTCCTGAACTACCTGTGAAAAAGAAAATGAACAATCCAATTAAATGCACCAACACAAAAACAGCTACATTAATAAATATGAGCTTTATCAGTGCTGTTCCTGTTTTAAATTGATGTTTTAAATCGTTAATGATATTCATACTTGTTAATCTTATTTCAAAGGTTATACTTAACCACAGAGTTTCTCAGAGTTTTTTTTCACTGTGTCCCACAGAGTCTTAATTAGTTCAACCCTATTAAATGTTAGTTTATAAATCTTTTGATTCCATTTTTTAGAGATTTTACATTAAAATTTAATAAAAGTCCAACCTTGCATTTTGATAGTTTTAGATAGGTAAGTACTTGAGCTGTGTGAACATCAGTTAATGTTTCAACTGATTTTAGTTCAACAACAACACTATTCTCAACTAACAAGTCAATTCTGTAACCCACTTCAAGTTTAACATCGTGATAAATTAAAGGTAATGCTTTTTGTTTTTCTACTTTAATTCCATTTTGTAATAATTCATAAAAAAGACATTCTTCATAAGCACTTTCTAACAAACCAGGGCCTAATTCTGAGTGTACCTTAAAAGCACATTTTAAAATTTGTTCTGTTATTTGATTTATTTCCATGTATTATATTTTTTCTGTGTCACTCTGTGGAAAACTCTGAGAAACTCTGTGGTTAAAAGAAAAAGTTAAAATCAATAAAACTTATTTCTATCTGCTTTCCAGTATTTTATCAAAATAAAACCAAACAACATTCCACCTAAATGGGCAAAATGGGCAACATTGTCGTTCGGATTGTTGGCAAACCCTGAATAAAGCTCAAAAACACCATACATAATTACAAACCATTTGGCTTTAATAGGGATGGGAGGGAAGAGTAACATTAATTCTGTGTTAGGAAACAACATTCCAAACGCCAATAAAATACCAAAAACAGCTCCTGAAGCTCCAACAGTGCTAATATTGATTAGTATATTTAGCTGACCAGAAACTGGGTCGGAGTAATTTCTGTTTGTTTGCAAAAGTTCGTAACCATTAGTTACAATATAATCCATTTGTTCGGGCGTAACAAGTTCATTCAGAGGTATAATTCGGATGTAAGCTACTAACAATTGAATTAATCCTGCACCAATTCCAGTTGCCATATAGTAAATTAAAAATCGTTTTGGTCCCCAAACTTGTTCTAATACCTTTCCAAACATCCAAACAGCAAACATATTAAAAAATATATGCGAAATTCCGCCATGCATAAACATATAAGTAACCAGTTGATGCGGATAGAAATTATCACTTGTAAAATAATGTAGAGCTAAATACTGTGTAACATTAATACCTTGTCCAGCCAAAAACTCAGTACCTAAAAATACTAACAAATTAATGATGAGTATATTTTTTACTACAGGAGGTATATTTCTAAATAAATTTTCTAACATATTAATAATTAAATTGTTGGTTTAAGTATTCCACATCTAATGAAATAAGGATTGGCTTTCCATTGGGCAAACTGTAAGGCATTTGGCATGCAAAAAGTTGTTCTATTAGATGTAGCATTTCTTCTTGATTGAGTACTTGCCCTGATTTAATGCTTGCACTTCGTGCAATTGCCATAGCAATGCCTTCGGTTTGTACTAATTTAAGCTCAGCTTGGTGATGTTTAAATTGTTCCAATAAATTTTCAAAACTATGCTGAATAGGTTGGTTGGATAATTCAACAGGAACTCCGTTGATTATAAAGGCCGTTCGTCCGATAGCATTAAAATTAAATCCTAATTTTTTGATGTCGGGTTCAATTTCTCTAATTAATTCAGCATCAGCATTACTAAGCTCAATTGTTTCAGGAAAAAGTAATTGTTGAGAATGTCCGTTTCCGTTTTCTAAATGGGTTAAAAATTTTTCAAACAAAATCCTTTCATGTGCCCGTTGTTGGTCTATAAATAGGTGGTTGTTATTAAGTTGAGTAAGTATGAATTTTTGATGAATTTGAACGACTGTTTTTGTTTTTGTTTCAAACTCTTCATCCCAATTAGAAGTAAAAAGTTGTTCGGTTTGTGTTGGAGTATCTTCGCTATTCTTTATAGACTGAGCATGGGAAATGGCTTTTGTATTTTCCTCAAAGTTATCGTATAAATTTTCCCAACTGGTAGCATTTTTATTAATGGTTTTTTGTGAAGGTGAAAAAGTTTGTTTTTCCTTTTCAAAAGGGTTAAAATTTGGATTGACTCTAATGGTAGGGATTTTTACTTCTTCTTTGTATTTAGAAAGAGGAATATCAAAACTTTTTTCTTGTTCAAAATCAAGTGTAGGAGCAATGTTGAATTTTCCCAACGCTTGTTTTACGGCTGTCCTTATTATAGCATAAATAGAGCGTTCATCTTCAAATTTAATTTCGGTTTTGGTAGGATGAATGTTGATATCAATTTTTGAAGGATCAACCGAAAGGTTAATAAAATAAGAAGGAAATTGTTCTTTATTCAACAGCTGGTCAAAGGCATTTTGCACCGCATGATTGAGGTAGGCATTTTTTATAAATCGGTGATTGACAAAAAAATATTGCTCTCCTCTGGTTTTCTTTGCAAATTCGGGTTTAGTAACAAAACCTTCCAATGAAACTATATCGGTGGTTTCCGAAACAGGCACTAATTTAGTGTTGTATTTATCACCAAAAATAGCGACAATACGTTGTCTGAAACTTCCAGGGTTGAGGTTAAAAACTTCATTTCCATCATTATACATACTAAAAGCAATGTCGTGGTGAATGAGAGCAACCCTTAAAAATTCATCAATAATATGTTTAGATTCTACGCTGTTGGATTTTAAAAAATTTCTTCTCGCAGGGACATTGAAAAATAGATTTTTGATAGAAAAGGTGGTTCCTTTAGCACAACTGTAAGCTTCTTGTTCTTTAATTTCGCTACCTTCAATACTTATTTTTGAACCTAATTCTGCATGCTCTTTTTTTGTTTTAAGTTCCACATGAGCAATGGCAGCAATAGAAGCTAATGCTTCACCTCTAAACCCTTTGGTGTGCAGGTTAAATAAATCTTCGGCAGTTTTTATTTTTGATGTAGCATGACGTTCAAAACTCAGTCTGGCATCTGTTTCAGACATTCCTTGTCCGTTATCAATAACCTGAATTAAGGTTTTTCCAGCATCTTTTATAGAAAGTGAAATGGAAGTTGCACCAGCATCTATGGCATTTTCTAACAATTCTTTTACAGCCGAAGCAGGGCGTTGCACCACTTCACCCGCAGCAATTTGATTGGCTACAGCATCTGGTAAAAGTTGAATAATATCTGCCATTAATTTATTTTTTTTAAAGGAACAAATTTACTAAGAAGAATTGAGAAGTGGAAGTGCAACCTTTTATACTTTTCCAACATGTGCAGTACAATTTGAAGTTTATGTGTTTCGCTAGAGGTTATTATTTCTAACTTAAAACAATATTTTCACTACAAGTAATCTCAAAATAGTGGGTCTAAAAACATGAACTAAAGTGATGTGAGGTCATCAAAACAATCATTAGATGTAGTTATTTTCTATTTAATAGAATGTTAAACAAGTAATAATTATAATTATTAAAAAATTATTTATCAAATAGTTAGTTTATTTTTTTATTTATTTGAAGACGTAATGTTTGAAAAAAATTATTTGTGCTTTAATTGGTTAAGAATTATCTTTGGCAGATAGATGTTTTAAAATGAAGTTGATTTTGCAACCTTTTATAATTTTATAGCGTCCTTAATATGTTCTAAATCAGTTTTCTTTATAATAAACCTATTGCACGATGAGAAACCTATTATTAGTATCACTTCTCTTATCTCTTTCCTTGAGTACATTTTCTCAAAACTGGATGCAAACAGGTGGTGGAGCATTTAATGATGAATCTTTTGATGTAGAAGTTGATGCTGCGGGAAATATTTATTCTACTGGTTATGTTACAGCTACAACTGTCTTTGGGTTAAATTTAAATGTTTCAACCAATGGGTTTAGTGATGTTTATGTTTCCAAAAGTAACCCGAATGGAGGCTATGCTTGGGTAAAAACCTTTGGAGGCACTTCTGCTGATAGAGGATTGGATATTGCAATAGATAATTCAGGAAATAGTTATGTAACAGGTTATTTTAATGGAACGGCTAATTTTGGTTCAGTAACATTAACTTCTGTAGCAAATTCTCAGGATATTTTTGTTGTTAAATTAGACAATGCTGGAAATGTTATTTGGGCAATTTCAGAAGGAGGTTCATTGGTTGATATTGGCTATGCTGTTGAAGTGGATAATTTAGGAAATGTAATTGTAACAGGGCAGTTTTTAGGAACTGCTCAAATTGGAAACAATACTTTCACAAGTGCTATTGACCCCAATACCAATCTTCCCGCATTCGATATGTTTATTTCTAAATATGATGCAAATGGAGTGAATTTATGGTCGCTTCAAGGAATTGCCAAATATGATGACAGAGGATTGGCTCTAAAAACAGATCAAAACAACAATATTTATGTTACAGGACAATTTTCTGATACACTTATCATTGCAGGAAATACGCATAATAATACCATTTTTAATGCAGGAATGTTATTGAAATTAGACCCATCAGGAAATGAAATTTGGTTTAAACGATTGGGAGCATTTCAAACATTAGTTTATGATATTGAAATTGATAATCAAGGCGATGTTTACATCACAGGCGATTTTTTGGGGAACATGGCAATTATTGGTAGTTTAGGAGTTACTTTCTTAAATGGAAATTATACCTATCGGATGTTTATAATAAAATTTGATGCTACAGGAGAGATTATTTGGATGCAAGAAGACGACTCAGAATCTCCCATATCTTCAAAAGCAATAACATTAGATGCAAATCAAGATGTTTATTTAGCAGGAACTTTTAAATGTGTGTTTACGGAATATGCTGATACGCTAGGCTCTGGGATATTTAATTCTGTTGGGTTTAATGATGTGTTCATCACCAAATACAGTAAACTTGGAGACAGACAATGGATGCGGCAATATGGTGGACCATTTGATGACAATTGCTCAGGAATTGCAATTAACCAAATAGACAATCCAATTATTTCAGGCGGTTATGCAAATTATTTTAATATGCCCGTAGGAGCGAATTTTACTCCCATACAAGGAATAAATTTTACTCCTTCAAATTTTTCAAGTTGTAATATAAATCTTTATTCTGTACTTAAATCACATGGTAGTAAAGATATTTTTATAGGACAACCAGTTGATACTTCTGTTAATCACTATTTTTATTACATAACACAAAATTGTTTTAACAGTGAAGTGCCATGTATTCAACCTAACTGTCCAGATTCATTGGCTTTTTGTGGTGGTGGTAATGTGAATTTAAGTACCTACACTTCAGGAAATGGATACTATAATTACAATACTAATTTATATTCTCACATAGGACCAATTTTTGACTTTTTGTGGAATACAGGGGACTCTACAAGTTCTATTGGAGTATATACTTCTGGTTTGTATTCTGTAGATGCCAACAGAATAGATGGGTGTTCATTACATACAGACAGTGTTTATGTTACAGTTAATCCCATACCTCAAATGCCATTATTGTCAGATGATTATGGGTTTAATACGTTGCAACCAATTCAATATAATGATATTGCTATATGTGCAGGAGATACAGTAAACACATGGTTTACCAACTTAGATACCAATTATTTGTTTACATACATTACACCCACAGTTACTTATAACGATTCGCTTTCTCATCCTATTTATATTGCTTCAAATTATACTGTAATGGTTGTTGACTCTAATGGATGTATGGAAAGCGATATTTTTAGTGTATCAGTTGAGCAACCAGCAAGTGATACCATAGTTCCTTACCTCATTCAAATAGAAGATACTGTGTGTTTAGGACAACCTGTACATATTTTGATTGCCGACTCACTCACAAATCCTTTAGGAAATCAAGTTCCTTTTTGCTCACCTGCATTGGTGGCTCATTATTGGAATGGTTCAGGGGGGAATCCTTCTCCAACATCTCCTTCTTCATGTTTGAATGGACTCTTTACTCCTCAAGCTACAGGTTGGTACACCATAACCGTTTCATTTATTTTAGGCTACAACAATATTTGTGGTATAGATACAACACATTATTTTATTCAGGATTCGGTTTATGTTGTTGTTAATCCAAACCCAACTACACCATCAGGATTTACTGTTTCTGGAGACCCTTTACTTTGTCCTGGCGATACATTAAACGTATGGACAAACATGGTTATACCAGGATTTTCTTGGACAGGACCAAGTATTATTTATACATCACAAGGAGGAGATTCTATTTTAGCAACGCTTCAAGGTACTTATAGTTACACAGGAACTTTGGTAAATCCAGTTACAGGATGTTCTACAAATAATGCAGGAGGAAGTTTTACCGTTAATGTAAAACCAAGTCCCGTAATTTTTTCAAATGTGCCAGACAACATCATTTGTCCTAATGATTCTATCTTATTAACTTGTCAACAAGCAGCATTATCCTACACTTGGTTTGGTCCTTTAAATAATATTGTAGGAAATACGCAATCATTTTATGCGAGTACACCCGGTTTTTACCATTGTGTTATTGTGGATATGGATGGATGTCAACTTACTTCAAACACCATTGAACTTAAAGAATACAATACACCATTTTTAATAATAGATCCTGGCACAGAACTTTGCCATAGTGGAGCAATTCAAATTACCGTTATTTTTAGTGGTTCACCCACTATTAATTGGTTGCCTCCAATTAACTCATCTTCGGCATCAGTAATTGTTAATCAACCAGGAGTTTATAAAGTTGAAGTTACCCAATGTGGGTTTACAGTAACAGATAGTGTAACAATCACTTCTTCAAATTTTATTGCAACCATAATACCGCTAACAAACCTTACCATTTGCCCTGGTGATACGGCAATTCTAACAACAAACCCTGGTATGGCTGCTTATGAATGGAGTCCGATTCCATTTTTCGGCCAAACATTAATAACAACAACACCAGGAAGTTACTATGTTAAATTAACCAATGGATTAGGCTGTTCATCTATGTCAGATACCGTTCAAGTTAGTTATTATCCCGGAGGTGTTGTTCCTAATGTATCAAATACTATAATTTGTTCTGGAGATACTTTTCAACTTTATAACCTAAATAATGGAGTTGCAACAAATTGGTTCTGGGATTCTACATTTTCTACTCCAGCATTTGTTGGCGATTCAATTTCACTTTTTGGAATAACTTCTGATACAACTATTTATGTTCAAAACACAGATTCATTTTGTAGTAGTAATTTTCTTTCGGTTTCAATTACTGTTAATCCAGCATCTCTAGCTCCAATAATTAATGGAAGCGATAGCGTATGTTTTAATAATGTAATTCAATTTTCAACATCAACGATAACGAATGGCACATACAATTGGAGTGGACCAAATAACTTCACTTCATCTCAGAATTCAATTTTAATTACTCCTGCCGATTCAACAACGGCTGGGTATTATTATCTTTCCATTTCTGATAACCAATGTAGTAGTCCAACAGATAGTATCTTAATTAATTTACTTCCATTGCCATCAATAAACTTAAATTTAGGGGATACTGTTTTTAAATGCATCAATGATACACTACTTATTTATGCCAATGGAAATTATCAAAATATTCAATGGAACGATAGTACAACATTAGACAGCATAAATATTAATTTTCCAGGGTTATATTATGCAACCGCAACAGGAGTAAATGGATGTACTTCAATTTCTGATTCTCTTTATGTGTTTAATTTCCAATTATCAATTCCTGTGGTAGATACTTTCTCAATTTGCTTTGGAGATAGTGTGTTACTATCATCCTCTTCTGGTCAACTTTATGATTGGTACACAGATTCATTAACTTATATTACAACAGATTCAACCTATCAAACACCAGCACTTTTTTCTTCAACCTATTACATGGTTTCATTTATTGATAGTAATGGTTGTCAAAGTGCTTCTGATTTGTTTTATATTGCGGTTTCTCCTGCAAATGGAGCTCCTAATATTTATGGAAATACAACTATTTGTGAAGGACAATCCTTATCATTATACACCGATAATTTACCCGGAGCAACTTATCAATGGAGCCATAATTCCACAAATTTAGGAAGTAATATAAGCCTCACAATCAACAACATAACTTTGGCTGATAGTGGCATTTATTATTTAGATGTTTTTGGTGTTAATTGTATTTCATCTCAAGGAAGCATTAATATTACTGTTGTTCCATTACCTGCAACACCTCAAATATTTGGAGATACATTGCTTTGCGAAGGAACAACACTTCAACTTTATTCCAATGATTCGTTAGGGTTAATGCATATATGGACTAGCCCAAATTTTGCTACTTATTACGCTGATACATTAAATCTTACATCTATTAATTTGACCGATTCAGGAACATATTACCTAGTAGTAGCAGATTCAAATGGCTGTAGTTCGGGAATTGATTCTATTCATGTATCAATAATACCTTCTCCTACTGCACCAATTATTTATACAGACAATGAAATTTGTGAAGGAGATACGTTGTTTTTATCAACAGATTCAGTTCAAGGAATTTCTTACTTATGGAATGGACCAAATAACTATAACGATAGTAATTATTTAGATACACTACTTAACGCAACAAGTTTAAATACAGGAATATATTCTGTTACACTTACCGATTCTAATAATTGCTCATCTACATCATCAGCTTTTATTCAAGTGTATGAATATCCAATAATTAACTTAGGAAGTGATACTATTGTTTGTATTGATTCTGTATTAACACTTGAAGTAGCTCCTTTTTATAGCTCTTATTTATGGCAGGATAACAGTACGGATTTTTATTTTGTTGTTCAAGATTCAGGTTGGCATTATGTTACTGTTGAGTATGGAGGAGGTTGTTCAACAACAGATTCTATATTTATTCAATTAGACAGTTGTTTAACCAATAGAGTTACAAATGTATTTACACCAAATGGAGATGGAATAAATGACTTTTTTGCAATAAAAAACATTGAGTATTTTCCAAATAGTCGGTTAGAAATTTTTAACAGATGGGGGAAATTAATTTATGAAAGTAATGACTATAAGAATGATTGGGATGGAGCGAATTTCCCAAGTGGAACTTACTTCTATATATTCTACCCGAACGACCCGACACATAAATCAAAAATTCAACGAAGTCAGGTTACACTTTTGAGGTAGTGGTAAAATTGATTAATAAATTATTTATTCTGTGTTTTTTTTCATAGCATGATTTTTTTACTACTTTTGGAAACTAACTAATATTTAATTTATCCTCATGATGTTAAAAACCAAAACTTTAATCCTTACGTTATTTTCTATTTTTATACCTTTCATCACTTTCGCTCAAGAAACCAGTACAGAGCTAAGTATTGATCAAAAAATTGATGCTTTTTTCAGACCAATTGCTGATTTTGTTGGAGGAATCATTTTTTTTCCTGTTTCAATAGTAGGGCATTCTGTTCCAATTGTTTTAATTGTATTGATAGGAGGAGCATTGTATTTCACCTTGTATTTTAAATTTGCGAATTTCACATTAATAAAAACAGCTATAAAAATTGTTAAAGGAGATTATGATAAGTTAGATCATCATGAAGCAGATGTTGCTGAAGGTGATGTAACACCAGGAGGAGCTATTTTTGAAACAATTAATGTTGAAAATGCACAAGGAGAAGTTTCTCACTTTCAGGCATTAACAGCAGCATTGTCTGCAACAGTTGGTTTAGGAAACATTGCAGGAGTAGCAGTGGCAGTTGCCATTGGCGGACCTGGAGCGACATTATGGATGATTATAGCAGGGTTTTTAGGTATGGCATCTAAATTTACCGAATGTACATTGGGAGTAAAATACAGAGAAGTTACTGAAGACGGAACAGTGCACGGTGGTCCCATGTATTATTTATCAAAAGGGTTAAAAGAAAAAGGAATGGCAGGTTTAGGAAAAGTATTAGCCGTATTTTTTGCAGTGATGTGTGTAGGAGGTTCATTTGGTGGAGGGAATATGTTTCAAGCCAATCAAGCAGCTGCTCAGATTATTCAACGCTTTGATATTAATCATGGAGCTGCAGGGGTTATATTTGGTTTTATTATGGCAATTGTTGTGGGAGTTGTAATTATTGGAGGTATTAAAAGAATAGGTTCAGTAACTGAGAAAGTAGTACCTTTTATGGCCGTTATTTATGTAGGAGCTGCTTTAATTATTTTAGGAATGAATTTTAGTTTAATTCCAACTGCTTTCGGGCTAATTATAGATGGAGCTTTCAATACCAGTGCAGCTTTAGGAGGAGTAGTAGGTGTACTTATTGTTGGTTTTCAACGGGCTGCTTTTTCCAATGAAGCAGGTGTTGGTTCTGCTGCAATTGCTCACTCTGCAGTTAGAACAAAATATCCAGCCAGTGAAGGTGTTGTTGCTCTATTAGAACCATTTATTGATACCGTTGTAATTTGTACTATGACTTCATTAGTTATTATCATTACTAACATTGAAGGCAGATTTTTTGAATATGGTCAAGAAGGTATTCAAGGAGTAGAATTAACGGCAAGTGCTTTTGATTCAGTAATTCCAGGGTTTTCTTGGGTGTTAACAATCGCAGTTGTTTTATTTGCGGTATCAACAATGCTTTCGTGGAGTTATTATGGGTTGCAAGCATGGAAATTTTTATTTGGTAAAGGAAAAACAGTTGATATTATTTACAAGATATTGTTTTTGATTTTTGTTATAATAGGTTCTTCTATTGGATTGGGAGCAGTAATTGATTTTTCTGATGCTATGATTTTTGCTATGGTATTTCCAAATATCATAGGATTAATTCTGTTATCACCTAAAGTGAGAGACGAACTTAAATTATATAAGGAAAAAATTAAATCAGCCGTTAATTAGATGAAAATCAACGATTACTTTTCTTTTACGCAAGGTGAAAAAAGAGGTGTTGTTTTTTTTCTCTTACTTATTTTTCTACTCTTACTTTCTTTCCCCTTGCTTGATTTTCTTAAAAAAAATGAAAAGCCCGATTTTTCTGAATTTGAAAATGCCATAAACGAATTTGAAAAAACTAAAAAAACAAATAATACTACTAACAACAGTTTTAAGCAAGAAGAAAATACGGTTGAAAATATAGAACTATTTTCCTTCAATCCAAATACAATTTCAAGTGAAGAATGGAAAAAACTCGGATTTAAAGACTGGCAAATTAAAACCATTAATAAGTATAAATCAAAAGGAGGAAGTTGGAAAACTAAATCGGACGTGCTTCGGATTTATGGTATAGATACTGCTCATTATGAGCAATTAGAACCTTATATTCTTTTACCTGAAAAGATAGCATACCAACAAAAATCTTTTCCAACGTATGAGAAAAAAACTTTTCCTAAAAGTGAATATCAAAAGAAAGATTATAGCATTAAAGTGGATATAAACACCGCTGATACTACAGCACTAAAACAACTCAAAGGAATTGGAATTGGCTATGCCAAACGTATTGTTAATTATAGAGAGGAATTGGGTGGTTTTATCAGCATACAACAGCTTAACGAAGTATGGGGATTAGCTCCTGGAACATTCGAAAAATGTTTGCCTCAATTGGAAATAAGTGTAGAAAATATAAAAAAGATAAACATCAATACTGCTACCTCCGATGAATTAAGAAATCATCCTTACATTAATTGGAAAATAGCCAACTCCATTGAAAAGTATAGAAAAGCCAATGGCAAGTACCAATCACTAGACGATTTGAAAAAATTGCATTTGCTTGATGAAGAATTCATTACTAAAATAAAACCTTATTTAACTATATAAAAAAAACCGATTGACAACAATCGGTTTTTTTTATTTTCATTTTTACGAATTAGACTAAGCAAAAATTTCAGTTGCTTTAAAATGAAAATCGCCTTCAATTTTGGCGTTTTCATCACTATCCGAACCATGCACAGCATTAGCTTGAATAGATGCAGCATAAATTTTACGAATAGTTCCTTCTGCTGCATCGGCAGGATTGGTTGATCCAATTAATTTTCTAAAATCTTCTACTGCATTTTCTTTTTCTAAAATAGCAGCTACAATTGGTCCTGACGACATATAATCAACCAATTCACCATAAAAAGGACGTTCTTTATGTACTTCATAAAAAGCACTAGCTTGTTCTTTAGATAGTTTTGTGTATTTCATTGCAACGATTTTGAAGCCGTCCTCGTTAATCATTTTTAAAATTCCTCCAATGTAGTTTTTTTCAACTGCATCAGGCTTAATCATTGTAAAAGTTCTGTTTGTTGCCATTATTATATTTTTATGATGTGTAATTTTTTGGATGACAAAAATAGCTATTTAAAGAATAATTATGAGCGATTAGTTAGGTAAAATTCAATTTATATTTTCAACTCTAAATTGTGATGGGTTTCTCGTAACTTTGCTTAATGAATATAAGTGAATTAATAAAAGAATTAAAATTTAAAACCAGTAGGAGTGGAGGGGCAGGAGGACAGCATGTGAATAAAGTTTCATCAAAAGTAGAATTGATTTTTGATATTGAAAATTCTAAACACCTATCAGACGAAGAAAAACAGCTTGTTTCAACAAAATTATCAAACCGAATAGACAATGAAGGTTTGTTGCATTTGCAATGCGATGAAACCAGAAGTCAGCTGAAAAACAAAGAAATAGTTATAGAACGGTTTAATGGGCTTTTAAAAAAAGCATTAACACCCATAAAAAAAAGAAAGCCTACCAAACCAAGTAAAAGTTCTATCAAAAAACGGTTAGATGCTAAAAAAAAGCTATCCGAAAAGAAATCTTCAAGAGGATTTAAAATCTAAATCATAATATTCAGTTAAAACATAGTTAACACCTCTCTTTTATTTTTGGGTCTTATAATCATAATTTTTATGAGTCTAGATAAAATGCCATTTGTTAATAGAGATGTTAGTTGGTTAGATTTTAATCAACGAGTATTACAAGAAGCTGAAGATGAAAATGTTCCTCTTATTGAAAGAATTCGTTTTCTGGGTATTTATTCTAATAATTTAGATGAATTTTATAGGGTTAGAGTTGCTACTTTAAACAGAATGATTGTTTACGGAAATCAAGCAGCTAAGATTTTGGGCGAGAATCCAAAAACTACTTTAAAGCAAATAAATAAGATAGCACTCAAGTTTCAAGTTAGATTTGAAAAAGCCTACGAAACAATAACAAAACAATTAGAAAATGAAAATATATTCATCCTAAATGAAAACAATCTGTTGCCTAAACAGCAAAATTTTGTGCTGAATTATTTTAATCGTATTATTCGTCCTACCTTAGGACCAATAATGTTAAATAACATAAAAAGATTTCCAAGTTTGGAAGATAATGCAATTTATTTTGCCTTACGAATGGAAAAATCGAATAAAGAAATAGAATATGCTATAGTTGAAATACCATCAATTATTTTACCTCGTTTTATCGTACTTCCAAAAATTGGAAATAAAAAATACATTATCTTGTTAGATGATGTTATTCGATTTAATTTATCCAGTCTATTCAAATCGTTTCACTATAAAAAAATAGAAGCTTTTACTATTAAAATCACAAAAGATGCAGAATTAGATTTAGATAATGATGTTTTACAAAATGATGTTGAGAAAATAGCTGCAAGTGTTAAAAAAAGAAAAAAAGGAAAGACAGTTCGATTTATTTTCGATAAAGAAATGCCAAAAGAAATGCTTAGTTTCATTTTAGAAACAAGCAAAACTTCTAAGGATGGAAGAATTGTTGCAGCTGGTAGATACCACAATTTTAAAGATTTTATTGATTTTCCTAACATTGGGTTGAAACGCTTGGAATATAAGAAAGCCAATCCTTTAATTCACCCATTATTAGAAAACAGGAATAGCATTTTTAGTGTTGTTGATGAAAATGACATTTTTTTATCTTATCCCTATCAAAAATTCAATTACATCATTGATTTACTCAGAGAAGCGGCTATTGATCCAAACGTGAAATCAATAAAAATAAGCCTTTACAGAGTTGCAGGTGAAAATTCAAAAATTATTCATAGCTTAATAAATGCCGCCAAAAATGGGAAGAAAGTGATGGTAATTGTTGAGTTAAGAGCTCGGTTCGATGAGGAAAATAATATTAATTTAGCTAACAAACTTAAAGAAGAAGGCATTCAAGTGTTGTTTGGTTTTGAAGGAATTAAAGTGCATGCAAAAATGATTTTAATAGAAAGAAATAATAATAAAAAAGTGGTAAGATATGCTCAAATAGGAACAGGTAATTTTAATGAACGAACAGCCACAAAGTATACTGATGTAGCTTTAATAACAACCAATAAGAAAATTACAAATGAAGTGAATAGCGTGTTTAATTTTTTTAATGTAAATTTTAAAAGACCCAATTTCAATCATTTAATAGTATCACCATTTAATGTTCGAGAAAAAATTACATTACTCATCGATAATGAAATTAAATTTGCAAAAAATAAAAAAAGAGCATTCATAAATATTAAAATAAATAGCCTTACCGACAGAGAAATTATATCCAAATTATATGAAGCAAGTAAATATGGTGTGCAAATCAATTTATTTGTTAGAGGAATTTGTTCCTTAATACCTCAAAAAAAAGGTTGGAGTGAAAATATTACTGTTATCAGTATAGTAGATAAATATTTAGAACATTCCAGAATAATGAACTTTTGTAATGGAGGTAAAGAGTTGTTTTACATTACTTCAGCAGATTGGATGACCAGAAATTTGGATAATAGGATAGAGGTAGGATGTCCGATTTATGATAAAAAAATACAAGAATTACTTAGGATAAATTTAGAATTTCATTTGAAAGACAATCAAAAAGCTCGACATACAAATAGTAGTATATCAACAGCAAATTGTGATGAAAATCCCTTAAAAAGATATAAGCTTCAACAAGAAATGGAAAAATTCTTCACAAAGAACTCCAAATTTGTTCAGATGTAGTTAATAACTTCATTCATTTTTTAGTACTTACAATAAATAAAAGATACTACTTTTATAGCCAATGAGATTAGCTGCTGTAGATATAGGATCAAATGCTGTTCGATTACTCTTTTGTCAAGTATATCCAACAGAAACATTTCCTCAATTAAAAAAAATATCACTTATTCGTTTACCTATTCGATTGGGTGAAGATGTTTTTCTTACCGGAAAAATTTCTGAACAAAATCAAAAAAAATTGATTAAAACACTTTTGGCATTTAAACAATTGGTAGATGTATATGAAGTGTTGGATTATAAAATTTGTGCAACTTCGGCAATGCGAGAGGCAAAAAACTCCGATGAAATGATGGCGAAAATTAAAGAAAAAGTTGGTGTTGAATTAAATATTATTGATGGAAATACAGAAGCAGATTTAATTTTCAATACCCACATTGCCGAAAAGCTAAATCCAAACGGAACCTATTTATATATGGATGTGGGTGGCGGAAGTACAGAGCTTACATTAATTAAAAAAGGAAAAAAAATTGATTCATTTTCATTTAGAATTGGAACAATCCGTCTGAAAAATAATATTGTTTCTAAAGCAACATGGATAGAAATGAAAACTTGGATAACAACTGCTAAAACAAACCATCCAATTGATATGATAATTGGTACAGGTGGAAATATCAATAGTCTTTATAAACTTTGTGGACTAAGTAATTACAAACTTTTGATGTATTTTAAGCTAAAAAAAATGGATAAATACCTCAATTCACTCACAATTGAAGAGAGGCAGTTGAAATTAGGATTAAGACCCGACAGAGCAGATGTGATAACTCATGCCTCAAAAATATACCTAACAGTAATGAAACAAGCTGAAGTAAAGGAAATGTTTGTCCCTAAAGTTGGACTAGCCGATGGTGTGGTTAATCAACTTTTTCAAAAACATACTGCAAAATATGGTTAAACGAAACATTTTAAAAAGAAAATTGGGTTAATTGATAGTTAGTTATATAAATCCGTTAAAAAATTATACCGATTTGTTTCGTAAAGTAAAAACTATAGTTATATTTGCAGCCTGAAAAAAATGGCCACACAATCGGGGTGTAGCGTAGTCCGGTCATCGCGCCTGCTTTGGGAGCAGGAGGTCGCAGGTTCGAATCCTGCCACCCCGACAAACAAAAAGGCAGAAGTGCCTTTTTTTTGTTAACGGTCATTAATGGTCTCGTAGCTCAGCTGGATAGAGCAACTGCCTTCTAAGCAGTAGGTCATAGGTTCGAATCCTATCGGGATCACACAGTAATTTCACTTCATTTCAAAGCCTAATGATTTGAAAATCATTAGGCTTTTTTTGTTTCAACATATACTCAAATCACTCAACTCTAAAATTTATTTTTTAAGTGTTCTAACATAATTTACAATTAACCAACGATCTTCATCAGATGCAATTTTTTTCTTAAAACTTGGCATATCTTCATAACCATCAATTAGTCTGAAAAAGATTTCACCATCTGTTTGTTTGTGAAATTCAGCAGATGAAAAATCACCTAAATCACCTTTTAACTCAGGAGCTTTAGAACCATCTCCTAACCCTTTTTTTCCATGACAAGAGGCACAATGTTTCGCATATAATGTTTTTCCAATAGCTAAGTTCTCTTTGTCATTTGCATCGGTAGGGTTTTTCATTGTTTTGTATTTTGAAGGAACAAGCCATTTCGAATTACTTGAAGTATTCGTATTAGAGGGAGCTTCTGTTTTTGGTTTCTCAATTATGGGTTCTGTTACTGTTGGAGTAGCAGGTTTTTCATTAGGCTCATTTAAAACTACAATTTCTTTTTCAGTAGGGGTTTCTTTTTCAACAGGAATAGTGGTAGTTTCTTTTATTGGTTTAACATCTTTTTTTTGTTCCGTAACTTTAGTTCTGTTAGCTACAAGTTTAATTTCTTTCTTTTCAAGAGGTTCTTCGTTTATGCTTTCTGAAGTAACACTATTAGCTACTATTTCTTCTGATTCTAAATTAGTTATTGGCTTTACAGTCTCTTTTTCATCTTGACTTGTTATTATGTTAGTATCAAAAGTGTTGATTTTTTCATTAGCATCGTTTTTACAGTTTTGAAAAATAAGTGCTATTGAAATAAGTGCTATTGCGGTTGTTATTTTTTTCATAATGTATAATTTTAGATTAAAATGAATAGCATTATTGGTTAATATATTTTTAGTAGAGTGTATAAAAAAACCGAACAATTTTTTGTTCGGTTTTTTTATTAATCACTCTAAAATTTATTTTTTAAGTGTTCTAACATAATTTACAATTAACCAACGATCTTCATCAGATGCAATTTTTTTCTTAAAACTTGGCATATCTTCATAACCATCAATTAGTCTGAAAAAGATTTCACCATCTGTTTGTTTGTGAAATTCAGCAGATGAAAAATCACCTAAATCACCTTTTAACTCAGGAGCTTTAGAACCATCTCCTAACCCTTTTTTTCCATGACAAGAGGCACAATGTTTCGCATATAATGTTTTTCCAATAGCTAAGTTCTCTTTGTCATTTGCATCGGTAGGGTTTTTCATTGTTTTGTATTTTGCAGGTACAACCCAATCAGTTTTTACTACTGAAGTAAAAGAAAAGGTGATTACTGCAATTGTTCCTAATAAAATTAATTTTTTTAAGTTTTTCATAGCGTTTAATTTTTAGATTTATAAATTTTAAATAGATTAATTACTAATACAAATAAGATAGACCATACTCCAATTAATAGAATGTTTGGGAATATCCATAAATAAATAGGAGTTAATGTTGGAGGCGACCACATCGTTCTTTCGTTAAAGCTCGATTTATCTGTAATTGGTTCTCCAAAACCTGCTTCAAAGTTGGCTATAATCGTGCCATATTCATCACTTTCTTCTAATATAACTTGAAAAATTAATTTTCCATCTACACCTGTTAAACCATCTTCAATAGGGACTGTAATAACCCCTTCTTCATCAGTAGAATAACTTTCGTCTTCACCAATTTGTAGGTTGCCAAATAATCGTTTTAAACCAACTTTTAAATCTTGTTCTTCTAAAGGTTCTCCATCAGGAGAAGTTAAAATTGCTTTGATATGTTTGATACTATCAATTTCTTCAATAGAGACTTTTAGAGAAGCAGGTAAAACTTCAACACTTTCTTCTTCATCTTCAAATTCTGCACTATCTTCAATTTTGACTACATATTCATTCTTAGTTTCATTTATAGATGTCGCAGGAATGATGAATTTGGCTTTTCCATCTTCATTGGTTTGTATTTGACCAATCTTTTTTTCTGATGTTTCACTTTCACCATCTTCGAGTTCAGTTTCGGTTATAGCATAGATTGTGAGCATTAATTTTTCGCATGGAAAAAATGCTTTTTCTATTTTATATTTTGCTGAAATTTTTAAAATAGAATATTGACCTATTATTTTTTGATGCTCAACTGATAAATTTACACTCTTTTTATCATCTTCTTGGCCAAAGGCACTAATTGAAATAATGGAGAATAATGCGGCTAGAATTAAAAAGGATGATTTTCTATAATAATTTGCTAAATGTTTCATAATTCTTCTGTTTTATGAGTTTCTAAAAATCCTTTTTCTTCAGCTGTTTCGTGAATAGGAATGATTGGTAAATAACGAAATAAGATAGTCATTATTAATAATGCGGCAGCTAATGTTCCAAATGTTATCATCCATTCTAACAGAGTAGGATGATAAAAATGCCATTCTTCAGGAACTCCTTGAACTGGTAAAAAAGGATGTAGAAGTGTTGGTGAAACAATAAGGTATCTTTTCCACCAAGCACCTACAACTACTATTAATCCAATAATAAAAAGGGGCAGAGGTTTTCTTCCTTTTGGAAATATCAGAACAATAATAGGAAGAATTAAACCAAATATAATTACACTCCAAAATAGTGGAGCAAAATCACCTGTAAACATACCTTCTAGGTGAGCTGCTTCTTCAACCGTAGTTTTATAAGCAGGAACCAAGTATTCGTTCACATTAAAATATAGGTAAACTAAACAAAGTAAAACCAGTAATTTACCCATCTTATCAAAATGAAAGTCTGTTATATATTCTTCCAAATGGTACACTTTTCTAAGTACATACATAAGTACAACAACAGCCCCAGCCCCAGCAACAAATGCTCCAGCAATAAAATAAGGTCCAAAATTTGAACTGTCCCAACCTGGTCGGTAGGTAGTAGCAAATAACCATGCTGTAACTGTGTGAATGGTAAATGCAATTGGAATTATCATAACTGATAATGTACGAATGGCATTGTTATAAATTTTTACTTGAGCTTCACTTCCTTTCCAGTTTAAAGAAAGCTTATCGTATATTTTACTCAGAAATGGTTTTTCTTTAAAATGTTTTTTAAGGATAGCAAAATCAGGTAATAGCGGATAGTACAATAATAACAAACTTATTACAAGGTAGGTTGTAATAACCAAAACATCCCATATAATAGGAGATTGAAGTCTGCCATGTAATAATATATTATATATCCTTTCTGGACGCCCCATGTCAAGTATAATGGTAAGACCTGCCATCATGATGGCAGCAACGGCTATAACCTCTGATATTCTTGTAAGTGGAGTGCTCCAATGAGTTCCAGATAATCTTAAAATAGCTGTTACTAATGATCCAACCAAACTTATAGCCACAAAAAACACGAAGTTTGATATGTAAATTCCCCATAATGCATAATCACGCATACCAGTAATGATTAAACCTTTATCTATTTGTTGATAATAGGCATACATTGCAAATAGAATAATTAAACACAAAAAAGCAACCCAAATTTGACCTAGTTTTCCAAATTT